>OODP01000599.1_pt1 | contig 30541 bp, 27 predicted proteins | sample 1671011 | NCBI WGS metagenome assembly OODP01 (sample SAMN06348113, study PRJEB24527) | human gut metagenome | biome: human gut; feature: ankylosing spondylitis patient; material: feces | host: Homo sapiens | place: China | collected 2015-10
TCTTTTTTATTTTTATCTTTTTTATTTTTATCTATTGCCATCTATTCTAATTATTTATTATAATAGTTTTGCATTTTAAACTTTAATATTTTGATGTATTGAAATATGTTTTAGTATTAATTTAATATTAACATTATTTCATAAACCCTAACATGTGATGTATTTTTTTACTGACAACTACAATTTTTCACATTCAACTACAAAATGAGCCAAAAACTCCCCGGCACAAAATGCCGGGGAGTTTCCTTTTCCATTATAAATTATTCATTTGTGTTAAGTGCCGCCACTTATTCCTCTACGTGCAGCAGCTCGTGTGCGCGATGTGATAATGGTTTTTCAAAATATTCCTTGTAGCAGGCCTGAACGGAAGGATTTTCGTGTGAAAATCTGATACTGTTATGACGATCAAGACCGTAAAGCACATTTTTGCGGGCTTCAACGTCTGAGTCATCTTCTTTGTATGGCTGTCCGCCGCCATTGATACAGCCGCCCGGACAGGACATGATTTCCACAAAATCGTAATGCACTTCTTTGTTTCTGATGGCATTCATCAGGCGGCGTGCGTTGCCAAGCCCGCTGGCAACCGCCACACGGATATCCGTTCCCGCAAGATTAAACTTCGCTTCTTTCCAGCCGTCCAGACCACGCACGGACTGGAATGCATCTGCCTCCGGATTTTTACCGGTTACCAGAAAATAAGCGCTTCTAAGCGCAGCCTCCATAACACCGCCTGTTGCACCAAATATAACACCTGCACCGGTACCACTGCCTAATGGGTCGTCAAATTCGTCCTCACCCAGTTCCTCCGGTTTGATGAAAAATGCTTTAAACATTCGCTCAACTTCTCTTGTTGTAAGCACTGCATCAACATCTTTTCCGCCGTCCCATGTACATTCATCTTTTTTCGCGATACACGGCATAATTGATACGCAGAATATCTTTTCCGGGTCCACACCGAGTTTTTCGGCATAATAAGACTTTGTTACCGCACCAAACATCTGCTGTGGTGACTTTGCGCTTGAAAGTCTGCCTGCCATATCCGGGAACTGGCTCTTTATGAACTTTACCCAACCCGGACAGCAGGAGGTAAACATCGGAAGCCCCGACTCCTTAATCTCCGGAAGCCGGTCAAGGAACTCGCTTCCTTCTTCCATGATAGTCATATCGGCGGCAAAGGTTGTGTCAAATATGTAGTCAAAACCAATTCTTCTAAGTCCTGCAACCAGTCTTTGTGCTGTTGCAAAATCTTTTGAAAGTCCGAAGCTTTCGCCCCATGCTGTTCTTACGGCAGGTGCTACCTGTACCACCGTTATGATATCCTCATTTTCCACAGCATCAAGCACGATACCTACATCGTCACGCTCTGTCAGCGCACCGACAGGACAACTGCTCACACATTGTCCGCACAATGTGCAGGCAGTTTCATGGATTTTGTGGTTTCCACGCACATTTACAGTTGTACGGGAACCGGTATTTACAACGTCCCACACGTGCATACCCTGAATATTGTCGCATACCTGCACACAGCGCATACACTTGATACATTTTCTTGCATCACGGATTAGTGGAAATGTTTTATCCCAGTTGTCCTTTTCTAATATTGAATCATACGGCATTTCTGAAATGTTCAGTTCATTTGCCAGTGACTGCAATGTACAATTTCCGCTTCTGATACAGGTACCGCATTTATAATCATGCTGGGAAAGTATCAGCTTTACATTGGTCTTTCTGGTTGTACGCACCTTCCTGGAGTTTGTGTATACTACCATGCCCTCCTCAACGAAATTATTGCAGGCTGTAACACAGCGTTCTGTACCCTCAACCTCTACAACACAGACTCTGCACGCACCAATCTCATTGATGTCTTTCAGATAACACAAGGTTGGTATCGTTTCACCAATGGATTTGGCAGCATCAAGGATTGTCGTACCTTCTTTTACGGATACATCACGTCCATTAATCTTTAAATTTACCATTTTTCTTCTCTGCCTCCTCTGAATGAACCGAAACCAAAATGGTCACATCGTAAACAGCGCCCTGATTCCTGACACGCTTCTTCACATGAAAAACCATATTCGATTGGCTCAAAGTCTTTCTTTCTGTCTGCGGCATCACGGAATGCTACCTCAACCCGTCCGCAAGGCTCTTTGTCTTCATAACCGGCATAAGGTATCTCGACATCACTTGTAATCTGATGGTGGAAGCCTAAATATTCATCAATATTGGCTGCTGCCACCTTTCCTGCCGCAATTGCCCTGATAACGGTTGCCGGGCCGGTAACGCAGTCTCCGCCTGCAAATATTCCTTTGTGATCCTTGATTTCACTGGTATCAAGTGCCTCAATCGTACCACGCTTCACCGTAACACCATGCTCCTCAAAATATCTTGTTTCGATACCCTGTCCGATTGCCACAACAATCAGGTCGCACGGAATCAGCACCTCAGCCTTTTGTGCTGTCTTCGGGGCTGGTCTGCCACCTCTTATTTTACTGATCATCTGCGGCTGTACCCAAAGACCAACAGCTCTGTCATGCTCGTCTTTTTCTATTCTTACCGGTGACATCAGTTCAAGGATATCGCAGCCTTCTGCTTCTGCGCCCTCAACTTCTTCTTCAAGCGCCGTCATGTCTGCCTTACGTCTTCTGTATACAATGCTTACCTTTTCTGCCCCCAGTCTGACAGAAGAACGGGCAACGTCCATTGCTACATTACCGCCGCCGATAACAACGACTTTCTTGCCTGTATAATCCGGCATTTCATCATCGCCAATGACACGAAGCATTTCAACTGCTGAAGTCACACCTTCTTTTGCGTCCTCACCTTCAATGCCCATTTTTTTGTCTGCATGGGCACCGATTGAAATGTACATCGCATCGTATTCTTTATGTAACTCCTCAATTGTCACATCGACACCGACACTGACATTTTTACGAACCTCAATGCCTGTAGAAAGAATGGAGGCAATCTCATCATCTAACTTCTTTCGCGGCAGTCTGTAATTCGGGATTCCGTATCTTAACATACCGCCAAGCTGTTTTCTCTGTTCAAAGATTGTAACCTTATGTCCCATCAGTGCCAGATAATACCCAGCACTCAGTCCGCCCGGACCGCCGCCGATAATTGCAACCTTCTTTCCGGTGGCTTCACCACATTCCGGCACCGGAACATTTCCTGCATTATCCACAGCCATTTTCTTCAAACCTCTGATATTGACAGGTGCGTCAATCAGTGTTCTCTTACATCTGTTTTCACATGGATGTTCACAAATATAAGCACAGGTTGTCGGCAGCGGATTATCCCTTCTGATTAAGCGCACTGCATCGGCATATCTTTTTTCATGCACAAGTGCAATATATCCCGGAATATCCACACCTGCCGGACAGGACTTCACACAGGACACCGGCTGGCTGCTGTTACATGAACAAAAACCTCTCTCAATATGGGATTTAAAATCATCTTCACAGCCATCAATACATTTTAATACCAGCTTTGCCGCCTCATATCCAATCGCACAGTCCGCTGAGTAATAGATGCCCTCTGCCGTAAGCCTGATGATATCAAGCGTTTCCTGTGTTGCATTGCCGTCCAGCACATCATCAAAAAGTCTGGCAAGCTGTCTTAAACCCACACGGCATGGGACACATTTGCCACATGACTGTGCAAGACACATTTTTATAAATGATCTGGTAAGGTCAATCGTACACAATCCCGGCGGACTTGCGACAATTCTGCGTTCCAGATCCTGATACAAAGACTCCATTGTTACCTGAGCCTTATCCTTTGTTATAATTGTTAATCTGCTCAAAATCTGCTCCATTCCTGCGTGTGAAACATTTATTTATATTATGTGTCGTATTAATATAGTCATACATTTCACCGCAAAACATTCTTACGCAATATTGTACACAATAATTTACTAAAAATAAAGCAAAGTTATTTTTTTCACATAGTTATGGTGTTAGTATGAACGAAAATACAAAATAGCCGGCAGTCCCGTTTTATCAGGTCTGCCGGCTATCTGCCGTTATTATCCCATCACAAAGCCCAATGGAATTATCTTAACTTATTCTTGATTTCATTTTCAATCTTTTCTACAAATTCGTCCAGTGTAAGAACGGTTGTGTCTGCTTCGCCGTGAAGTCTGTAAGATACCGTCTTATTTTCCTGTTCGTTGAAACCGATGACAAGCAGATATGGTACTTTCTGAATCTGACCTTCACGCATACGGTAGCCAAGCTTTTCAGCACGGTCATCTAATTCCACTCTGACGTTCTTTTCTTCGAGGGCATCACAGATTTCATGTGCGTATGCCATGATTTCTTCGTTGTCAGTCTTAACCGGCATTACCTTGACCTGAACCGGTGCGAGCCATGTCGGAAGATTACCCTTTGTTTCCTCTAAGATGTAAGCCATAAATCTGTCGAGTGAACCAAGGATTGCTCTGTGAAGAACAACCGGTGTCTTCTTTTCGCCGTCTTTATCAATATATGACAGGTTGAATTTTGCCGGAAGACAGAAGTCAAGCTGACATGTTGATAAGGTGTATTCGTTGCCGACAGCCGGTTTTACATTGACATCAAGCTTCGGACCGTAGAAAGCGGCTTCGCCGATTTCTTCGGTGTATTCGATACCGAGGTCATTCATAACTTGTCTTAATGCATTTTCTGCCTTATTCCACATTTCATCATCATCGTGATACTTTTCCTTATTTTCAGGATCACGTAAAGACAGTACACAGCGGTAATCTGTAATACCGAAATCCTTGTATGTGCTGAAAATCAAATCTACAACCTTTGTAAATTCATCTTTAATCTGTTCCGGTGTTACAAACAGATGCGCATCGTTCTGGCAGAAATGTCTTCCTCTTTCGATACCCTTTAATGTTCCGCTGGCTTCAAAACGGAAGTCGTGTGCGATTTCACCGATACGGATTGGTAAATCCTTATAGGAATGCATTCTGTTTGCATAAATCATCATGTGGTGCGGACAGTTCATCGGTCTTAATACGAATGATTCACCATCCACTTCCATTGCCGGGAACATATTTTCCTTGTAGTGGTCCCAGTGACCTGATGTCTTGTAGAGATTTACTGTACCGACACAAGGGGTCATGACATGAAGGTAGCCGAGTTTTCTTTCCTTATCTTTAATGTAGTTTTCCAGTTCCTGCCAGATTGTGTAACCCTTTGGTAAAAACATCGGAAGACCACACCCGATAAGGTCGTCCACCATGAACAGTCCCATGTCTTTACCGATTTTTCTATGGTCTCTTTCCTTTGCTTCTTCAAGCAGTCTTAAATGATCTTCGAGTTCTTCCGGTGTTGGGAAGCATACGCCGTAAATTCTCTGTAATACCTTATTCTTGCTGTCACCCTTCCAGTATGCGCCGGAATGTCTGATTAACTTAAAGTTGCGGCATAATTTTACATTGTCTACGTGCGGTCCACGGCAGAGGTCTGTGAAATCACCCTGCTCGTAGCAGGAAATTGTACCGTCTTCCAGATTGGAAATGAGGTCTAATTTATACTCATCATTTTTGAACATTTCCATAGCTTCTTCTTTGGAAATTTCTTTTCTGATAATCTTCTTGCCGGATTTTGCAATCTTTTTCATTTCCTTTTCGATTGCTGTAATATCCTCGTCACGGATTACGTCATCTCCCAGATCGACATCATAGTAAAAGCCTTCTGCTACAACCGGTCCTACCCAGAACTTTGCCTGTGGGAAAAGATGCTTGATTGCCTGTGCCATTAAATGTGCGCAGGAATGGTTTAATGTGCTTAACTGTTCATCTTCTTTAAAATTTACCATTGTGATTTCTCCTTTTCTTGATTTATATTGAAAAAAAGCACCCTTAGATACTGTAACAATATCTAAGGGTGCTTACACACGGTTCCACCTTACATTTCACTCTTTGCTTATAACGCAGCTACACGGTAACGCTTCAAAACCTTGATTTCTTCTACGCACAGCTCGGGAATGGTCTTCATGTACCTTTTGCATAAACAGCTTCCACCAAATGCTGCTCTCTCTGTATGTTCCGGATACACTACTGTTTCTGTCATCGCTTTTTCAATATAGTTTTTTGTTTTTCTGAGTGCTATTGTAGCACAATGCATTTTTTTTCACAATAGGTTATTTTTGACATTTTACCAGTTATGCCAGTTTCCAATCTGCCGCGTCCTGTCTTGCATGAAGGAAATCTGCATAAAGTCCCTGCTGGGAAGCCAGTTCTTCATGTGTACCCTGCTGGGTGATTTTTCCGCCGTTTAATACAAGAATCTGATCGGCATTGCGCACGGTCTTTAACCGGTGTGCAATCATGATAATCGTCTTATCCTGTGTCAGCGCGTTAATTGCCTGCTGAAGCTGTTCTTCATTTTCCGGATCCACGCTTGCGGTCGCTTCATCTAAGATAATCAATGGTGCATCTTTTAACATGGCACGCGCAATGGAAATTCTCTGCTTTTCACCGCCGGAGAGTGTCGCACCGCCCTCACCAAGGATTGTTTCATAACCGTCCGGCAGGGCTTCGATAAAGTCATGACAGCAGGCTGCTTTGGCTGCTGCCACCACCTGTTCATGCGTGGCATCGGGCTTTCCGAATCCGATATTATTTTCAATTGTATCCTGAAACAGATAGACGTCCTGAAATACCATGGAAATATTTTTCATCAGACTGTCTAACTTATATTCTTTGACATCATGTCCGCCGAGCAGAATCTGTCCACTCTGTACGTCAAAAAATCTTGCAATCAGGCTGCACATGGTTGTTTTACCGCCGCCGGACGGTCCGACAATGGCTGTTGTCTTTCCTGCCGGAATGTGTACACTTACATTATTTAAAATGTTACGGTTTTCATAGGCAAATGTTACATTTTTAAAATCAACAGAGGTTTCTTTTGGTGTAATTTCTTTACCGTCAATATCCATTACCGGCGTATCATTGATACTGTCCGTCATACGCATGGATTCTCCGAGCATCTGCAGATTGTCTGACATATTTCCCGCATTTTCAAGCTGCTCATAAAGCATAAAGGAAGCAATCAGAACAAGAATACACTTTACAAGGGAAAGCTGCCCACTGCCGTAGAAATACAGCGCGCACACTGCAATCACCGCACCGAAACCGTGTGCTGCAAGCTGTCTTACGGCAATCCACGGTGTCACGGAAACGGTCAGGGCAACTGCTTTTTCACAGCTTGAATCCACAGCTTTTGTGACAGTCTGGTTGTTGTCTTTTTCCAGTCCGTAAGATTTTACGACACTCATGCCCTGTACATATTCAAGAACAGCCTTAACCAGTGACTGCTGTGCCTGCTGTCTTTTCGGACCGGTCTTTATGGTTGCGTGCGTTGACAGCTCGGTTGCACCCAGATAGACAACAATGCCAAGCAATGCAAGTAGTCCGATTCTTACATCAATTGCCAGCATGGCTAGACTGAGGACAAACGTATTTAAAAATCCGCCAACTACGATGACAAGGCATCTTGCTGCCGTATTTTCAACATCACTTAACGTTGTGGTTACCAGACCTGTAATACTGCCAAGGCTGTTTTTGTTAAAATACCCCATTGGAATGTACCGCAGTCTGTCACCGATTGCCACACGCTTCTGTGCAACCATAAAATAACCGGTTTCGGTTTCCGCATTGGTTGAATAATAAAAGCAGGCAATTCTCCCGGCAACGGAAAACGCCATGACAAGCAGCACTTCCAGCGCATTTGCTGTCTTTCCGCCAATAATCATTTCCAGTGTCAGAAGCAGTGCCAGAAACTGTAATGCACCAAAGACTGCACCGATAAAAGAAACGATAATGGCTTTTGTCAGAACCGGCTTTTTTTCTCCTGAAAACGCAACGATTTGTTTCATAATTCTAAACATGAATTTTCCCCTCCTTTTCTAGGCATTATCACGTACACCTAAGTACGCCTGCCACATTTTTGCATACAGCGGGCAGTTTTTGATTAATTGTTCATTTTTTCCCTGTGCCGCAATTCTGCCGTTTTCAACAACGACAATATTGTCGGCATTCTGAATCGTTCCCAGACGGTGTGCAATAACAATGAGTGTTTTGCCCTTTGTCAATGCTGAAATGGCTTTCTGGATAACAGCTTCATTTTCCGGGTCAATGCTGGCTGTTGCTTCGTCTAAAATAACAACCGGCGCATTTTTTAACATTGCGCGCGCAATGGAAATCCGCTGTTTTTCACCGCCGGATAAGTGTCCGCCGCCTTCGCCGCACACGGTATCGTATCCGGCATCTAATCTGCGGATAAAATCGTCACACCCTGCTGCCTTTGCCACTGCTTCCACTTCCTCATCAGAAGCATTGAGTCTGCCCATGCGGATATTTTCACGAATGGTTCTGTCAAACAGGTAATTGTCCTGCGAAACATAGGCAATCTGTCTATTTAACTGCTCTAACGGAATTTCTTTGATATTTTTTCCGCCCAGTGTGATGACACCGCCGGTTACGTCCCAGAATCCTGCTATCAGCTTTGCAATCGTGGACTTTCCCGAACCGGACGGTCCTACAAAAGCTGTGACGGTATGCGGTTTTATGGTAAAGCTGATATTCTTTATAATATCTTCTTTTGTTTTTCCATACGTAAATGTAACATTTTTTAACTCAATTTCTTCTCCCGAAAGCACGGCTTCTTTGCTTGGGCGCTCCAGTTCAGGGCTTTCAAGGATTCCGTTGATTTCTTTAACATTCGTTCCTACGACTGCAATTTCATCGACAAAAGACATTGCCGCAAGGAACGGACCCGTAAATCCGAGGGCAAGCACAATGATGGTAAAGAAATCCGCTGCTGACAGACTGCCGTGTGACCATAACAGTACGCCTGCCGGAAGCACGGCAATCAATACGGACGGTGTCAATGTCTGCATGACGGACATATATTTCTGATTGTCGTGCATCCAGTCCACATAATACTGTGCATTTTCATTGACCGCACCGGAATACTTCTTATAAGAACCGGCTGACTGGCTGAACGCTTTGACAACCTGAATACCGCCAATGTATTCTACGATTGCATTTGCCATGCGCTTGCCGACTGCTACTGCGCCTTCCCAGCGGACGGCATATGTTTTTCCGCTCTGTGACATAAATGCCATGCCCACAATCGTAGTCAGTAAAGAAGCAATGCCCATTCTCCAGTCCAGTATAAATATGTATACGGCTATCGCCGCCGGCACAAGTACATTTGCCGTCATCTCCGGAATCAGATGTGCCAGTGTCGGTTCCATGCCTTCCACACGGTCTACAATTGTCGTTTTGTACTGACCTGACGGTGTATCAACAATCATTCCCATTGGCAGCCTTGAAAGCTTGGAAAGCATTTTTTTGCGGATATCCCGCAGTGTGTGATAGGTTGCGGTATGGGACAGCGCTGTAGACATCGATGAGCATACGGATTTCACCAGATATCCGCCAGCCAGCGCAATGCACCATTTCCAGCAAAGTGACATAGACTGTTCTTCTAACAGTAAGCGGATAATCTGCGCAATACTAAAATAGGACAGCATGGTTCCTGCCACCCCCAGTACCGCAAGCAGCACCGCTGCATAAAATTTTGCATGATATGCCCCTGCCCATTCCCATACAACGGCAATCGGCGAAGGTTCTTTATTACTTTTCATACGCTACTCCTTTTTATTTGCGATAATGTACAAACAGATTTTTTAGTGATTCACTGCAAAAATGCAGTAAACCACCCGCATATGCGGTTTTTCATCTGCCATCAAGGGAATTTGTCTTCACTCAGAAACAAATTCCTGTGTGTTTGTATTACATAATTACAGTGAGTTTTAACTAACTCATTCTTAAAAGAAATGAGGATTTCCCACATTTCTTACGAAATCCCCAGTAACTTAAACCAGCCGGCAGAATAAAATTCTCTCAGACTATTCATATAAGCAACCGCCTTTTCCCGCGGCATATCGTGGCGTACTGTTTCAAACATACCGTTAAACATACTGCTTGCCACCATATGAATCAGTTCTTCATCAATCGCTACCGTTCTGGACTGCTCCTGCATACGCTCAATCAGACACAGACTGGCATTGACCTCGATATCCGTTAAAATATCCAGATAATGCTCATATTTTGTTCCGTTTGAACAGCACACAATCAGCTTAAATGCGTCATAATGGTCATAAATGTATTCCACCATCCACGCGTGCCCTGTGTCAGACACTTCCGGCAGACTCTGTAACTGCTTTTCTACCGTTTCCTGTGCAAATTGCTGCTGTATTTCACGGTATCGCTTTTCCAGTCCACCCGCCGGTTCTTCCACCAGTGCATCAAATAAGGATTCTTTATCGGTGTAATAGCGGTACAATGCCCCTGTTGTCACACCCATTCTGGCAGCTATCCCGCGCATAGACGCTCCCTGAAATCCTTTTTCTAAAAATTCCTGTTTTCCTGCCTGCAATAAATCCGCAGCCAGCTTTTCGTTGATTGGTCTCATATATGATTACCTCATTTAAAATAACAACGTTATTAAATAACATAGTTATTTTACTCTGCCGGGAAATTGTTGTCAATATATTCATGATAAAAAAATGTGCCAAAGCACATTCTCGCGCCGAGCGCGGTCGCTTGCGACAAACTTCATTGATGCGCGAGTGCGCATCAATGGCCCGAAGTTCCTTTTATATAATAGGGAATTCCAAAGGAATTTCCCATTATATAAAAAAATACCGACCTCCAATCGTTAAATTTTTCGTTTAACTTTTGGGGTCGGTACAAACATTTATACCTGCTGTACTTTTTATGGAATTGATTCTTTTACAAAATCAACTACTTCCATATTCTTTTTTTCAATATTCTCATCGTGTTCCATTTCTTCCAGTGTCATCCAGTAGTAATGCCTGCCGTTTAAAACAAAATCCGTCTGTCTGGTCTGCTCCGGAAAATGGTGTATCTTTAATTCATATAATCTGTGATTATAAACTCTGTTCTCTCCATGGCTGATAGAATATTTTTCCTGTACTCTTGATGTAATGTAATGACATTCCATATCTTCCCTATTCAATGCCAAATCTGCGGCAACTCTGTCCAGAATAGAATTTTCATTATCCCTATCCATTGTCTTATAATTCAGAAACAGTTTACAGTCCCATTTTTCATCATAATAGACAAGAAATTTTTGCTTGTTTTCTGTAAACAAACTTCTTATTACTACCAACGAATGATTGTGCTGTATCATATCTAAACCTGTTATATCTTTCATTAAATCGTTATAGTCGTATTTATTAACAAATTATAACTGAATTTATCGAATAGCACAAGAAATTTTGACTTTTATCTTTATTTATACTATACTTCTTGCGCAGATAATGAATTCTAATAATGTCTTGGATCATTTATCTATGAAAGACCTTTAAACCCGCCCCATATGAGTATACAAGTAATTTGAAAGGATACCGATTTATGAAATCATCAGATACAACACAAAATTCTCCCGGAAATTCAAAGGAAAATGTTCAGACACGTTCACAGGACAATCCCTTGGGATATGAAAAAGAATCCAAGCTTTTAGTCGGATTTGCGATTCCGTGCATTATTTCCATGCTGGTAACGGCACTTTACAACATTGTCGACCAGATTTTTATCGGACAGGGTGTCGGAATGCTCGGAAATGCGGCAACCAATATTGCCTTTCCGCTTTCGACCACCTGCACGGCGATTTCCCTTTTACTCGGAATCGGCAGTGCCACCAACTTTTCACTCCACCTCGGTGCCGGTGAAAAAGACGAATCCGCAAAATACGCAGGAAATGGCATGTGCCTTATGGCAGTTTTCGGAATCAGCCTTTTCCTTCTGACAACGATTTTTCTGACACCGATGCTGAAATTTTTCGGTGCAACCACAGACGTGCTTCCGTATGCAGAAGCTTATACGCGCATTACGGCAATCGGCTTTCCGTTTCTGATTGCCAATACCGGCATGAGCAAATTGATTTTAGCTGACGGTAGTCCGCGCTACTCTATGTTTTCCATGCTGATTGGCGCTGTCGTGAATACGATTTTAGACCCTGTTTTTATTTTTGTCCTGAATATGGGCATGACCGGTGCGGCGCTTGCAACGATTATCGGACAGATGATTTCATTTTGCATCAGCCTGCGCTATATGTTTCATTTTAAAACAATACGGCTGACAAAAGACAGCTTTCATGTTACCGGAAGACACTGCCGCAATATTTTCATGCTGGGTGCGAGTGCCTGCTTTAACCAGATTGCCATGACCGTTGTACAGATTGTCATGAATAACACGCTTGCACACTACGGCGCGCAGTCCGTGTACGGCGGTGATATTCCGCTTGCCTGCTCCGGCATTATTACAAAGGTCAATATGATTTTCATGTCCTTTGTCATTGGCATTTCACAGGGGACACAGCCGGTTATCGGTTTTAATTACGGTGCTAAAAAATACCGCCGCGTAAGCAATACCTACCTGCTGGCACTTAGTGCCGCTTCGGTGTTGTCCGTGATTGCATTTATCTGTTTTCAGGTTTTTCCGCGACAGATTATCAGCGCTTTCGGGAACGGAAGCGAGCTGTATTTCCAGTTTTCGGAGCGTTACTTTAGAATTTATATGTTCCTTACGATTATCAACGGAATCCAGCCGGTAACGTCAAACTTTTTCAACTCTATCGGCAAATCGCGGCTGGGTGTCTTTATGTCACTGACAAGACAGATTTTGTTCCTGCTTCCGTTGATTGTCATTTTCCCGATTTTTATGGGAATTGACGGTGTGATGTATGCCGGTCCGATTGCCGACGGCGCGGCTGCGGTTGTCTGCGGTTATTTTACCGTGCGGGAGCTGCGGGAATTAAAACAGCTTGAAAATAATGCTGCTGTAAATTAAAAATCAGGGGAAAGACTTCGTCAGAAACTTCTTTCCCCTGATTTTCTTATTTATCTGTATTACATTGTCTATGGCTGTCAAAACTTCTTTTACAAATTTTTCTATTCGTTGGTTATCATTTCCATGTAAGGCAATACGTGAAATCCGTTCTTTTCATAAACTTTTACTGCCCGTTCATTTTCTTCTTCCACTTCCAGACGAATGACACAGCCTGCATAGGTCTTTTTGACATGCTCTATAAAGCGGCTTCCGATTCCAAGTCCTCTGTAGGAATCTTTGATATAAATGTCTTCAATCCATGCACACGGCTTGCCAAATTCCGTTGAAAAGCTTTTTGCCACCATGCCATAGCCCTGTATTTCGCCCGAATCCGCCGCAGCAAATATATATCCGTCCAGATACGGATTTTTTCCCGTACACGCCTCTATATCCTGTAAAAATATATTTTCTGAACCGTTGCTAAATACCGCCGGAGATGTATAAAACACCCGCATCATTTCAATCACGGCTTGCTTGTCCTGTTTGGTCATTTTTCTGATATTTGTATTACTGCTCATGTTTTTCCTTTCTGCTTTACTGTTGTAAAGATTTTTTACTTTCTATATTTCTGCCTGTATGATGTGTCCGAAGTTCATTTCATCTTTAAAAAGGTCATATACATATGCTGAACTTTCCTTATATAAACCGGTTTCTTCATCCTGGAGCTTTTCAAATACTTCTGAATTATAAAACTTATTCATTGCTTCATCATATTCCATTTCCTGCTGGACAGTAAGCATTTCAATAATGTCCTGAATGATATACTCCATTAACTGCTGTTGTAAACTCAACTCAATCTTCCACCTTTCTTAAAAGTCTGATACTTTTTTCTGTATGAAACGAATATTGTGAAGATGTTTTCTTATATACCATGCCTTTTAATAATGTTTGAAAATCTATTATTTCATTTTCATACTGACGAAATAACAATGCCATGTTATCGTCTGCTACCGGTCCGATAACAATATCATATTTATTATCCTGATTGCATAATATATCCTCTATGTTGTCAAAGGAATGATTTCTGTTATTCATAACAAATCTTGCCCATTCCTCTGTTGTCTGTTCCCCAAAATCTTTTATTTTAATCCCCGGCAGTTCTCTAAAATCATCTTGTATATCAAAACATTTAAAACCGGACTACCACCATAAATTTTAGCTACCCTCACTGCCATTCTTTCTGCCTGCTCTCTTATATCCGTCAGATAAAATCCTATTCCGAAATCTTTATACGGTCTGCACATTGCAAGATTAATACTGTTGATACCTGTATTGCTTCCATGATATAATCTCATAATTTTCCCCCGTTTCTCCTACACAAAATTCCTAAGTCCTCTAATACCGTATCAAACGACAATGTATGCTCTGCTTCATAATTTTCCTTTATAAATTCAATGCCTTTAAACTGAAATAAATACTGAAATGCTTCTTTTACGCTGAGATTATTTTTTTGAGCAAATTCATCTACACAGGCAACTGTGAAATTAATTTTATTTTTCAACTCACTCATATCAACCCTCGCTCTCATTTTTATAAGTTCATTATACCCTGTATCCCGCCGTTTTTCCACTCCTGTTTGTTTCTACATTTTTAATGCATTTTTTGACATAAAACTTGCCCCGGAACTCTTATCAAATAAAAGAAAGTGTGCTAAAATAGCTCTGCAAAAAGATACTGCTTATTGAAATGGAGTTTTTTATGGAAAAGGATTTAACGACCGGAAAAATAACACCACAGCTTATCGGCTTTACAATACCGCTTGTGCTGGGAAATCTCTTTCAGCTCACCTACAATGCCGTTGACAGTATTATTGTCGGACGGTACGTCGGAAAAGAGGCACTTGCCGCCGTGGGTATCTGTAACCCGATATCGACTTTATTTATACTGTTTTTAAACGGACTGTGTATGGGCGCCAGTATTTTAATGGGCAACCAGTTCGGTGCAAAGGATTATGACCGCCTGCACCGCCAGATTAGTACCACCATGCTGTCCGGTATTGCATTTTCACTGATTTTGTCGGTGCTGTGCATTGTCTTTGCCCGCCCGATTCTGCTTTTAATGCAGGTCGACGCGTCTATCATGGGTATGACAATCAATTATCTGCGCATTATATTTGCAGGACTTTTATTTACCTTTATGTATAACTGCTTTGCAAGCACCCTGCGCGCGCTCGGTGACAGCCAGTCGCCGCTGTACTTTCTGATTACCAGTGCCGTTATCAATATTCTCGGCGATTTGTTTTTTGTCCTATTTTTAAATATGGGCAGTGAGGGCTGTGCGGTTTCTACCGTTTTAAGTGAAGCACTTTCCTGCCTGCTGTGTATTATTTATATTCAGAAAAAAGTGCCGATTTTGCAGTTAGGAAAAAAATGGCTGGTATTTGATAAGGCTCTGCTTGGCAAAACGATTTCCTACGGCTGGGCATCTGCCATGCAGCAGGCAACCGTCCAGCTTGGAAAGCTTGGGATTCAGGCAATTGTGAATTCCATGGGTGTTGCCATTGCCGCCGCATTTGCCGTTGTAAACCGTATTGACGACTTTGCCTATACACCGGAGCAGAATATCGGACACGCTATGACGGCGCTTATGGCACAGAGCAAGGGTGCCGGAAAAAAGAGCCGTTTAAAAGAAGCTTTCCGGTGCGGCATGCGCATTGAAATGGTGTACGGTGTCATCATTTTTATCATCTGCTTTGTATTTGCCAATCCGCTGATGCGGCTGTTTACAAGTGATACAGATGTCTGCCGCCACGGTGTCACCTACCTGCGGCTGATTTCCATTATGTATCTGCTGCCTGCGGCAACCAACGGTATTCAGGGATATTTCCGCGGTATCGGCGATTTAAAAATCACTTTAATCAGCAGTTTTGTCAACATGGGCGTGCGTGTCATTGCCGCCGCCATTCTTGTATTTGCATTTTCACTGCAGATTGAAGCCCTGCCGTATTCGTACCTTGCTGGCTGGATTGGCATGCTGATTGCGGAACTGCCGTTATTAATAAGAAGCTATCGGAATTATGATAAATAAAACACTTGCGACAAAGTCGCTTATCAGAAAGGAGAATTGTATGTTTCAATCTTTAGAGGCAAAACACCCGAAGTTTTATCAGGTGTTTCGGTTTTTTGTGGTGATTGCCGCATCGATTTTTTATGCTTGGAATTTACGCTGCTTTGCTAAGACTGCCGGACTGTTTCCGGGGGGATTTTCGGGACTTTCCCTGTTGTTACAGGAAATCGGACTGGCCTTTTTCGGGATTAGTATTCCATATACCTTATTAAACGTCCTGTTAAACCTGTTTCCGACCTATATCGCTTATAAATACATCGGAAAACGGTTTACGCTGTATTCGATTGTTGTCATTGTACTGTCGAGTATTTTTGTCGATATTCTGCCACCGTATATGTTTACGGACGACATTTTACTGCTGAGCGTGTTCGGCGGTATTTTAAACGGCTTTGCCACCAGTCTATGCTTAAATGTCGGAACGACAACCGGCGGAACGGACTTTATCAGCATTTTCTTTGCACATGAAAAGGGCATTGATGCATGGAATTATATTTTAATCGGAAATGTGATTATGCTTGTCATTGCGGGTGCGCTGTTTGGCTGGTCGAGTGCGCTGTATTCGATTATTTTCCAGTTTTGCAGCACACAGGTTATTCAGGTACTGTATAAACGATACAAAAAAGAAACACTATTTATTATTTCCGATAAATCCGATGAGGTTTATCACGCTATCCGTGAAATGACAAATCACGATGCCACACTGTTTAAGGGGATTGGCTGTTATGAAGGAAAGGAAAAGACACTGATTTACTCGGTTATTAATTCCGAAGCCAAGCGGGAACTGCTTCCGCTCATCCGCTCGATTGATGAGCATGCGTTTATCAATGTGGTAAAAACAGAAGAATTAGACGGTCGTTTCCACGACATTCCGCACGATTGAGAATGTTTGGCATGTTGAGAATGTGATGAATGTTGAAAGCATTGAGAATGTTGAATTTCTTTCTGCATCTGGATTCTTGTCAGGGCATCCAGCGCTCCGAACGGTTCATCCAATAAAAGAATCTTCGGATTGTTGACAAGCCCTCTTGCGATTGCCGCACTGCGGTCCCGGTCCTTCGACCTTATGTCCGTTGCGCTCCACAATGCCGTCCTCATATTCTGCCAGCCCCGATATAATACGAAGCAGTGTGCTTTTTCCGCAGCCGCTGTGTCCCACAATTGTAACGAACTCGCCTTCCTTGATTTCAAGCGATATATCCTTTAATACATCTACCGGTTTCTTATCGACAATGTATTGTTTGTTTAAATGTTCTATCCGAATAATAGCCTGCTTTTCCTCTCTCATTTTTCCAGTCCTTTCTTTTGCGCTTTGCATTTCCTACTTTTGTTATATGGATTATATGAATTAATGCCTCATTTTTCCAGTCTAATCTGTGAAACCGTTTTCATTCCTGTGGGATTTTTCACTGTTTTCATGAAATATAGGGGGATTTTTTAGAAAAAAAGACTTTTTTTTATAAATCAAGCCGTTTTATACAACTTATCGTGAAATCGTTTTCACTTTTTATTCTTCTGCGTTTGCGGCAAATGTGATGCAATACCGATAGACTTACTAGACTATTAACTTTGATTTTCAGGAATTTTCAAAGATTTTCAGAAAGGAGCTGCTTATGTCTATTAAAAAAATTGCAGAAATAACCGGAACTTCCCCCGCAACCGTTTCGCGGGTTTTAAATAATCCTTCTTATAAATGTGCCGTACCGGGACTGCGCGATAAAATATGGAGGGCGGCAATGGATTTTTTTTACCCGGAATATGTGATTGAAACACATCAGACCGAAAAAGAAGGGTTTCAGACCATGCAGAAGTTTTTGAAATTAAAAGAACCGCCGACCGGCATTTACTGTGCCAATGACATTACCGCAATCGGCATGTTAAAATGCCTGAACCGGTACAGCAGCATTTTATACCGCCCTTCGATTATTTCCTGTGATGATATTGAAGAAGGACAGTTTATCAAGCCGATGCTTTCAACCGTCCAGCTTCCGAAAGAAAATATGGCGCGTTTCGCATTATTTGTCCTGCTCGACAGAATCCGCGGCGGACATAAAGAAGTGATTCGCATTGAACTGGAAGGAAAACTGCTGCTTAGAAGCAGCTGCTGCCGCGTGGAAGACGTCAGCCAGCCGGAGTATTATATATAATCCGCCCACCGTTCCTTCTCAATCCGCTCCCGCGTCACCAGACACTCCGGCTCCGGCGCAAGCACATGGCGCGTGACATCAAACACCTTTGCCGCATCACACAAAATGCAATCCGCACTGCCAAGCACCGTGTTTTTTGCCGCGCCACAGTCTGTAAATGCCTGCGTTAATTTCACAAAATCCTCTGAAATATGCGGCTGGTCGGGATTATAATGCTTTCTCATATAAACGTCCCTCTGCCCCTGCGGCCAAACCACCGTCAGCTTCACAGGCTTATCTGACAGGCGGTTTGGCACATTCAGCACTTCTTCCACGCTGTGAATATACGTATTTCGTTCATGTCCCACCCCGACAAGCAGAATTTTTCCGCCTGCGTCTTTTAACCTGTCGTAACAACCGCCCGGCGTACACGGTGTATTGCGGTATTCTTCTCCTGCAAGGTATTCTGCCGCATGTTTACCAAAGCCCGCCATGCTGTGGGTCGGGTGCAGGGAGCGCACAACACCTTCCCGCTTCATAAACAGATTGGTTAAAACGCCAACGCAGGACGGCTCTTTTTGGCTGTCAAAAACCGGGTGGCTTTCATTGACCGTTTTCCATGTATGCGTCGGAAGCAATAACAGACCTTCCTTAAAATACTCCATCCACGCATCCAGCACGGTTTCCGCACCGCCCTTTACATCGCCGATTGCTTTCATGGTCGAATGAATCAATATGGTTTCCGTTCCGTTAAGCCCCATTTGATAAAGCTGTTCTTTTAAATGCTTTTTTGTATACTGCATACATGTACCCTTTCCACTCTGAAAAAATCTCCAAATAACACCAGACACAGGTTGTATCTGCCGTGTAAAGTATCCCCTCTGTTTCTATTATTTCTACTATACCGTACTTCTCTTCACATTGCAAATGTCCTGTTCCAAATACAAACCTGCATGCAGTCCCGGCACATTTTCATATACCGGAAGTTTTCCGGGTCAGTTTTATCTAACCTCGTTATAACATACTGAGATCTGAAATGAAATTACAAAATTTAATGTTTTTTTATTGATTTTGCCAGTGAATTATGTATAATTATGGTAAGGCATGTGAAATTTTTCACTTATTGCATATGAATATTGTAAGTTCCGCGCTTTGCGGCTTCTTACATATTACAATTATGAAGGAAAGAGGTTAAATTCAAGATGGCAGGAATTGATTTAAGCAAGTATGGTATTACAGGTTCAACTGAAATCATTCATAACCCTTCTTACGAATTATTATTCGAAGAAGAAACATCTTCTAAAAACGAAGGTTATGAAGTTGGTAAGGAAAGCGAACTTGGCGCAGTAAACGTTATGACAGGTATCTATACAGGACGTTCTCCTAAGGATAAGTATATCGTTGTTGATGAAAATTCTAAGGACACTGTATGGTGGACATCTGACGAATACAAGAACGATAACCACCCAATGTCAGAAGATGTATGGGCTAAGGTTAAGGATATTGCAAAGAGCGAACTTTCTAACAAGAGACTTTTCGTAGTTGATGCATTCTGCGGTGCCAATAAGGATACAAGAATGGCTGTCCGTTTCATCGTTGAAGTAGCTTGGCAGGCACATTTCGTAACAAATATGTTCATCAAGCCTACAGCAGAAGAACTTGAAAACTTCGAGCCTGATTTCGTTGTATACAACGCTTCTAAGGCTAAAGTTTCTAATTATGCAGAATTAGGTTTAAATTCTGAAACTTGTGTAGCATTCAACATCACAAGCCACGAACAGGTTATCATCAATACATGGTACGGCGGAGAAATGAAGAAGGGTATGTTCTCTATGATGAACTACTACCTTCCATTAAAGGGTATGGCTTCAATGCACTGCTCAGCTAACACAGATATGAACGGTGAAAACACAGCAATCTTCTTCGGTCTTTCAGGTACAGGTAAGACTACACTTTCAACAGACCCTAAGAGACTTCTCATCGGTGATGACGAACACGGCTGGGATGACAACGGTGTATTCAACTTTGAAGGCGGCTGCTACGCTAAGGTTATCAACCTTGATAAGGAATCTGAACCGGATATCTACAACGCAATTAAGAGAAACGCTCTCCTTGAAAACGTTACTCTTGATGCAAACGGTAAGATTGACTTCGCTGATAAGAGCGTAACAGAAAACACCCGTGTTTCTTACCCAATCAACCACATTAAGAATATTGTACGTCCGATTTCTTCAGCTCCTGCTGCTAAGAACGTTATCTTCCTTTCAGCTGATGCTTTCGGTGTACTGCCTCCAGTATCTATCCTGACACCGGAACAGACACAGTACTACTTCCTTTCAGGATTTACAGCTAAGCTTGCAGGTACAGAACGTGGTATCACAGAACCTACCCCTACATTCTCAGCTTGCTTCGGACAGGCATTCCTTGAGTTACATCCTACAAAGTATGCTGCTGAACTTGTTAAGAAGATGGAAAAGAGCGGAGCTAAGGCTTACTTAGTTAATACAGGTTGGAACGGAACAGGTAAGAGAATCTCTATTAAGGATACTCGTGGTATCATCGACGCTATCCTTTCAGGTGCTATTAAGACAGCTCCTACAAAGCAGATTCCAATGTTCAACTTTGAAGTACCTACAGAACTTCCGGGCGTTGACTCAGGTATCCTTGATCCTAGAGATACATACGCTGATGCTTCTGAATGGGAAACAAAGGCTAAGGATTTAGCTGAAAGATTCAACAAGAACTTCGTTAAGTACACAGGCAACGAAGCTGGTAAGGCTTTAGTAGCTGCCGGTCCTCAGCTTTAATCTGAAACTTCAATTAAATATATAGGTCTTTGCCTATGATTTACAGCGGCTGTTGCTTTTTAAAGGAACAGCCGCTGTATTTATCTGAATCTATAAATAAAAACACCGAATATCTCTTATTGTAGAGATACTCGGCATTTTGGTCTGACTTTTGTTGAATTTTCGTATTTTGCGGGTTTTTACCGGTCAATTTCCGCTGCGTGTGCAAGTGCCGCATCAATATTAGCACAGAAGTTTTCTTCTCCGACCAGTTCCACAAAGCCTGCTTTTTCCATCATCGCACGCGGCTGTTCCTGTACATGGGAAAGCACCAGCGTAATGCCCTTCTTTTTGCAGATTTCATGAATATTCGTTAATGAGCGCAATGCGGTTACGTCCATTGCCGGTACACCGCGCATACGGATAATAACTACCTTAATGCCCGGTTCTGCCGAAATTTCCAGAAATTTATCTGCGGCGGCAAAGAACATCGGTCCGATAATTTCGTAAACCAGTGTATGCTTTGGCACAACCTTTAAAGAAATCTTATCCGGGTCATTATTTTCATCAATCTCACTTCCAAGGTACTTCCAGCTCTTTACCGCTGTAACATCGGACATTCTCTTTAAGAATAAAAGCGCTGCCAGTACGATACCGACTTCGATTGCCACAACAAGGTCAAATACAACAGTCAGTACAAAGGTAACAAGTAGCACGGCAACATCACTCTTTGGGGATTTGCGCACTAATTTAACAAATTCTCTCCAGCCGCTCATGTTATATGCAACCATAAACAAAATGGCGGCAATCGCAGGCATTGGAATCCATGCGGCATACGGCATTAATACAACAAGTACTAAAAGCAGTGTCACGGAATGAACCATTCCCGCAACCGGTGTTCGTCCACCGTTTTTTACATTGGCTGCGGTTCTTGCAATCGCACCTGTCGCCGGGATACCGCCAAACAGCGCTGATACAATGTTTCCGGCGCCCTGCGCAACCAGTTCCATATTCGGCTTGTGGCGGCTGCCAATCATACCGTCGGATACGACACAGGATAACAGGGATTCAATTCCTGCAAGCACCGCAATTGTCAGTGCAGCCGGGAATAAATCACGAATCATGCCAAGACTTATTTTCGGCATGGAAATGCCCGGTACTTTATTGGATATTGTATACAAATCGCCAATCGTCTTTACATTCATGTGAAGCAGCTTTACCATTAAAATTGCTACGATAACTGCAATCAATGACGGTGGAATTTTTTCCGTGACCTTTGGAAACACAATCAGAATCGCAAGGGATACCAGTCCGACAATTAATGCCTGCACCTGAATTGTTCCGATACACGCAACACATTCTTTAACCTTGTCTATGGTTTCCACCGGTGAATATGTAAATGTCAGTCCCAAAAAGTCCTTGACCTGTCCGATAACAATCGTTACGGCAATACCAAAGGTAAAGCCCGATGTAATCGTATACGGAATAAAACGGATTAAATTTCCGAACTTTAAAAGTCCCATTATAATAAGAAGGATTCCCGCCATAACGGTTGCCACAACAAGACCTTCCATCTGGTGTTCTGCGACAATTCCGGCTACAATCGTTGCAAATGCGGCGGTCGGTCCTGCAATCTGCACACGGCTTCCGCCCAGAAACGAAATGACAAATCCGGCAAAAATTGCCGTGTAAATACCCTGTTCCGGTCCGACACCGGAAGCAAGGGCTAACGCAATCGACAGCGGAAGCGCAATAATCGCCACAATAATACCGGCAATCACGTCTTTTACAAACTGCTCTTTTGAATATCCTTTCATGCAGTCAAACAACTTTGGTACAAACTGATTCATTTTTCTAACCTTTCTCTTACTTTTCTTTGAAACACACTGTTATACGCCACATCCATACGTGACAGCATTTCCTCTTACAGGCATGTCCAATTATAAATTTAATGTAAAAATTTTATAAACAAAAAAACGTTTCTATTATAGCACACCTGCATAAATTTGCAAGCAAAAAAAACAGGCCGGAATGTGCCGTCCCTCAAAGGATAAACCTTTTGGAAAACGGTCATTCCGACCCGCTTTATATGTCATACCTTATAAGTCCTGTCTTATATGCTATGGCTTTATGTGTTTATAAATCAATACAAATGCACTGCGAGCTGTTTATGACTCAGATTCTACCGCATTATCATTTAAGAAATTCTGTACCTTCTGATACAGCACTTCGTAACCGACTTCTGAATTCATCTCATTGCCGTAGTTGTCTAAGATTTCCTGATAATTTGTGTATCCGTAGTAATCTGCAAGCTGTGCACCCATGTCGTTAATTTCATCGGCAGAAACCGTGATGTTTTCATTCGATGCAATCAGTGTCAGCACCATTTTTTCAAGAAGGTACTGCTGTGCATATTCTACTGCATAATCATTAAAAGCGTCCTGTGATTCAAATCCGTATACCTGTGAAAGATATGAATCTAAATCAGAAATGCCGTAAGATGAACCGTATGAGTTAAACTCTGATTCAACATTAGACTTTAATGTATTTACAAGGCTGTCTAATTCTTCCTGCGGATAACCGCTTGGTGTCAGATTTTCGCTGAGCTTGGAATAAACTGCCTGATATTTGTCACTTGCAAATGTAGATTCTGCCTGTGATGTCAGGTAATCCTTTACATAGCTTCTTAATTCAGCAACTGTTGTTGCTTCTACGCCGAGTGTAGACGCATTTTCAGCAACCCATGCATCTGTCAAATCCGGCACAGTACTTTTCTGGATAGACTTTACGGTTACAACGAAAATAACATCTTTTCCCGCAAGGTCAGAGCTTGAGTAGTCTGAAGGGAACGTACACGGAATATTATATTCCTGACCGACTGTCAGACCGATAAGTCCCTGGTCTAAATCGGTAATAAACTTGCCTGAACCGATGGTATAGCTGGCATCCGTTGCTGTACCGCCTGAGAACGCTTCTCCGTTTAACAGACCGCTGTAATCAAGCTTTACCGTATCGCCGGAAGCCGTCACGCCTTCTGTAACCGTTTCTGTTGTAGCTGTCTGTGATAATAACTTTGAAATGTAGCTTTCTACGTCATCATCAGATACCGTAAGAGATGAACGGTCTACAGATACTTCAACGCCCTTGTAATCCGGCAGTGTTACATACTGCTTGTAAACATCTGCATTGGATGTAATTGTTCCTGCATATTCTTCTGCTGTAACCTCTTTATTCACTGTAGATGCCGCATTATCCTGTGATGTCTTCTTGCCTCCGCAGGCTGTCAGGGACACTGCTAAAGATGCGGCAAGCATAACACCGAAAAATCTTTTTTTCATAAATCAAATTTCCTTTCGTTTCATCATTCCTATATTTTGATGTGTCACAATTTTACATGACTATATTGTTATAGCATAAATCATGATAAAAAAAAAGCCGTTTCACATTTTTTTCATGATTCCGGCGCAATTCTTCTTAATTTTTATAGATTTTATACGAAATATCCGCTATAATCATTTTGTTATGAAAATATTTTTTAGAAAAATGAAAACGGCTTTTTTTACACCGCTGCTGATACTCTGCATGCTTTCGGCCTGCGGCTGCCAGACACGGCTCTCTGACCCGGTCACCGTCACCGGATATAAGCTCAATACTTATGTACAGATTTCTTCCTATATAAATGTATCCAAATCCGTTTTAAACGGCTGTCTGGATTTGTGCGATACGTATGAACAGCTCTGCTCCCGTACTTTAGAGAGCAGTACGCTTTATGCCGTGAACCACCACCAGACCGATGAAATTCCGGCAGAGCTTGGTGAGCTGATTGCCACCGGCTTAGACTACTGCCGCATTTCCGGCGGTGCGTTTGATATCACTATCGGAAGTGTCTCACAACTCTGGGATTTTACCGCAGAACAGCCGGCCGTTCCGGATGCTGCCACCATTGCCAATGCATTGCAATATGTCGATTATACAAAAGTGGAACTTACACCGCTTGAGACCGGCAATTACCGCATTACCATGCCGGAGGGTACGATATTGGATCTCGGTGCGATTGCAAAGGGCTATATTGCGGATAAGATCAAAGATTATCTGTTAGCACACGATGTCACAAGTGCCATGATTAATCTGGGCGGCAATGTGCTGTGTGTCGGCGGAAAAAGTGACTCGAAGGATTTTACGGTCGGTGTAAAAAAGCCATTTACACAAAGCAATGAACTTTTGCTGACGTTAAATCTGCGAGACTACTCTGTGGTGTCTTCCGGCACGTATGAACGGTATTTCTATGAAAATGATACCTTTTATCATCACATTTTAAATCCCGCAACCGGTTATCCTTACGACAACCGGCTGACAGATGTCACCATACTCTCTGCCGTTTCGCTGGACGGCGACTGTTTAAGCACCACGTGTTTTGCACTGGGGTTAGACGACGGTCTGGCACTCATTGAATCGCTGGACAATATCGAAGCCGTCTTTGTCACCACGGATGGAAGCATTTACTATTCCAGCGGCATGAGCCGGTATCTGAATGAGTGATACCGCAAATAAAAATTTGGAGGAAAAATCCTCTCCTCGCTTTAGGAGAAATGTGAGTAAACTCACATAGGATTTTCCTTCGGAAAACATGGAGGATTATATGATTCGTTCTTTTCTTGTTATTGTGTTCCTGATCCTGTTCTTTATCTTCAGCCTGATTGCGCTGCCGGTTGAATGGGTTATCGGAAAATTCAATCCCGATGTAAAGGCAGTTTCTTCCCTGCGGATTGTGCAGGGCGCTTTTCACATCATTTTATTTTTAGCCGGTGTGCATACAACTGTGACCGGACTGGAAAATATCCCGGACGATGAGCCGGTTTTATTTATCGGAAACCACCGCGGATTTTTTGATGTGATTATTTCTTATACGTATATGAAACGTCCGACCGGATTTGTTGCCAAAAAGGAAATGAAAAAGGCGCTGATTATCCGCCGCTGGATGGACAATTTATTCTGTCTGTTCTTAGACCGTGAAAATATGAAGGAAGGCTTAAAAACCATTTTAAAGGGAATTGACTACATTAAAGACGGCAAATCCATTGTTATTTTTCCGGAAGGCACACGCAATAAAGGCGAAGGTGTTCAGGATTTCCACGCCGGAAGCTTTAAATTTGCAGAAAAAACAGGCTGTAAGATTATTCCGATGGTACAGACCAATACCGACTGCATTTTTGAACGTCAGTTTCCGCGCTTAAAGGCAACACACACCACGCTCGCCTTCGGCAAACCGATTGATATTAATTCTTTCCCAAAGGAAGAACGCAAAAAAATTGCCGCCTATACGCATGATGTCATTGTAGAAATGTATGAAAAAGAATAACTTTTTTCTTTTCAAATACGGGCATATATGCTATACTTTTATAGATATTTTAATAATTTAGGAGGACGATACTATGCCAGTCTGGGGAATCGTTTTATTAGTAATTTTCGTCATTTTACTTGCCGTATTTATCGGTTTAATGATTTTTGGAAACAAGCTCCGTAAACAGCAGGACGAACAGCAGGCGCAGATTGATGCGGCAAAGCAGGTGATGTCCATGTTAATCATTGATAAAAAGAAGATGAAGCTAAAAGATGCCAATCTTCCAAAGATGGTTTTAGAGCAGACACCAAAGTATCTGCGCGGCAGTAAGATGCCTATTGTAAAAGCTAAAATCGGGCCGAGAATCATGACACTTATGGCAGACCCGAAGGTTTTTGACCAGCTTCCGGTTAAGGCCGAAGTCAAAGCTGAAGTCAGCGGTATTTACATTACAGGAATCAAATCTGTACGCGGCGGTAAAGTCGTTGCAGAACCGGCTCCGAAGAAAAAAGGACTTAAAAAATTTTTCAGTAAGAACAAATAATTGATTTACATAAGGGCTGTTGCAGAAAGTATTCCTATTTTTTGCACAGCCCTTTCATCTAATTGAGTGCCATGTATCCGATGATACATAAGAATGGAGGATTTATGCGTAATCTCACACTTTTAACAGATTTATATGAACTGACTATGATGCAGGGATATTTTAAAACCGAAAATAACCGCACGGTTATTTTTGATGCCTTTCACAGAAAAAATCCATGTGACGGCGCTTATGCGATTTCCTGCGGCTTAGAACAGGTCATTGACTACATTAAGAATCTTCATTTTACAGAAGATGATATTGCATACCTGCGTAGTCTGTCTATCTTTGATGAAGACTTTCTGGAATATTTAAGTAACTTCCACTTCACAGGTGATATTTATGCCATTCCGGAAGGTACGGTCATTTTCCCGCGTGAACCGATTGTCAAGGTCATCGCACCGATTATGGAAGCACAGCTTGTTGAAACGGCTATTTTAAATATTATCAACCACCAGAGTTTAATTGCCACAAAGGCCGCCCGTGTCTGCTACGCCGCAAAGGGTGACGGTATTATGGAATTCGGTCTGCGCCGCGCACAGGGACCGGACGCCGGTATTTACGGTGCAAGAGCCGCTGTTATTGCAGGCTGTGTCGGTACGAGCAACGTCCTGACCGGTCAGATGTTTGGTGTGCCGGTAAAGGGAACACACGCCCACAGCTGGATTATGAGCTTTCCGGATGAATATACTGCATTTAAAACCTATGCCGATTTGTATCCGGATGCGTGTATCCTGCTTGTCGATACGTATGACACCCTGCGTTCCGGTGTACCGAATGCGATTCGCGTATTTAAGGAAATGCGTGAAAAAGGCATTGATTTAAAGGGCTACGGTATCCGTCTGGATTCCGGCGATTTAGCTTATCTGACAAAGAAAGCGCGTAAAATGTTAGACGATGCCGGATTTGAAGATGCCATTATTTCCGCTTCCAGCGACTTAGACGAATATCTGATTGACTCCTTAAAGACACAGGGTGCGGCGATTACTTCATGGGGTGTCGGAACCAATCTGATTACTTCTAAGGACAACCCGGCATTCGGCGGTGTTTATAAGCTTGCCGCAGTGATGGGCGATGACGGCACATTTATTCCGAAAATCAAGCTGTCCGAAAATTCAGAGAAAATCACAAATCCGGGCAACAAGACGGTTTACCGTGTCTACGATGCCGACGGCATGATTAAGGCGGATTTAATCGCGCTGGCCGATGAAACGTATGATGAATCACAGCCTCTGCTTTTATTTGACCCTGTGGAAACGTGGAAAAAGACACTGATGGAACCGGGCGAGTATTCTATGCGTGAGATTATGGTGAAAGTATTTGATAAGGGCGAGTGTGTTTACGATTCGCCAAATGTCATGGACATTCAGAAATACTGCAAACAGGAGCAGGCAACGCTTTGGGATGAATCCAAGCGGCTGATTAATCCTCAGGTTGTTCATGTCGATTTATCACAGAAGCTTTATGATTTAAAGCAGGAACTCCTGCACAATTACGGACGGGAAAAGCTGTAGCAATACGGCTTCCCGCCCGGGAGTATCCCAAAGTTTGTGTAAACCTCCAAACTGATGTAAGATAAAATTACTCAGTTTGGAGGTTATTTTTATGGCAAGAAGAAAAGACAGCCCACAAAAAGCAGCAATGAGAGAAATGATGCGTGACTATCTGAAAAATAATGATATCAGCATCAAAGATGGTACCGATGTAAACAGCATCATGCGTGACATGATGTCTGTCCTTTTGGAAGGTGCTTTGGATGAAGAACTGGATGAGGAATTAGGATATTCCAAGTATGATTATCGTAACAAAGAAACAGACAACAGCAGAAACGGTCATTCCAGCAAAACCATGCACACCAGTTATGGAGATATGGATGTGGCGATTCCAAGGGATCGTAACGGTGATTATGAACCACAGCTGATTAAAAAATATCAAAATACCGTAACTCAGGACATGGAAGAAAAAATACTTTCCATGTATGCCAAGGGAATGACAACCGGAGACATTGAATCCCACATGCGTGAATTATACGATATTGATATTTCTGACAGTACAATCAGCCGGATCACAGACAAAATTCTGCCGATTGTAAAAGAATGGCAGGAACGCCCTCTGGAAGAAGTGTATGCTGTAGTATTTATGGATGCAATCCATTATCATGTCCGCAGTGAAGGACGTATTGTAAAACGTGCGGTTTACATTGCTCTTGGTATCGACATGAATGGAAAAAAAGATGTCCTTGGAATGTATGTTGGGGAAAACGAAAGTGCAAAGTTCTGGCTTTCTATCATGAATGGATTAAAAAACAGAGGTGTTGAGGATATCCTGATTGCATGCGTTGATGGTTTAAATGGATTTCCACAGGCAATCGAGGCTGTTTATCCCAAAACAGAGATTCAGCAGTGTATCATCCATCAGATCCGTAATTCAACGAAGTTTGTTTCATACAAAGACATCAAAAAACTGATGGCTGATCTGAAGCTTGTATATGCAGCTCCAACGGAAGAAACCGCTTTAAATGAACTGGAACTGTTCAAGGATAAATGGGATTCCAAGTACCCAAAAATCTATAAATCCTGGCATGATAACTGGGCAACACTGTCCACTTATTTCAAGTATCCAGAAGCTGTAAGACGTTTGATTTATACCACAAATGCCATTGAAGGATTCAACCGTCAGCTTCGGAAAGTGACCAAAAGCAAGACAGTTTTTCCGTCAGATGATAGCCTTTTAAAAATGCTGTATCTGGCAACTATGGATATCACGAAAAAATGGACCGGACACAGGCAGGACTGGGGGCAGATCCATTCCCAGCTGGAAATCTATTTTGAAGAACGTCTAATCGGACACAACCTGTAAAAACAGCTTGTTTTAGGCAGGTTTTATTGACATACCCAAAAACTCCTGTATAATGCAGATATGGGCAGAATCCGGAAAATCGGCTCTGCCCATTTGTAACTATTCACAAATCTTATATCAGTTTTTAACGTTTACACAAAACTTGAAACGGTCTCTCCCGCCCTTTTTTAATTTGCTTTCTATTTTTCCAGTGTATTTAACAGTTCATACAGAAGCGTATACAACTGTGCAGCTTTTTCCTGCGGAAGTGCCGCGCATGCCATCATTTTCTGCGGAATCAGCACCGCTTCGTCTTTTAAGTCTTCTCCCTTTGGCGTAATGGCGGCAATTAATACCCGCTCGTCTTCTTCGCTTCGGGTACGTGTCACATATCCTTTCTGCTCTAATTTTTTTAAGAGCGGCGTGAGTGTTCCGGAATCTAAAAACAGGCATTTGCCCAGTTCCTTGACACTGATTTGCTTTTTCCCCCACAGCACCATCATGGCGATGTACTGTGTATAGGTTAAATCTATTTTTTCAAGAAATGGTGTATACCGCTTGATAATCTCTCTGGAGCAGGCATACAGCGGAAAACACAGCCCGCCGGACATTTCATGATTATCTGACGGACTGTGTTTTAACTCATTTTTTACTTTTGATTCTGCTCAAGCTGTTCCAGCTTTTCCGCCATTTCCCGTAACCGGTGTCTGGCTGCTTCCAGTTCTTCTTTTTGTGTGTCAATGGTTGCTTTCTGTGAATCAATCGTTTCCTGCTGTGCTTCCAATTCTTCCTTCTGCGTGTCAATCTTTTCCTTCTGAACATCAATCGTTTCCTGCATTTCATCTATCATGTACTGCACCGTATTTCTATCCAGTTGAATCAATT
>OODP01000605.1_pt1 | contig 30409 bp, 30 predicted proteins | sample 1671011 | NCBI WGS metagenome assembly OODP01 (sample SAMN06348113, study PRJEB24527) | human gut metagenome | biome: human gut; feature: ankylosing spondylitis patient; material: feces | host: Homo sapiens | place: China | collected 2015-10
GATCGTGACTGGAGTTCAGACGTGTGCTCTTCCGATCTTTTATCACGTGAAGTTTTCTTCGGCAACCAATGGGCACGTAGCAAAGAAGGTAAATGGTCCCGACTCACTGACGCTACCTTTACACACGATGCAACAGCGAGTGCCCAAGTCCGTCTCGACTATCAAGGTGGCAATACTAAAGACAATCGGTTTTATCTGAAAATGGGAGGCTTCTTTAACGAATCCGTTCCAATGGGAACTAAGTTCTATTGCAAGCCAACAGGCAAAGAACCGGAAATTGATTGGGAAGCATTGAAGCAATTGTAACAATCAGCTTCCACTATTAATTAGTTCATGAAACAAAAAACCGGTCTCACTGCAACAGATAGCAATGAGGCCGGTTTCATAAATATCAGGCTCTATTGATACAGCCTTTCCTATTTCTTATAATAATTACTTTTTCTCTAATACAATAACCAATGCATTATTGGCATCATACAGCCCAATGCCACCGCCTGCCAATACATCGAATGACTTTACTTCATTCAACGCTTTCAGGATCTTACCTTCTGTCTCCATATCAGGACAAGCCATCATTGTACTTGCCACTCCCGGGAAGGAAATCGATTTGGCATTGCTCGTACTAGTTTCAAAACCTCCGTTAATCAGGTTGCATCCGGCATTACCATGAATAGACTTTTTCTTCACATCAAAAGCGATAAACGGTTGTTTCTCCATTCCTGAAGGAATCGCCTCACCATTTGCTTCTTTAATTTTCCATTCTCCATTCAACACTGAAAGTTTCACATCAGCCTCCTTCTTTTCAAGAACTACAACCGGACGATTGGAAGCATTGCAAAGATACATCTTCTCCTTACCTGCTTTCTTATATCCTTTCACTTGTGCAAGAGCACTCAATACATTCTTCTCGGTAGTCATATCCGGACACATCATCCGAGTACTGGCCATAGCACCTAACTCAAGGCTTCCCGGTTTCGCATTTACATCGAATGTGCCCATCATACGGTTACATCCGCTATTACCGGACACACGACCGGTAGCCGTATCAAATGCAATAAACGGAAGGGTTCTACTTTCGCCCGGAGCAACTTTCGAGCCATTGACTTCTATAATATTCCACTCACCATTGATAGATGACACAGGAACTGCCTTCTCAACCGAACGGCATGAAGACATTGCAAGTGCTGCACCTGCAACGCAAATTGAAACAAAAACTTTCTTCATATTGTTATAACGTTTAAGTTAAATCGTGGACAAAGATACCAAAAAGATTGGGAAATAACACCCAATACAATATAAAATATATACATTTGCCATTGAATATACAACAAATGAACAATTTACATAGTTCACTTAAAGAAATAAATATGAGAACAATCGTCCTATCCGTGATTTTATTCTGTTGTGGTATGTCTCATGTTACCGCCCAAAGTGATTACATTGTCACTACCCCCTCCGCCCAGGAAATTCCTACAAGTGAAGAAGAACAGTTTATCATAAAACACTTTCCTCTAAAACCTTTATGTAAATGGACTCCCGGAATGAAATTCATGTTTGCTCCTTCCGCACGGGAAATGTTTCTTCCTACCCTTTTAATATACAACACCGAAAAAGGAGTGGATAATAGCCTGATGAGACACAAAATACTCACTTTCACCGGAACCGAAGAGAAGGTTCAAAAAATAGCAGATGAAACAAACTACACCACCCGCTTCGTTTTCGAAGATGAAGGGGAAAAATATTATTATGACATAAAGAATATGCGGCTGGACGAGATATGCGAAAGAATGCCCCGTGCCTGCATCAACGGATTAGTTTACCTGCAAGATGTAGATACGGCAAAAGATCTGCTGATAGGAAAGACAATATACATACAATCCGAAACTGTCCGTGTGGATGATGCCAACAGCTATTCCGGCTATCGGGATATACCTATTTCCGTCAATACGGAAGCAACTGTCACGGCCGTCGGAGTGGGCAGCCAGGCGTATCCCGTGAAAATCATATTCAAAGACACACAGGGACATTCCTATTATCTGGAAGTCGCCCTCTCACGGACAAACTCCGGTATGGACATGAGTGATTTTCAAGGTGAAAAGAGAATGAAATACTTTTCAAATTCGATCAGTTTTACGAATAAGAAGCTGGATAATATCGAAAGCCTGAAAAACAGGTACTTGGGGGCAACCGTTTATCCTAAAAAAACATTGTCTGCCAAAAGAGCTGTCTCTCTTGAAAACAAACAAATGGAGTCCCGCGTTCATCTTCCCCGGTACACTATCCTGACAATAAAAGAAGTTCGGATGCCCTCTCCCGGCAGTCTGGCTATTTTGACATTAAAAGACAAGAATGGAATTAGTTACGAAATGAAGGTTGACTTGAAGTATGACGTAATCACCAGAAACAACAATTATATTGAAGACCTTTTCGGGTTTGAAGATATACATAAAAAATATCCGGGCATTACCGAGAAACGTTGGCAAATCATTTCGCGGGGCGACCTCGAAGTAGGCATGAGTACGGATGAATGCCGGCTGTCTATCGGCGACCCGATAGAAATAGTACTGAAAAAGGATAACCGTTTTGAGAACTGGTTCTATAACGGCAAAACATTGGAATTCGAGAGCGGCACCTTGCAACGTTTCAAATAAAAAGGAGTATCGGCGAATGATTATCTGAAAATAATCACGTATATTTGCCAAGCTAACAATTCTAATATTCTTAATATTTAATTCGCAATTAACGAAATGGGTAGAGTTCTTATTATCGGTGCAGGCGGTGTTGGTACTGTCGTTGCACACAAAGTGGCACAAAATGCCGATGTATTTACAGATATCATGATTGCCAGCCGTACGAAAGAGAAATGCGACAAAATCGTCGAGGCAATAGGTAACCCTAATATAAAAACAGCAAAAGTAGACGCAGATAATGTGGACGAGTTGGTAGCCTTATTCAACAATTTCAAACCTGAAATGGTGATTAACGTTGCCCTCCCTTATCAGGACCTGACCATTATGGAAGCATGTCTGAAAGCCGGAGTTAACTATCTGGACACTGCCAACTACGAACCCAAAGATGAAGCTCATTTTGAATACAGTTGGCAATGGGCTTATCATGAACGTTTCAAAGAAGCTGGTCTGACAGCTATCCTCGGCTGTGGATTCGATCCGGGAGTGAGCGGTATCTATACCGCCTACGCCGCCAAGCATTATTTCGACGAAATCCAATATCTGGACATCGTAGACTGTAATGCCGGCAATCACCACAAAGCATTTGCAACCAACTTCAATCCGGAAATCAATATCCGCGAAATTACCCAGAACGGACGTTATTATGAAAACGGCCAATGGGTAACTACCGGCCCGCTGGAAATCCACAAAGACCTGACTTATCCGAATATCGGTCCCCGCGATTCATATCTCCTTTATCACGAAGAACTGGAATCATTGGTGAAACACTTCCCGACAATTAAACGCGCACGTTTCTGGATGACCTTCGGACAGGAATATCTGACCCACCTGCGTGTTATCCAGAACATCGGTATGGCTCGTATTGACGAAGTAGATTACAACGGAGTGAAGATCGTACCTCTGCAATTCTTGAAAGCCGTTCTGCCTAATCCACAGGATTTGGGCGAGAACTACGAAGGAGAAACCTCTATCGGTTGTCGCATCCGTGGTCTGAAAGATGGAAAAGAACGTACGTATTATGTTTACAATAATTGCAGCCATCAGGAAGCCTATAAAGAAACAGGTATGCAAGGAGTAAGCTACACTACCGGAGTTCCGGCCATGATTGGCGCCATGATGTTCTTCAAAGGAGAATGGAAACGTCCGGGCGTAAACAATGTAGAAGAATTTAATCCGGATCCGTTCATGGAACAACTGAACAAGCAAGGTTTGCCTTGGCACGAAGTGTTCGATAAAGATCTGGAGTTGTAGGAGATCAGTCGTATATTAAAAAGAAAGTTATGATTAACGTAGGAGATAAAGCACCGGAAGTATTAGGCATCAATGAGAAAGGTGAAGAAATCCGTCTGAGTGCTTACAAGGGAAAAAAGATTGTGTTGTATTTCTATCCGAAAGACAGCACATCCGGTTGTACGGCACAAGCATGTAATCTGCGCGACAACTATTCAGAATTACGTAAAGCCGGTTACGAAGTAATCGGTGTCAGCGTGGACAATGAAAAGTCGCACCAGAAGTTTATCGAAAAGAACAATCTTCCTTTTACGCTGATAGCCGACACTGACAAAAAGTTAGTGGAAGAATTCGGCGTATGGGGAGAAAAGAAACTGTACGGACGTGCTTATATGGGTACTTTCCGCACCACTTTCCTTATTAACGAAGAAGGAATTGTGGAACGGATTATCACTCCGAAAGAAGTAAAGACTAAAGAGCATGCCTCACAGATTTTAAATCAATAATTCCATTAATTATAAGGTATGGCAAAGAAAGACGAACTTAATTTTGAAACAGATAATAAAATGGCATCAAGCGAAAAACTAAAAGCCTTACAGGCTGCCATGGAAAAGATAGAAAAGAGCTTCGGTAAAGGTTCTATCATGAAAATGGGTGATGATAGTGTTGAACAAGTAGAAGTGATCCCGACAGGCTCTATTGCCCTGAACGTGGCACTTGGCGTTGGAGGTTACCCTAGAGGTAGAATCATCGAAATCTATGGCCCGGAGTCTTCCGGTAAAACAACATTGGCTATCCACGCCATTGCTGAAGCACAAAAGGCCGGCGGTATCGCTGCTTTTATTGATGCCGAACACGCTTTCGACCGTTTCTACGCATCTAAACTGGGCGTAAATATCGATGATCTTTATATCTCTCAACCGGATAACGGAGAGCAGGCGTTGGAGATTGCGGAACAACTGATTCGTTCTTCTGCTATCGACATCATCGTTATTGACTCTGTAGCTGCACTGACTCCTAAAGCGGAAATCGAAGGCGACATGGGTGATAACAAAGTAGGTCTTCAAGCACGTTTGATGTCGCAGGCTCTTCGTAAGTTGACAGCTGCTGTGAGCAAGACACGTACTACTTGTATTTTCATCAACCAGTTGCGTGAGAAGATCGGTGTTATGTTCGGTAACCCGGAAACAACAACCGGTGGTAACGCTTTGAAGTTCTACGCTTCTGTACGTCTGGATATCCGTGGTAGCCAACCGATCAAAGATGGCGAAGAGATTCTCGGTAAACTGACTAAGGTGAAAGTGGTGAAGAATAAAGTAGCACCTCCTTTCCGCAAAGCAGAATTTGACATCATGTTCGGTGAGGGTATCTCCCATTCCGGAGAAATCATCGACTTGGGTGCTGACTTGGGAATCATCAAGAAGAGCGGTTCATGGTATAGCTACAACGATACTAAGTTAGGACAAGGACGTGATGCCGCCAAACAATGCATCATGGATAATCCTGAACTGGCTGAAGAACTGGAAGGATTAATCTTTGAAGAATTGAAGAAGAAATAATTTGCTTTAATTCTGCTTTATCCACAGACTAAAACTGAATAAACAAAGGTGGGAGAAAATCGTTTACTACGATCATTCTCCCACCTTTTTCTCTTTTATATAATTCTCTCTTTTTTCCTCTTATACAAAATAAATGTATGCCAATGTGCTCAAGCTGATTATTACCCAAAGCAAAATCCCTTGAACCAAAGGCTTTATTCCAACTGCTTTCAATACATCAATAGAAAGAGAAGCACCGATGAAAAACATGGTAATCGTCAGAGTTTTACGGGCAATACCGTTAATAGCCGCTCCCAATTGTGGTACTCCATCCAGCAAATAAGTGTTTACTACCAATGCCAACACGAAGAAGAAGATAAACCATGGAATACTTATCTTTTGTCCTTTGCTCTTGAAAATAAAGGAAGTAGCAAAAGCCATCGGGATAATCCAAAGCGCACGGGTCAGTTTAATAGTGGTTGCCACTTTCAATGCTTCTTCGCCATAAGCAGCTCCTGCACCTACTACAGAACTGGTATCATGAATGGCAATGGCCGCCCATGTTCCGAATTGTTGCTGATCCATATTTAATGCATGACCAATGGCAGGGAAAATGAAAAGTGCGATAGCATTCAAGATAAAGATAGTACCCAATGCCACAGACATTTCACTGTCCTTCGCTTTCAACACTGGTCCCACTGCTGCGATAGCACTACCACCACAGATAGCGGTTCCCGAACTGATAAGATAAGCTGTATTACGGTCGATCTTGAACAACTTACGTCCAATAAACCAACCTATTACCAAGGTTCCGATCACCGAAATGACCGTAAACTCCATGCCTTCCTTACCGGAAGCTAAAGCAGAATGAAGATTCATACCAAATCCCAATCCTACAACTGAATATTGCAACAGATATTTAGAGGTTTTCTTATTAAACTTAGGATGCGCTTGTCCGCAAGTCAATGCAAAAATAAGTCCGAGGAACAAAGCAACCGGAGGAGTTACCCAAGCCGACCATGCTTCCAATCCTGGAATATAGTCTAAAAAAAGAAAGAAAGTCAGAGTAGAAAGCAGTGCAACATAAATCATTTTATTATTTGCCTGCAAAGTTTTTGTAGCTGTTGAAATCATATCTTTTTATCTTTAATTGTTTTCCGGCTGCAAAGGTACGGTAAACAATCAAGACCCGCCAATAGTTTCTAATTATGCATTATAACTTTTAATTATAAGCATACGCTTCCCTACAACTACTCTTACACTGTTATAATGTCTTTCCCAAAAGGTGATAATGCCAAAGCTGCCAATTTAAAGTGCTGTAAGCCAAAAGGAATACCAATGATAGTAATACATAATATAGCCCCGAAAACCAAATGGGACAGACAGATCCAAATGCCACCCAAAAATATCCACAGGATATTCATCAATATATAAAGGCAACCGCCAGAGCGGTTTCCACTTCTTACTTCTTTACCGAAAGGCCACAAAGCAAGTCCTGCCAGTTTCAAGGTTTGCATACCAAACGGAATACCAATAATGGTAAGCATCATCAATATACTTGAAATGAGGTATTCAACGGCAGTAAAAATACCACCAAGCAACAACCACAATAAATTCATTAAACAGCCCATATATAAATTGTATTAGTTATTTTTCCAATTTTCTTTTTGTTGTCTCATCCACTTTACCCTGATGTCACTTATTCTCTAACATTATCATCCATTTCCAAATGGGAATCACCTCTATTGTAAAACCATCCTGTTCCACCGTACGTTCTTCATTACGAGTCACAATTTGTAACTTCTCCGCCTTTAAGAACTTTGCCGTTTTCAAAAGCCCATTTACTTCACGAGTAAAAGTTTGAGTATCAGAAATATTATATGATGCTTGAACAAGCCATTTCTGATCAGGGATATAAAAATCAACTTCTACATTTTGATTATAGAAATATAGCTCCTTTCCAACCATTCTATATAAAGAGACAGCTACTAAATTCTCCAACAACAAAGTTTCCGGATTAAAGATAAACAGATTCAAAATGCCATTATCAATAAAATAGTATTTCCGGTTACTCTCTCTTTCCGCAAAACGAGCTGCATAATTTTCAATACTGAATATCAGCCAAGTTTCTTCCAAATATCCCACATAGTCAATAACTGTTCGCACCCCCACGCTCTCTCCCGCTGAAGATACTATATTTTTAAGTCGATTGTAAGAAGAGGGTTGCATGACACTTTCAGCAAGTTTTTTCACCAACAAACTCATCGAATCCGAATTACGTAGTGCATAACGGACCACCAAATCACCAAAAAATATTTTCTGATAAAGCCCGCTCAACCAAGAACGTTTATCTTTAAATGCTATCAATTCAGGAAATCCCCCATTATAAAAATAAGCATCAAAAGTGCGCACCACTTCATTACGTAAACTTGGAGTATAAAGCCAGTTTGTTTTTAATATTATATCCTGCGAAAGAAGAAACTCACGAAAAGAATACGGATATACCTCCTGAATAAGAAAACGCCCGCCTAATGTCGTAGCAATCTCACTACTCAACATCTTCGCATTACTTCCAGTCACATATACACGATATTTTTTATCTACCAACCGACGAACGAACTTTTCCCACCCGTCTACAACTTGTATCTCATCCAAAAAGAAAATAGGCTGATAAGGAAAAGTCTCTTCATAAGCTAATTTTATATCATCCAACTCTGCTGATTTCAAGCCGATAAAACGCTCATCTTCAAAGTTGATATATAGTATTTCTTCTATCGTATGCCCTTTTTTCAGCAGTTGGTGTATCCGCTGATACATCAAATAGGATTTTCCAGCCCGGCGAATACCTAAAAACACATAATTACCCGCATCCTCAAAAGTAAAAGGACGTTCCATAAATGTTATATCCTTCACAAATTCTTGATTCTCACCAATTATCTGCTTTATTTGTTCCTTATTCATATCAGGTATTGTTTTATATACAGAATACAAATATAGTATTTTTGTTTCGTATACAAAACAAAATACACCATTATTTATTTCATATATACAAAAAATCCGAACCGCTAAACACGGTTCGGAAGTATGGTTTTGCCATAGAAACTAATGATTGATTATCTGTTTCCTATGAATCATTTATTATAATGAAATGAATATTTAATGATATTCTTATTGGTTTCCACCTCTGTTTCTCTTTCGTTGGTAGTCGTGTATTCATAACCGTATTCCGGATACCCAGGGCGTTTAAGCGTATTTCCTACAATGACATCATAATCCACACGTATTTTTTTAAACGGTTCGTTCCAGCTCATAGTTGTGACATAGCCGTTATTATCAAACGCATATACAACAGGATGGACTGTTTCAGTGTATTTGGTATAAGTATAATTCTCATGAACCGTTTTATTCGGTGTTGTATAGATCCATTCCGGCCTCCCTTCACTGTCCATTTCATAATCTATTTTCTCAAGATAGCATTTTGAGCCGTTACCAAACAGACGCATAATATAAAGCATCTGATAATCGTCATCTATATCCAACAGGAAACCGTTAGGATCAATGTTGAGTTTATCATTTGCATAACGATTGGGATAAAGCTCGTCTACGGTATATTCCCAAACTTCGTCCTCATGATAGTTTTCATGATACACGGTTTTTGTCAGCAGACCGTCTGTATAACCCAATGTTATCCAAAATTTATCGTAATCATCCTTTGTGTTTGTATTGTCTATTTTCGACAAACGATTATCAGCATTATATTCAAAACCTACATAATCCGCCGGAAATGTGATACGGGTTGCAAATCCTTGCTCATTCAACATGACTGTGCTTTTTTCAATCTCTCCGTCACTACTTGTTCCATCATGATAAATCCGCCGGTTTTGAATGCGGATTTCATTGGCTATCGTATAGTCGAAAGCAATCGTTTCAGTATATTTGAGATTTGCCTCACTCGCATCGGGCCCGTTCTTTCTTACACATTCGGCAATTCTTCCTAATGAATTGTATTTAAACTCATAACTTTTATATTCATTCGAAGATTTATACTCGTCCTCATTGTCCGTGTATTCGTAAATAACTTTATGAATCATTTTTTGGAGAGTACCGTCCTGCGTTGTTCCTTTCTGTTCTATAACAATCACAATCGTGGTATCTCCGCAAACAATACGGATTTCAGCCTTGCGGCTCTGTCCCGTCAAGTTCGGTTGCAACGTCATGGTCAATGTAAATTCACCCGCACCTCCCGAATAAGCACTCAATTCCACCCAATCCACACGCCCGGCAGCCGCTTTGGTGGTTGCCACTTCAGTAATAGTAGCCGTCCATGCTTCGGTAGCTGTGAATTTGATACCGTTGTTTAGGGTCGTTTCGTCGGCAAAGACTGTTTGTGTGGTTTGTGTACCTCCAGTCAGTTCAATTGTTTTTGAAGATTCGTCGTCTCCATCACTGCAACTTGCCATTGCTACGCCAATGGTCAATAAAGCTAAAAATAAGCTTTTCTTTAGTTTCGTCATTTCAAAAAAATTTGTATTCCGCGTTCCCCCGGAATATTACAAAAAACAGAAAGCGCGGAACTGCGTGCTATCACTTGTTTCTGAAGGTCCTAGGAAAACCCAAACGTACAAATGAATAGACAGCAGACCCACGCCTATACGACGTGAGAACCGACTATGCCATTCTTGTACGTTTTGAAAATTTCCTAGGTTTTCAGAAACAAGAATGAAGCACAACGCTTCTTACAATTTCTTCTTTAAATAAATATATAAAAGTCCATCACTACAGACTTTGTTCACAAATGTATGATTTTTTATTATAAACACAAAGATATGCAAAGGAATCTTTCATCCAAATACAGAAAAAGAGATAAGCCAAACACACTCTCAACCTGACTAAATCAATCAACTTCCTTTCAGAATCAGTACATCATTGCTCTTTATCTCATTCATTATTACTCCTCCCCCAGTCTATTAACAAATAAATTATTCTTTATTACTGATAAACTTGCTTTTGACGAACAGATAACTTACCTTTGTGTAATAGCAAACTATAAATGAAAGTTTTGATTATAAAAACAGAACTTTCATTTTTATAAACGCAAGTTGCATTTATAAAAACAAAACTTCCGTTTACAGTTTACATTTAACCCAAAGGAACTTTTCTATTAGAGGAAAGGAAGTTTACTTCCAATAGAAAAGAACTTATCTATTAATACTTTAAACGACAGATAGTATGGCACGATACATTATGGAGGAGATGCCCGACATACAAAAGACGGGCAAAAGAATTACATATCCGAAGTTTGCACGGATAGACAATGCAAGCATAAAAGAGTTGGCACGACGGGTGGGCGATGTCAGCGGCTTCAGTGCCGGAGACATAGAAGGCGTACTGCTTCAGACAGCTATTGAAATGGCACACCTGATGGCAGAGGGACGTTCGGTAAAGATAGACGGGATAGGTACATTCACTCCATCGCTCACCTTAGGCAGAGACAAGGAACGGGAAGATGCGGAAGAAGGTGGAAAACACCGCAACGCACAAAGTATTTTTATAGGAGGCGTTAATTTCCGGGTAGACAGGGAAATGGTAAGAAATATCAGCGATAGATGCCGGTTGGAAAGAGCTCCTTGGAAAAAGCAAAAATCCTCGAATAAATTCACACCGGAACAACGACTGGCATTAGCCCTAAAGTATCTGGACGAACATCCTTTCCTGACCGTTTGGGAATATCGGAAACTAACCGGATTGCTACAAACAGCAGCAACCACTGAACTGCGACAATGGGGACATCAACCCGATTCGGGAATAGAAATCACCGGAAGAGGAACACATAGGGTATATACAAAGAAGAAAATAGTCGAAGAAGGGCAATAATAGTATGAGAAATGACTTAAAAAAGTATGAGAAATAACTGTTTTTAAGGCTTATTTCACCCGGAAATGATGAGAAATGCGATTTATTAAAAACATTTCTCATACTATAATTCACTGATTATATGCTGATTAATGTAAAATCATGAGAATATGAGAAATAAAAATGTTTTTTTCTTTTCTAGTAGAAGATAATCCCTGACGTTAAAAACTGCGTTTATAATTAGATAAAAAATAAGCGTAAAAGAATGGAATATCCATTTCAAAAAAACTATCTTTGGTAATTAATTGTTTGGAAAACAAGAAGAAACAATCTGAAAAAGTTATGGGAACAATAAAAGGAATTCCTTATGGTATGTCCAATTTTGAGGATGTAATCACGCAAAACCGCTATTATGTGGATAAAACAATGTATATCCCCATGTTGGAAGATCAAGCCAACTATCTGATATTCATCCGTCCGAGACGCTTTGGCAAGAGCCTGCTACTAAGCATGCTTCGTTCATATTATGACCTTTCACAGAAAGATAAGTTCCAGCAACTTTTCGGGAATCTCTGGATCGGGCAGAATACAACTCCGCTTCAAGGCAAATATCAGATGCTTTATCTTGACTTTTCCAAGATTGGCGGCAACATTGATGAACTGCCGCAAAGATTTGATTCGTATAGCGCAGTGCAACTGGATGGCTTTCTGAACCGTTATCGTGAATACTACACGGATGAGTTTATTGAGCGCTTCAGCACAGCGGAAAAAGGGATTGATAAACTGCATATACTAGACGATGAAGCACGCCGTCAAGGGTATCCCCTATACCTTATTATAGATGAGTATGACAATTTCACAAATGTCGTACTCAACGAGAAAGGAAATGAGATATACCACGCCATCACCCATGCCAGCGGATTCTACAGAGATGCCTTCAAGAATTATAAAGGAATGTTCGACCGTATATTCATGATTGGAGTCAGCCCCGTAACTTTGGATGACTTGTCAAGCGGATATAACATAGGTTGGAACATCAGCACTAATCCACTGTTTAATCAAATGCTGGGATTTTCTGAAGAAGACGTACGTACTATGCTCCGATATTATCAGGAAGCAGGGCAGTTACAAGGAGACATTGAAGAAATGATTCAGGAGATGAAGCCATGGTATGATAATTATTGTTTTGCTCGCCAAAGTCTAAAATCAGATCCTAAAATGTTTAATTGCGACATGGTACTCTATTACCTACGTAATCGAATTCAGTTAGGAGAATCTCCTGAACAGATGATTGATCCTAATACCCGTACGGACTACAATAAGATGAAAAAACTGATTCAACTTGACCGTCTTGACGGTAACCGCAAAGGTGTTATCAAACGAATTGCCGAAGAAGGGAAAATCATGACTAACCTATACCAGTCTTTTTCTGCCGATCAAATTACGAATCCGGAAATATTCCCCAGCCTATTATTTTATTATGGTATGCTAACTATCATCGGAACACGTGGAAATCTGACTATCCTGGGAATTCCCAACACGAATGTCCGTAAACAATATTATGAATATATCCTGGAAGAATATCAGAATCACCATTATATCAACCTGATAGATATAGAGATCTTATTCAATGATATGGCTTTTGACGGACAATGGCGACCGGCATTGGAATTCATAGCCAAAGCTTATAAGGAGAATACTTCCGTACGCAGCAGCATTGAGGGCGAACGTAACATTCAGGGATTCTTCACCGCTTACCTTAGCGTGAACGCCTACTACCTCACAATGCCTGAAGTAGAACTGAATCACGGCTTTTGCGATATGTTTCTGATGCCCGATCTGCAACGTTACGCAGAAGTAGCGCATAGCTATATCTTGGAATTAAAATATCTGCCGAAAGAAAAATACGACACCCAAGGCACCGCACAATGGCAGGAAGCCGTAGAACAAATTCATGGTTATGCTGCCGGTCCGAAAGTTCGCCAACTATGTCAGGGAACTCAACTTCACTGCATTGTCATACAATTCTGCGGCTGGGAATTAGTCCGTATGGAAGAGGTTTGATTACAAACTCTTACTGTGATGCCCGGCAAATCGCATGAAAGCTTGAGATAAACCTCCCTCCTGCCCTTGCAGTTGCACAAAATTAAACTCGCGCTGCATGGGCATTCCTTTTATCTCAACCACACGAAAATTACCGGCAACCAGTTCCTTATAAACAGAACGGATAGAAACAATTCCCATACAATCTGTATGTTCCAAAAAAAGCTTGATGCTCTCCGTACTACCGAGATACATCAATACATTCAAAGAAGAAAGTTTCAAATTATGGCGTAACAGGGAACGTTCAAACACATCCAACGTTCCTGAACCTCTCTCCCGCAAAACTAAGGGGATATTTGGCAAATCTTCCGGAGCGATCTCATCCGAAACAGCCAATTTACTATGGGTATGAACCACAGCAACCAGTTCGTCTTGCAAAAATGGAGTATACTTCAGATTAGGCAAACGGAAGATTCCTTCAACCAATCCCAAATCAATCCGATGTTCTTGTAAAGCAGCTTCCACTCCCCGGGAATTTCCATTAATCAAAGAAAGATTGATTTGTGGAAACTTGGCTATAAAATCCGCCAACAAAGGAGGAAGTACATATTGCGCAATCGTAGTACTGGCACCCAGTTTCAGTTCGCCGATATATTCATTATGCAACAAATGCATCTCATATTCCAACTGTTTATAATCGTCCAAAATCTTTTCGCTATGTTTCAATAATAGTTCTCCGGACTTAGTCAACGAGATCTTACTGCCCTGACGATCGAACAAACGAGTCTGATAATAAGCTTCCAGTTCCTGAATGTGCTTAGTGATAGCAGGCTGACTGACAAACAGCTCTTGCGAAGCCTTCGTGAAACTTAAATTCTTCGCCACGCTCTGAAATACTTTTAAACGAAAATCGGACATGGAAAATAGTGATTAACTTATTAGTGATTAGCGATTAATGACTGAAATGGGTAGCTATGGCTATAATTCATCGGCTCTGATTCCCAATGCCTGCATGACAGGAAAAGCCAACATATCCCATTTATAAGCTACCGGAGTATCCGGTTCGTTCATTCGGAATTGGACAATCTCCTTGCCCTGTACTTCATTCAAAGCATCAGTCACTTTCTTTCCATATTCTTCATTGAAAGATACCAGAATCATTTTTTTCACATCGGCCGAATCGGCTACAATGGATAATAAGTCTAAAAACAAGTCCTCTCTCGACACCATCCCTTCCGACGGAACACTGGCAAACGAATATTCTCCATAAGGGCTTTGAAAAGCAACTCCATTCAACTCTTTCTCCAAGTCAGAAGGCCGACAATGCGCAAGATTACCTGACTCTTTATCATAAACAAAAAGAAACTGCACTTCATTTTTTCCTTCCGCAATCCCTGCATCCAAAGTCAGATAGGTAGTCAACATCGAAAGATCGATCTCTTGTAAAGAACGTTGCAAAGTCTCTTCGAAGTATCTCTTCATATCCGTAATTACAAAATTCAGGAAAGCGGCATCAATCAGCACCACTGTCTCTGATAATTTTATTTGTGGTTTATCATTCATATCATTAGTCATCAATTAGAAAACAGATTTACTCTCTACTATAGGGCAAAGATAAACTTTCTTATCTTCTCCGGAAAGAATATTTAAAAAAAAGAGAAATTATCAGGCTATTACTCAATAAAGAGGTGTACCTTTGGAGAAAATTGACAAATTTATTAAATGACACGATAATGAATAAGAAAAAGAACCAAACTTCGATTGATCTCGATGCGATTATGACTGAAGTATTAAACTTGTTTACACCCGAAGAACAACAAGAAGTGATAGATATATTAAGCAATAACGGATTAGAAAAAATCTACCAACAAATGGAAGAAGCTTTCTATCACTATCAGCATCCGGACTATAGCTCGGAAGCAACCCCCATTGCAGCTTACCTGCAAAGGCTTTGGGATATGCAGACATGCAAAGACTACCCATTTGACGAGTTTAAAAAAGATTGCACGACAGTACCCGCTGCCGAATTAGAAAAAGATTTGCGCAACTTTATCCTGCATCTATTTATCCATTATCAAGGACCTCTCGAAAACGCAAAAGAAGAAGACAGGCCTTTTAAGTTATGGTATATCTACTGGGCAATGGAACATTACCGAATGGAATCTTCTTTAAATATCATCTTGGAAATAATGCGGCAAAGTCCGACTTTCCTCGCTTCCTACTGCCACCTCGTACAGGATGAAGCCACCATTGCCATCATTTACCAACTCGGGCAGAACCAATTGCCTTTGCTACTTAGTTTCATGAATGAAGACGGAATCGCTCCTTTCGGAAAAGAAGATATTTGTAGTGCTGTCGCACAAATTGCCATAACCAACCCTGAACGAAGATTGGAAATTATTAACTGGTTCTGCCAATTATTGAATTCTTATTACGATCAGTTTGAGCGTGGGGAAGATAATAATATCGCGATAATTGACTATATCACAAATACGTTGATGAATATCCGTGCCATAGAAACGTTGCCTATATTGGAAAAAATCTATAAACGATTCAAAATACCCAATACATTAACGAGAAAAGGAATCAAAGAGATAAAAAAAGAAATGCCACACGCAGAACTGAAGGGATTGGAGGTGGACAGTATGGAAGAACTAATGAACTTATTGAATGAGTTCTTTGCCTTCAATGAGAATAATGAATTTGATGATAACGAATTTGATGAAGAATACGATGACGAGTTTGACGATGATGAATACGACAACTCTTTCTACATTGGAGAACAAACCCCTAAAAAACTCAATATAAAAATTTCTTTGATTGATTCCGACCCGGAAATATATCGTATAGTGGAAGTCCCTTCCGACATCCGTCTGGAAAGTTTTGCGGATGTCATAAATACCGCAATGGGTTGGGAAGGCTATCACATGCATCTGTTTCAAAAAGGGAAAACAATATATACAACCGAAGAATCCGATGACGATTTTTTGTTTGATCCCGTTAAAACAGTCAACTCCTACTCGCTCTCTTTAGGAGAGATCCTTACCCGAAAAGGCTCACATATTAAATATGAATATGATTTCGGAGATAGCTGGATGCATCGGATTACCCTGGAATCACAACAAGCATATAAAAAGGACGAAACACAAGGCGTCTTTCTCATAGACGGAGCAAATGCATGTCCGCCCGAAGATTGCGGAGGAATATATGGTTACCAAGAGATGTTGGAGGCATTAAAACAACCACACTCAAAAGCTGCAAAAGAATATCGGGAATGGCTGGGAAAGAATTTCAACGCACACAAATTTAATGCAAAAAAAGTAGAAAGAGAGCTTAGAGACTTCCCGATAAGAATCTTCTAACAATCGTTTCTCCACAGAATAGTAAACTTCATTGAAAACCCATCTTATTTTGAAGCCCATCCTATTCTGTGGAGTATATGGTAAATTCGTCAGTCATATCCAGATAAAAAAGGTCATTTTGTCCTTTAACTCCTTAATACTCATGCTATTTTGTCATATTTTTATACTTGGCAAATCTTTTGAGCCCCTTTAGGTGTTATTAAAAACGTGAAATAAGAAAGGAGAACAAAGATATGAACTTTAACAATTTTACCATTAAATCTCAAGAAGCGGTACAGGAGGCCGTAAACCTGGTACAAAGCCGGGGACAACAAGCCATTGAACCTGTCCACATCATGCAGGGAGTAATGAAAGTAGGCGAAAACGTCACTAATTTCATCTTCCAAAAACTTGGTATGAATGGACAGCAAGTAGCTCTCGTGGTCGACAAGCAAATCGACTCCCTGCCGAAAGTATCCGGCGGAGAACCGTATCTAAGTCGTGAATCCAACGAAGTTTTGCAGAAAGCAACACAGTATTCTAAAGAAATGGGCGACGAGTTTGTTTCATTAGAGCCTATCATACTGGCATTGCTGACTGTTAAGAGTACCGTCTCCACGATCTTGAAAGATGCCGGTATGACGGAAAAAGAATTGCGCAACGCTATCAGCGAATTGAGAAAAGGAGAAAAGGTTACATCACAATCCAGTGAAGATACTTATCAATCATTGGAAAAGTATGCTATCAACCTGAACGAAGCTGCCCGTAGCGGAAAACTGGATCCCGTAATCGGACGTGATGAAGAAATCCGCCGGGTATTACAGATATTGAGCCGCCGTACAAAGAACAACCCGATTCTGATTGGTGAACCGGGTACCGGTAAAACGGCTATCGTAGAAGGTTTGGCACATCGTATTCTTCGCGGAGACGTGCCCGAAAACCTGAAGAACAAACAAGTTTATTCACTGGATATGGGAGCACTGGTTGCCGGTGCAAAGTACAAAGGTGAATTTGAAGAACGATTGAAATCAGTTGTCAATGAAGTGAAGAAATCAGAAGGTGATATTATTCTGTTCATTGATGAGATTCACACGCTGGTAGGTGCCGGAAAAGGTGAAGGTGCCATGGATGCTGCCAACATTCTAAAGCCCGCCTTAGCTCGTGGAGAACTACGTTCCATCGGAGCAACAACCCTCGACGAATATCAAAAATACTTCGAAAAGGATAAAGCATTGGAGCGTCGTTTCCAAATCGTGCAAGTGGACGAACCGGATAACTTGAGTACCATTTCCATCCTTCGTGGATTGAAAGAACGTTACGAGAACCATCATCACGTACGTATCAAAGACGACGCAATCATTGCAGCCGTCGAATTGAGTAGCCGTTACATCACCGACCGTTTCCTGCCGGATAAAGCCATTGACCTGATGGACGAAGCCGCAGCCAAACTGCGTATGGAAGTAGATTCCGTTCCTGAAGAACTGGATGAGATTTCCCGTAAAATCAAGCAGCTGGAAATTGAGCGTGAAGCTATCAAACGTGAAAACGATAAACCGAAACTGGAAATTATCGGTAAGGAACTTGCCGAGCTCAAAGAACAGGAAAAGTCCTTTAAAGCTAAATGGCAAAGTGAGAAAACGCTGATGGATAAAATCCAGCAGAACAAGGTTGAGATAGAGAATCTTAAATTTGAAGCAGAAAAAGCCGAACGTGAAGGCGATTATGGTAAAGTAGCCGAAATCCGTTATGGTAAACTTCAGGCTTTGGATAAAGAAATAGAAGATACTCAAAAGCAACTGCGTGATATGCAAGGCGATAAAGCCATGATTAAGGAGGAGGTAGACGCTGAAGATATTGCTGATGTTGTTTCCCGCTGGACTGGTATTCCTGTCAGCAAGATGCTGCAAAGTGAAAAAGATAAACTGTTGCACTTGGAAGAAGAACTTCATCAACGTGTAATTGGTCAGGACGAAGCGATTGAAGCGGTGGCAGATGCTGTGCGCCGTAGCCGTGCCGGATTACAAGATCCGAAACGTCCGATCGGGTCATTTATCTTCCTGGGAACCACCGGCGTAGGTAAGACCGAATTAGCAAAGGCATTGGCAGAGTTCCTGTTTGATGACGAAACGATGATGACTCGTATCGATATGAGTGAGTATCAGGAAAAACATAGTGTCTCCCGTCTGGTCGGAGCGCCTCCGGGATATGTTGGATACGATGAGGGCGGTCAGTTGACAGAAGCTATACGACGGAAACCTTACTCTGTTGTTTTGTTTGACGAAATAGAAAAAGCTCATCCGGATGTCTTCAATATTCTGTTACAGGTATTGGATGACGGACGACTGACTGACAATAAAGGAAGGGTGGTCAACTTCAAAAATACCATTATCATCATGACTTCAAATATGGGCAGTTCTTATATACAAAGTCAGATGGAGAAGTTGCATGGTTCCAATAAGGAAGAAGTAATCGAAGAAACGAAGAAGGAAGTGATGAATATGTTGAAAAAGACAATTCGTCCGGAATTCCTGAACCGTATTGATGAAACGATTATGTTCTTACCATTGAACGAAAAAGAAATCAAGCAAATCGTACTTTTACAAATTAAGGGAGTACAGAAAATGCTTGCCGAAAACGGAGTGGAACTGCAATTGACAGAAGGAGCATTGAACTTCTTATCGCAAGTGGGTTATGATCCTGAATTTGGAGCTCGTCCGGTGAAGAGGGCTATTCAACGCTATCTGCTGAATGATCTATCCAAGAAGTTACTATCACAGGAAGTCGACCGAAGCAAAGCAATTATCGTTGATGCTGACGGAGACGGATTGGTATTCAGAAATTAAAAGTCATCATTCAAATAGAATGGGGCTGTCTAACAAGTCTCTAAAATTGAAAATCACTCCTATCAGAGTTTGTTTGAACTCTGATAGGGGTGAAATCGTTAAAAAGAAACTTGTTAGGCAGCCCCTTTTTTATATTCCTAAATATGTAATTCGCCGAACTTCCGGTTGGCAATTCGGATGACTCATCACCAAAACATAAGTGCCCGGTTGGGGTATTTCCATAGTCAATGAAGGCAAAGCAAATTTATGTTTGCCTCTTAGTTCTCCCTGTGAATCGTAAAGGAATACCATTGTACCTGCCAACAAACCTGTCAGGCATAATGTCCCTTTTTCATTGTCCAAACGGACGTTTACTTCTTTATTTGTTATTGTCTCCATACCCAACATTAAAAAACGTTATTCAGCATCCACGAGCTATATTCCCAAGAATGGTGAACAGCGACAAAGATACATAAAAAGCATCATTATTTACAATATAAGTAGAAGATATTTATTATTGCAAAAGATTACCCAAATAATACTAATTTTTTCCTAAACCTACAAGTGTTTATATAAAAAAACATGATAACCACCTTAAATGATTATCATGTTCTTTATTCCTATTAAATAAACTATACAGATTACTCTGCAACTTCTTCTTCCTTAATCTCTCCTTCCGGTTTGAATTCTGTAATTCCATTAGAAATTAAGATGTTATACCAAGCAACCAATTTCTTAATATCGGCTACATATACACGTTCACGATCAAAATTAGGTAATACTTCAGCCAAGTATTCACGCAATTGTTCGGGAGTCGCTTTTTTCGGATCAATAGAAGCCTGCGCTGATTTTTCTTTCTCTTTTATTGACTCCAACACATCATACAAAGGAACTTCTGCATCGTCCGTGTACATTGCTATATCTGCCAAAGAGATAATTTTTTCATTACCATAAGCAGGGAAACGTTTCTTTTCAGCATTGACTGATTCAACAATCAACATATTTTTTCCTTGCGAAATAAGTTTGTATAATCCCGGTTTACCTGAGATAGACAAGATAGTCTTCAACATAGTATATATCCTTTTATTTATTAATTATTTTTTTGCGGAGCAAAGGTAATGATTATTTTTAGATAGCAAAGAAATAAGCTCCAAAACCTGTGGAATTAACGGTGTTTCATCATCATTCACTATCACGAAATCGGCATGGCTTCTCTTTACTTCATCACTCATTTGAGCTTCGATACGCTTCATCACCAGTTCTCTTGACGAACAGTCCCGCTTTACAGCACGTTCCACTCTCACTTCCAGCGGCGCATATACCATAACCAGAAAATCAACTTCATCCTTAAAACCAGCCTCCACCAGTATTGCAGACTCCATACCCACCAGCAGTTCACTTTTCAACCGGGCAGCCCATTGTCGGAAATCTTCTTTCACTTGCGGATGAATAATCTCATTCACTTTCCGCACATGATCCTGATGACCGAACATATAAGAAGCCAACAAAGAACGATTCAACTCTCCACCCTGAAACACATCCTGACCAACCAGATCACAAAGCCCCCGACGAATCACCGGATCTGTCTGTGTGATTCGCTTTGCTTCTATATCTGATATATAGACAGGTATTCCCATTATTCCGAGTAGTCTGGAAACAACACTTTTTCCACTACCAATACCACCGGTTATGCCAATCTTAATCGCCATTAGAAGTAATTTGTTCTATCAGGAAGTCCACTTGCTCGGGAACAATACGTATTTGATTTATTCCACTTGGAAACGACTTCAATTTAACCGTATATTTATCAGAGCCAAGCTTCAGCAATTCTTCATAAGAAATATTGATGATAAAATCGCTTGCTTTTATACTGCGGAACCGTTTTAACCCCACTTGAAAAGTAATCTGAACTTTGGAAGGAAAAGTACGTAACACCTTATCTGCCGGAAAATTAACTCCATGTAATGGCACTTCGACCGTTTTCTCCGTATAAATATCCACCGGGAAAGTCATTTCTACTGAAGCCGGAACAAACTTCACTCCTCTTTCAGAAGTCAGCGGAATTCGTCGCCGGGTTGTATCGGATATATTCTCCAAAGTTATATTTTGAGTATATGCAGTTGTTATAGTATCCAAAATTCCTTCCGGAGCATAAACCAATACAGAGTCCGGCTTACAAATGGTGTCAGATACATAATATTGAAGTCCGGCTGTCACTTTCCCCTGAAAACGAACAGGAACCAGCTTGGACTTTCCTTCGGAATAGATATATTCTAATGTATCCGGCTTGATCGATAGGATTTTGGAGGATACATTCAGTTGGCTTAATATTTTTTTCTCAAAGTCGGAAGCATAAATTTTCACATGATTATCTTTTCCTTTATAATCAAGAAAACCTAGATTGACCGGAAAGAAACTTTTCCCCAACATATAATTGAGAAGCACTGTTCCTTTATCTTTCACTCTGACACGAAGTTCGGAAGGAGGTTCCGAAGTCAACACTACATTGTTAGGAAGATCTTTCATTCGCACCGGGATAGAGAACTCCGCTTCATAATCATTATTGAGCGTCTGAAGCAACCAGAATCCACCGGCTATCAGGAAGAAAAATAAAAAAATTAAGAACTCTCTGCTCTTATCACTGAGCAGAAAATCCTTAATTTTCTTAGATAGTTTTAAATATGTATATTTTATATTCCTACGATCAAACATAGGCATTTATTTACCAACTATTTATTTAGACTGATTGCTAGCCGCTGAAGCATCAGCGAATATAGAATTCTTGTCTATTTTAATCTTTACATTAGAAGCAATCTCAAGTACTATATAGTCGTCAGTAATTTCCTTGATTGTTCCGTGGATACCACCTGCAGTAATCACATTCTGATTTACCTGAAGAGATTTACGGAAATTAGCTATTTCTTTCTGCTTCTTATTTTGAGGACGGATCATAAAGAAATACATGATAACAAACATAGCTATCAGCATGATCCACATCATACTTCCACCTCCGGCAGCACCGGCAGGAGCTTGCAATAATACAGTCAATACGTTCATAAATAATCTGTTTTAGTTTCTACTATATGGACAAAGGTATCAGTTTTTAGTCAACTTACCTTCTTTTTTTAATTGATTAACTATTCCATCCAGCGTACCGTTGATAAAGCTACCGCTTTTAGCTGTGCTATACAACTTCGCAATCTCTACATATTCATTTAACGAAACACTGACCGGAATGTTCGGGAAACTAAGAATTTCTGCTAATGCAGTCTGCATAATGATTACATCCATAAATGCGATGCGGTCCAAATCCCAGTTTTTTGTATTCTCACTCACCAAATGACGGTAATAGTCAGAATTCAAAATGGTGCGACGGAACAGACGACGTGCAAACTCCTGATCTTCGTCATCCTTAAATTCCGGAAGCAGTTCCTGGTTGGCACCCTTCTTTTCATCAAAGCGTTTGATTGTTTTCAAGACGAACGTGTCTACAATTTCTTTATCATCATTCCAGTACAGACTCTGGTCTTCCAATACCTGGTCAAGAGAATCATTATTGAAGATGTATGTCTTATAGATTTTTCTCCACAGTTCACGATCAGCTTCGTATGAGTTGTCATCAGAAGCCATATAATCTTTATAGATATCGGTTTCTACAATTTTCTCATAAAGCTCTTTGATAAAGTCCTGGTCGTTTGTCCAGGTTCTTTTCTGATTGGCTATAAACTCGGACAATTGTTTATTGACTTCCAATTGAGCAATAAACTTGTTATCTACGAACTTCCTGTTGGGATACAACTCCTCTTTCGTAGGTGCCAATTTAGCTTTTGCCGCATCAATACGTTTTTGTGCATACTCTGTCAATGCTATCATCAGCATTAGCAAATAGTTGTAAAGGTCATACGCCTTTGAAAGACTAAAGAATAACTCTTTCTCCGCTGAGTCTAGATTTTTGCTGCCATTCTGATAATAGGCATATACTATCTGTATAATCTTAAGACGAATAAGAACTCTGTTGATCATAATTCAAATTAATACTGTTGTTATCGAACTGCAAAAGTAGATATTTTTAATGAGTTTCCACTAATAAATCACATTTTTTAATGCAGTATTTGATTCTCTGCGCTTTTTCTTTTGACAGTTTAAAAAAAATATCCAATTTTGAAGCCGATTATAAACGGACCGAAAGATATGGAAGATTTAAAAAAGAAAATGAGCGCAGACATGAATGATAAGGAGATCGTATTCTCCAAGTCCATTAAGGCAGGTAAACGCATCTATTACCTCGACGTAAAAAAGAATCGTAAAGATGAAATGTTCCTGGCTATTACAGAGAGCAAAAAAGTGATAACGGGAGAAGGCGATGATTCTCAAGTTAGTTTCGAGAAACACAAAATCTTCCTATATAAGGAAGACTTTCAGAAGTTTATGGCAGGACTCGAAGAAGCAGTCAATTTCATTGAGTGCAGCGACGCAAACGAATATATCGCCCGCCTGAACATCGAAGCTGATGAAGAAAATGAACGGAAAGCAATCGAAGAAGCCCGGGAAAACAAATTGGAGAGCGAAATTAAGATTGATATTGACTTTTAAGAAAGTAACTCTTTGATATTTCAAAAAAAAGATGTACTTTTGCACCGCTTTTTTGCAACATCGTGTGATAATCCACATCGTGTGATGGTGAATTAAGCAAACTAACTTAATTTAGAGTAACACAATTTTTTAAAGAAATGAAATCAATTGAAGTAAAAGGAACTGCAAGAACAATTGCAGAACGCTCTTCAGAACAAGCAAGAGCTTTGAAAGAAATTCGTAAGAACGGTGGTGTACCTTGTGTACTTTACGGAGGTAATGAAGTAGTTCACTTCACAGTGACTAACGAAGGACTTCGTAACTTGGTTTATACTCCGCACATCTACGTTGTAGACCTGATTATCGATGGCAAAAAAGTAAACGCTATCCTGAAAGATATTCAGTTCCACCCGGTAAAAGATACTATCCTACACGTTGACTTCTATCAAATTGACGAAGCTAAACCTATCGTAATGGAAGTTCCTGTACAGTTGGAAGGTCTTGCAGAAGGTGTGAAAGCTGGTGGTAAGTTGGCTTTGCAGATGCGTAAGATTAAAGTGAAAGCTTTGTATAACGTTATTCCTGAAAAACTGACAGTGAACGTTTCTCACCTCGGTTTAGGTAAGACTGTAAAAGTTGGCGAATTGAGCTTCGAAGGCCTTGAATTGATGAGTGCTAAAGAAGCTGTGGTATGTGCCGTTAAGTTGACTCGTGCAGCAAGAGGTGCAGCAGCTGCAGCCGGCAAGTAATTTGAGACTATTCCTGTAAAGAGATTTACTTTAAACGCAGATTAATGCAGATGAAAGCAGATGTTAAGTCTGTACTAGTTTGTATTAATCTGCGTTTCTTTTTCTATATTAATGAACTGTTTTTACGGATAAGTAATGATAAAATATTTAATTGTCGGACTGGGAAACATTGGCCCTGAATATCATGAAACCCGGCACAATATCGGATTTATGACGGTAGAAGCATTGGCAAGAATCAATAATGCTCCTCCTTTTATTGACGGACGTTACGGATTCACAACCAGCTTTTCAGTCAAAGGGCGCCAGTTAATCCTGCTGAAACCTTCCACCTTCATGAACCTAAGCGGTTTCGCTGTCCGCTACTGGATGCAAAAAGAAAACATCCCATTAGAAAATGTGCTGATAGTGGTAGATGACTTGGCACTCCCTTTCGGTACTTTACGTTTAAAAGGAAAAGGGAGTGACGCTGGACATAATGGATTGAAGCATATTGCCTCAACCTTAGGAACACAAAATTATGCCCGTCTGCGATTTGGTATCGGTAATGATTTCCCACGTGGCGGGCAGATTGATTATGTACTGGGACATTTCACAGATGAAGACTGGAAGACAATGGAGGAAAGGCTGGCAACGGCAGGTGAGATTATTAAAAGTTTCTGTCTTGCCGGAATTGATATCACTATGAACCAGTTCAATAAAAAATAAAGATAATAACTAAAATGGCTGAAGCAAGAATAGACAAATGGATGTGGGCTGTACGTATCTTCAAAACACGTACGATAGCAGCAGAAGCCTGTAAAAAAGGCCGTGTCACCATAAATGGAGCACTCGTCAAAGCCGCACGTATGGTAAAGCCGGGAGATGTAATTCAGGTTAAAAAGCCGCCTATCACATATTCATTCAAAGTGCTGCAAGCAATTGAAAAACGTATAGGCGCCAAACTCGTCCCCGAAATGATGGAGAACGTCACAACTCCCGACCAATATGAACTATTAGAAATGAGTAAGATCAGCGGCTTCATTGACCGAGCACGAGGAACCGGACGTCCTACCAAAAAAGATCGACGAAATCTGGAAGAGTTTACAACACCAGAATTTATGGACGACTTTGATTTTGAATTTGATTTCGATAGCGAAGACTAACCGAATTAACGCCTAAGCAAGGTTTCCTTTGTTACATATTGTCATTTTAGGCACGAATTACAGAATGCTCGTTTTATAAAAAAACGGTCACACAAAACAACAGGATAATCCGTGCCTGAAATTACTACTTACAGATTTGCCCTTACTGCATCAATCAATTCCTGATACTCAGCATCCGTCAAATAAACCTTTCCCGGATTCATCTGGAATATACCACCATAGTCAGGACCATCCACATATTTCGGAGCCAAATGAAAATGTAAATGAGATAATTTATCCGAATAAGCACCATAATTTATCTTTTCCGGTTGAAATGCTTTCTGCATGGCGCGGGTAACTCGTGTCACATCTGCCATAAAAGCATTACGATCTTCATCGCTCAATTCATTCAAATCGTTTGCGTGATCCTTGTAGGCAACAAGGCAACGTCCTCGATAAGTTTGTTCCTTAAACAGGAATACACGTGATACACTCAACTGCGCAATCTCAATCATCAGATTATGCAGCGTTTCATTGTTCTGACAATACAGACATTCTTTAGGATCGCTTTTCATGATACAATTATTTTATATTTTAACGAAACAAAAATAGGTGTTCTATTTTTATCCGACCTGTACTTTTTCGCTTTTTTGATCGATTAATTGGTATACATCCTCTTTCTCACCTACCACCCACACTACATCTCCTTCTACAAGCGGCACATTTACATCCGGTACCATCAACGCACCGTCCTCATTTTCAATGCCCGCTATCATACAGTGATACTTGTCACGAATACCCGATTCACGAATTGTCTTACCTAGAAAGACAGAATCTGCATCTATGATAAACTGCCTCAAAGCCATTTCACTCTTTTCATATACATCCCAGTCGATCTTTGCGCCATTTTGCATAGCCTCATTAAAAACACTCAATTGCTCATCCGTTCCTATCACTTGTATCTTATCCATTGGGAACAAACGGACGGAGCCTCCGGGAATGTTAATCCTTCTCTTTCCACGAAGAATAGAAGCTACATGTACACCGAACTTCTTTCCCAAATTCAGTTCCAGCAATGTTTTACCAGCCCAAGAAGATTCTCCGGGAATTTCCATATCGGCAAGATGTAAATCATGAGACAACAAACGTCCGGCATATTCCGGTTTCTTTTCTCCCAGATATTCTGCACGCACATCTCTTGAACGAAGATTCTGAAAGAAACGTCGCTCAATTAATATTGACTGTTTTTTCAAACGGCGTGACCATACCATAAGCAACACGACAAGCACAGCAACCCCTATTATTAAGCCGATAGATGCTTTGAACAATCCCGATATTACAAAAATAACGAACAGTGCCGCTATCATAATCCGGATAACGATAGTAGAAACTAAGGGAGCACGATTCGTACGGCTATCATGCCACAAAGTCACAAACTCGACCGAATGATTTTTCTTCACCATAATAGCACGCAAAAAAGGAGCAATACATAGAATAACAAAGACCGCTCCCAACAGTGACGCCCAGAAATGGGGTAAGTTCTCCTTAAAGAACGGTACCACAAAGCGGAAAGAAAGAGCAATGATAGATATGCTGACTATCGAATAAACAACTGTAATACGCACCATTGCTATCAATAACTTTTTCCACAGATTTTCGTGATTGAGTGCGGTTTGCGATCCGGAAGAATAACGCATCAAGAACTTTCTCCAGGATTCCGGCAAGTGAGCATCAACAAAAGTGGAAGCGGGTTCCGCCAAACGAATCATATAGGGAGTTAGAAAAGTGGTAATAACGGAAACTGCCACCACTATCGGATACAGGAAATCACTCGTTACATGCAAAGATACTCCCAACGAGGCTATAATAAATGCAAACTCACCGATTTGTGTCAAACTAAAGCCACATTGCATAGCTGTTTTCAAGGGCTTTCCGGAAAGAATTACTCCAAATGTTCCGAAAATTGCCTGTCCCAAAATGACTGCCAGAGTAATTACTATGATAGGTATGGCATACTCCACAATCATTGCCGGATCTACCATCATACCCACCGATACGAAAAAGATAGCTCCGAAAAGATCTTTGACCGGTTTCACTAATCGATCTATGGATTCCGCTTCGATGGTCTCGGCTAAGATAGACCCCATAATGAACGCACCGAATGCGGCGGAGAATCCCGTATTGGCAGCCATTACCACCATACCGAAACATAATGCCAGGGATACGATAAGTAAAGTCTCCTCTCCCATTAGTTTCCTGCAACGTTTCAGAAATTCAGGAATTAAATAAATACCCACTACAAACCATAAAATAAGGAAGAACAATAACTTTCCGATACTTTCCAACATCTCCGTACCTTCAAAATTATGACTTACTGCCATAGTGGAAAGCATCACCATTAAAACGATAGCCAATATATCTTCCAGAATCAAGATACTTAACACAAGCCCTGTGAACTGTTTTTTTCTCAATCCCAGATCATCAAATGCTTTATAAATAATAGTAGTAGAGGACATTGCAATCATACCGCCCAGGAACAGACTATCCATTCGGTGCCATCCGAAACTCATACCGACTCCTATCCCCAACAAAATCATACAAAAGATAATGGTACAAGCAGCTATGATAGCGGAACCACCCACTTTTACAATCTTTTTAAAACTAAATTCAAGCCCGAGAGCGAACAATAAAAAGATAACACCAATATCCGCCCATGTCTTAATGTTGGCACTATCCATTACTGAAGGCGTAAACGGCATATGAGGACTTGCCAAAAATCCGGCAACGACATACCCCAGCACTAGAGGCTGCTTCAACTTCTTGAATAACAGAGTCATGATACCGGCACAGATCAATATCAGTGCGAGATCAGCTATAAGAGTAGGTAATTGAGACATTATTTCATCGTATTTGATGACAAAATTATATTATTTCTATGGGATAAACAACATATCTACGGATATGTTTTGCAATAACGTCCTAAAATAAGTTAGCCCCGGATAGAGTCGATACTTATCCGGGGCTATACACAACAACCAGCTTATTTCTTATTTTCTAAAAGGAGGTTTCACTACCACTGCTTTTAACTTCCGACCACGCATATCAATACAGATTTCCGTGCCCACTTTACTATATTCCGGCTTTACATATCCCATGCCGATACCAATCTTACGGGTAGGCGACATCGTACCGGAAGTAACCACTCCCACTTGCTCGCCTTCAGCATTTACCAGTTCATAGCCATGGCGGGGAATCCCGCGGTCAACCATTTCAAAACCAACCAGTTTACGGGTAACACCTTCCATTTTCTGTTTTTCCAGCAACGGACGGTTGATAAAATCCTTACCTTCCACAAACTTAGTAATCCAGCCCAGTCCGGCTTCTATCGGAGAAGTAGTATCATCCAAGTCATTACCATACAGACAGAAGCCCATTTCCAACCGAAGTGTATCACGAGCTCCCAAACCGATAGGTTTAATGCCGTATTCCTCACCAGCTTCAAAAACCGCTTTCCATATACGATCAGCAACAGACGGATAGAAATAAAGTTCGAAACCTCCCGCACCGGTATAACCCGTATTGGAGATTATCACATTCTCTTCACCTGCAAACGTTCCAACTTTAAATGTATAATATGGAATAGAAGCAAGATCAATGTCCGTCAACTTTTGCAGAGCTAGAACAGCCTTCGGGCCCTGTACAGCGAGTTGAGCTATGTTGTCCGAAGAGTTTTCCAACTCGGCCCCTTCCGTATTGTGAGAAACACACCAGTTCCAGTCTTTTTCCATATTGGCAGCGTTGACTACCAACATGTATTTTTCCGGTTCGTACTGATACACCAGCAAATCATCTACAATACCTCCCTCTTCATTTGGAAAACAGGTATATTGTATTTTACCCGGAGCCAATGCCGCCACATTATTGGAAGTTATTTTCTGCAGAAAGGCTAATGCATGTGGACCTTTCACCCAAAATTCTCCCATGTGCGACACATCAAATACACCGACACTTTGACAAACAGTCAGGTGTTCGTCAATGATACCGGAGTACTCAATAGGCATATTATAACCTGCAAACTCGTGCATTTTAGCACCGAGCATGATATGTTTCTCTGTAAACGGAGTGGTTTTCATTATTTTAAAGTATTAAGTATTAATCAAGTATTAAGTTTTAAGTATTACCTGTGTTTACCACCTTTTTTATTTGGAAGCTACCAGTTCAGCTATTTTCACGATCACTTTCATAGCTTTTTCCATATTCTGGATAGGTACGAATTCGTAACGTCCGTGGAAATTCAGACCACCGGCAAAGATATTCGGACAAGGCAATCCTTTGAAAGAGAGCTGCGCACCATCCGTACCTCCACGAATCGGTTTTACGTTCGGTTTCACGCCAACGGCTTCCATAGCTGCAAAAGCAGTATCGATGATGTGCATTACCGGTTCTATTT
>OODP01000614.1_pt1 | contig 29999 bp, 22 predicted proteins | sample 1671011 | NCBI WGS metagenome assembly OODP01 (sample SAMN06348113, study PRJEB24527) | human gut metagenome | biome: human gut; feature: ankylosing spondylitis patient; material: feces | host: Homo sapiens | place: China | collected 2015-10
CTAATGAGTTTCAGCAAAAAGTAAAGCGGACAATTAAAAAGCATAATGCAAAAGCAGCTGTTGTTGCAAAGCCTATTGCTGTTAAGGAGGTAAAAGTGTCCAAACCGGTTGTAACAGAATTAAAAAAAGAGAATTTACAAGTTCAAGTTAAAGAAACTAATCAGATAAAGAAAACTGAAAATCATTTTTATATTATTGTAGCCGGAGGCATAGCGATGAAAGATGCAGAAAAAATGGCACAACAATTGAACTCTAAAGGATTTACTGACGCAAAAGTGTTAGATTATGATGGAAAAATCCGCGTAAGCATCCTGTCTTGCTCCACACGTGAGGAAGCCAATAAGCAGTTGCTGAAATTCAGAGAAAATGCTGCCTATAAAAATGCTTGGCTGCTTACCAAATAATAAACTCCTCTTATAAAGATTATAAAAATGAAACGAGTTCGTTGTCCCAAGTGTGAGAATTACTTGTCTTTTGATGAAACTAAATATAGTGAAGGACAATCTCTGGTGTTTGTATGTGAGAATTGTGGAAAGCAATTTAGTATCCGTTTAGGAAAAAGTAAGGTAAAAGAAACCAGAAAAGAGGAAATACTGGATGAACAAGTCTATAAAAAAGAATTTGGTTGTATTGTTGTGATAGAAAATGTCTTTGGCTTTAAACAGATCTTACCTTTACATGAAGGAGATAATGTTATTGGAAGGCGATGTATAGGGACAGTGATAGATACTCCAATAGAGACTGCTGATATGAGTATGGATCGCAGGCACTGTATAATTAACGTAAAACATAACAAGCAAGGTAAACTAATCTACACTTTACGAGACGCTCCTAGTCTAACAGGGACATTTCTTATGAATGAAATCCTTGGAGAAAAAGATCGTATTCGTTTAGAAGATGGAATGATTATTACAATTGGAGCCACTACTTTGATACTAAGAACGGCTGAAACAGCTTGAATCATGTTATTAACAGTATTAATGGTTTAAAAGATGTGGTGTTCATTCATCCATAAATGTACTTTTAGGAAATAAAAATACGTTCTTTTGTAATAAATAAATACCTGCTTAACGTACAGTTAAATAGGTATTCTTGGCTATAATAAAATTGATTATTTTCATATATTCAGTTTATGGATTTATTTATTCATAAATGAATACTGAACAAACTATCAAATTGATTGTTTTATGCACATGTGAAATAATAAAAACTGATGTGTATGAAAGAGAAAAACAGAATATGGGTTATTTTTGCCATTATTATAGCTGTATTGCTTATAGGATATTGGATATTATCTTCTCCTAGAAAAAGATGTAAATCAACAGTCTAAAGAAGTTATCGAAGATTTAACTATCGATTAGAAGTCAATAAGGAATTGTCCTAAAATTATCATTCGCAAACTATATAGGGAAATGTAAAATACGGTGGATTTGTGTTTTTTTTAAATTTTATAGTAAAATGTTATAGATGATGCCATTGTTGCACATTATGTGAAAAACGTATCTTTGCGTTGAATTAATAATAAAAACATAACATTTACATGAACAATTCCCCTCAAAATGCTACCAAAGGGTTTACCAAAGCTTTCTGGGTCAGCAATTCAGTCGAACTGTTTGAACGCATGGCTTATTATGCCATGTTTATCGTTCTTACCATTTATTTATCCTCTATTTTAGGATTTAATGATTTTGAAGCAAGTATGATTTCCGGTTTATTTTCCGGAGGGTTATATTTGCTTCCTATTTTTTCCGGGGCTTATGCAGATAAAATTGGTTTCCGGCATTCAATGATTATTGCATTCTCCCTTCTTTCTATTGGTTATCTTGGATTGGGGGTATTACCGACTTTATTAGAGTCTGCAGGGTTGGTTAGATATGGTTCGGTGACTTTATTTTTGGGCTTGCCGCAAAGTAATACACGATGGATTGTGGTGCCTGTTTTGTTCATCATCATGATTGGAGGCAGTTTTATTAAATCCGTCATTTCTGCATCAGTGGCCAAAGAAACGACAGAAGCTACCCGGGCACGAGGGTATTCCATCTTTTACATGATGGTAAATATTGGCGCTTTCACTGGTAAGACAATTATTGACCCTTTACGAAATATTGTTGGTGAACAGGCTTATATATACATCAATTATTTTTCCGGTACTATGACTTTAATAGCTCTTTTATCTGTAATATTGCTTTATAAGTCTACCCATACAGCTGGCGAAGGGAAAAGTATGAAAGAGATCGGACAAGGATTTCTGAGAATTATTACCAATTGGCGGTTATTGATTTTGATTCTTATAATTACCGGATTTTGGATGGTACAGCAACAGTTGTATGCTACAATGCCTAAATATGTGATTCGTATGGCTGGTGAAACAGCAAAACCTGGATGGATTGCGAATGTCAATCCCTTTGTGGTTGTATGTTGCGTTAGCTTTATTACTCGTTGGATGGCAAAACGTAATGCGATAACTTCTATGAACATTGGAATGTTTCTGATACCTATATCGGCTCTGTTAATGGCATGTGGTAATCTTTTGGGAAATGATGTTATTTCCGGTATGAGTAATATAACATTGATGATGATTGCAGGCATTGTTATTCAAGCATTAGCGGAATGTTTTATTTCGCCACGTTATCTTGAATATTTTTCCTTGCAGGCTCCTAAAGGAGAAGAAGGAATGTACTTGGGGTTTAGCCATCTTCATTCATTTCTCTCATCAATTTTAGGCTTTGGGTTAGCAGGCATTCTTTTGACAAAATATTGTCCTGACCCTGTTTTGTTTGAAACACATGAGGCTTGGGAGGCAGCGAGCGTGAATGCACATTATATATGGTATTACTTTGCAGCCATAGGATTAGTTGCGGCAATTGCGCTTCTTGCTTTTGCAAAAATAACCCAATTCATCGATAAAAAGAAGAAAGTATAAGACTGATTTTATCCTTATTTTATGTATATTTGCCGTCACTTTGTCGCAATAGCTGACGGCAAATTGCATTTAAAGATAAAACATGAAAGTTAGATTTATAAGCCTGGCAAGTGGCAGCAGTGGAAACTGTTACTATCTGGGTACTGAGACATATGGGATACTTATTGATGCTGGAATTGGGATACGCACCATAAAAAAACTGTTGAGGGATATCAATGTAGGGATGGACTCGATTCGTGCTGTTTTTGTAACTCATGATCATGCTGATCACATTAAAGCTGTTGGTCATTTAGGTGAAAAACTGAATATTCCCGTTTATACAACATCCCGAGTACATGCAGGAATCAATCGGAGTTATTGTATGACTGAAAAGTTGCATCACAGTGTACGCTATCTGGAAAAAGAAGAACCGATGGACTTGGAAGACTTTCATATCGAATCTTTTGAGGTACCACATGACGGAACTGATAATGTCGGATATTGTATTGAGATTGCCGGAAAGGTGTTTTCTTTTCTTACTGACCTTGGTGAAATCACTCCTACTGCCGGCAAGTATATTCGTAAAGCTAACTATTTGATATTGGAGGCTAATTATGATGAAGAGATGTTGAAGATGGGGTCTTACCCTAAATATTTGAAAGAGCGTATATCAAGCAATACTGGTCATATGAGCAATACAGCGACTGCTGAATATCTTGCAGATAATTTTACAGATCATCTGCATTATATTTGGCTATGTCATTTAAGTAAAGATAATAATCATCCTGAATTGGCATTTAAGACGGTAGAATGGAAATTAAAAAATAAAGGAATTATTGTGGGTAAAGATGTGCAACTTGTTGCATTAAAGAGAAGTACACCGTCAGATCTTTATGAATTCGAGTAATGGCAATAAGAACTAAGGAAAAAAGCTGTTTTTTCCTTGGCGGAATCGAATAAAAAAGTTACCTTTGCAACCGCAAATGCGAAAAGATGCACTCTTAGCTCAGTTGGTAGAGCAACTGACTCTTAATCAGTGGGTCCAGGGTTCGAATCCCTGAGGGTGTACAAGACAAATGCGAGGGTGGGTTCATCTAACGGTTAGGATACATGCCTCTCACGCATGGTATACGAGTTCGATTCTCGTACCCACTACTAAAACAAGAAAGCGGTTGACTGATGAAACGGTTAACCGCTTTTTGTTTTTCATTTTTCTGTTGTAATCCGAAAATAGTTTCTATATTTGCACCCGCTATGGCGAAATGTATATTCTATATCTTGTTAGGGTTGTTCCTCATATCGAAGTTCACTTCCGTTTCTGATGATATGGAGGGATGTAAGACACTCCCTACTGCGGATGTGCATTATTTCTCCGGAGCCCAGCACAGCTTGTCGGGGGCAGATGGCAGACAATGCCAGGAAAAAGGGGAGGACGCGAATTATAATTGCCTGGCAGATGCCGGTTGCATAGGAAATACCTTCTCATTACGGCATGCCTCTTGCTCGAAATTGTTGAGGCTTAATCCGGACTTCATTGCCGCCAAGGTTGCGAGAACCCTGAAAACTCTGCTCCCGGAAGAAAAGACAACTTCTTTCCCCTTTACTTTCCATCCCCATAAGATTTCATATAGATATTATGTATATACGCTGAGGCGTATTCTTATTTAGTACTTTCCCTTCCTCTCTTTCGGGAGCCAGAGAGATTGCCCGTCTCCCCATGCCGAGTTTTTCTCTATTTTTTAAGTACTGATAATCAATATATAATGGATTTTCTATTAGATTTTATTCTCCATATCGATCAGTATATGATTGATATAGTGCAGGAATATCATATGTGGGCGTATGCCATATTGTTTCTGATTATTTTCTGCGAAACGGGGCTGGTGGTCACACCTTTCCTGCCGGGCGATTCCCTGCTTTTTGTGGCGGGAGCTATTGCCGCACTGCCCGACATGCCTCTCGAGGTCAATGTGCTGGCTTTGATATTGTTTGTTGCCGCGGTATTGGGCGACTCTTGCAACTACATGATAGGGCATTTCTTCGGGCAAAGGCTCTTCAATAATCCCGATTCCAGAATGTTCAAGCAAAGCCATCTCGACAAGACCCATGAGTTCTATAAGAAGTATGGAGGCAAGACAATTGTCATAGCCCGTTTTGTGCCTATCGTCCGTACGTTTGCGCCATTCGTGGCGGGGATGGGTAAGATGCATTACTATTACTTCATGCTGTACAACCTGATTGGGGGCACCTGCTGGATTGCCATCTTCTGTTATGCGGGTTATTTCTTCGGTGACCTTCCGTTTGTACAAGAGAACCTCAAACTGCTGATTGTGGCCATTATTGTGGTTTCCATACTGCCGGCCGTGGTAGAAGTGCTGCGTGCAAGACTGAAACAACGAAAACAAAAATAAATTAATATACTTAGTACATTTATCCATTATGAAGAATTCTTTTTTTAGCCGGTTCACACCGAAAGAACCGAAATTCTTTCCTTTGCTGAAGCAATTGTCTGAGATTTTATTGTCCTCGTCGGCTCTGTTGATAGAAATATTGGGCCATGACTCGCCTGAGAAGAGGGCGGAAGATTATAAACGAATCAAAGATTTGGAGCGCGAGGGCGATAAGCTGACCAATCTGATTCTGGATGAACTGGGCACTACTTTCATTACTCCTTTTGACCGGGAGGATATCCACGACCTGGCTTCGGGCATGGATGATGTGATTGATGGAATAAACAGCTGTGCCAAGCGTATCACTATCTATAATCCGCATCCTATTTCGGACAAGGGGAAAGAGCTGGGACATATGGTTCAACAAGAAGCGGCCCTCATCGGCCAGGCCATGGATGAACTGGAGGCATTCCGCAAGAGTCCGGATAAGCTGCGTGCATATTGCAACCAGCTGCATGACATAGAAAACCGGGCAGATGATATTTATGAATTTTTCATCACCAGGCTTTTTGAAGAAGAGAAGGACTGCATTGAACTCATCAAAATCAAGGAGATTATGTATGAGTTGGAAAAAACGACGGACGCAGCCGAACACGTGGGCAAGATTTTGAGGAGCCTGATTGTGAAATACGCATAAACGAACGGACGCATGGAACTATTAGTGATTATCATTGTACTGGCTCTGATATTCGATTATATCAACGGTTTTCATGATGCGGCCAATTCTATTGCCACCATTGTGTCTACCAAAGTGCTTACACCGTTTCAGGCGGTGATATGGGCGGCTTTCTTCAATTTTGTGGCCTTTTTCATCGCCAAGTGTGTCATCGGCGGTTTCGGCATTGCCAACACCGTATCGAAAACGGTGATGGAGCCTTACATTACTTTGCCTATCATTCTGGCCGGCGTGATTGCGGCTATTGCCTGGAATCTGTTCACTTGGTGGAAGGGAATCCCTTCCTCTTCTTCGCACACGCTTATCGGAGGTTTTGCCGGAGCTGCCATCATGGCACACGGTTTTGAGGCCATCCAGTTGAGTATCATTCTGAAGATTGCGGCATTCATTTTTCTGGCTCCCTTGATTGGTATGGTGGTGGCATTTGGTTTTACGTTGTTGGTCTTGTACATTTGCCGCAGGGCGCATCCCCATACGGCCGAGTTGTGGTTCAAGAAACTGCAGCTGGTGTCTTCGGCTTTGTTCAGCATCGGGCACGGTCTGAATGATTCACAGAAGGTGATGGGTATCATTGCTGCGGCCATGATAGCCGGGCATTCGGAAGGACTGGGAATGGGGATAAACAGTATTGATGACCTGCCGGACTGGGTGGCATTCTCTTGTTTTACGGCCATTTCACTCGGTACCATGTCCGGTGGGTGGAAGATTGTGAAGACCATGGGAACCAAAATTACGAAGGTGACGCCGCTGGAAGGGGTGGTTGCGGAAACTGCCGGTGCGTTTACACTCTATCTGACGGAGTATCTGAAGATTCCGGTGAGTACGACACACACCATTACGGGAGCCATTATCGGGGTAGGGGCCACGAAGCGGCTTTCGGCCGTACGCTGGGGAGTTACGAAGAGTCTGATGACCGCCTGGGTGCTGACTATCCCCGTCAGTGCTTTGCTGGCAGCAGGGATTTATTGTATCGTATCTCTTTTTTAGAAGTGCTGCCGCATAAAAAATAGACGGGTTCGTTTTATTTTGCATGAGGTTTGCACTATCTTTGCAGCTTGAAACTGTAAAATAGAATGCACATTGGACTGGCTATATAGTTTATTCGTTGAACACTCCGCCTTGCAGGCGGTTGTGGTACTCTCGTTGATTTCCGCTATCGGATTGGGATTGGGAAAGATACATGTTTGCGGCATTTCATTGGGAGTGACGTTTGTATTCTTTGCCGGCATCATTGCCGGGCATTTCGGGTTGTCCATAGACCCGCAGATGCTGAATTATGCGGAAAGCTTCGGGCTGGTGATATTTGTGTATGCCTTGGGCTTGCAGGTGGGACCGGGCTTTTTCAGTTCTTTCCGTAAAGGAGGGGTACAGCTGAATATGCTCGCCACGGGTGTAGTGCTCATCGGCACCCTGCTGACTGTAGTGGGCAGCTATGGATTGGGAGTATCCCTGCCGGATATGGTGGGCATACTTTGCGGTGCCACGACAAATACACCGGCACTCGGTGCGGCACAGCAGACATTGAAACAGATGGGATTGGAGTCCAGTACCCCTGCTTTGGGGTGTGCGGTGGCATATCCGCTGGGGGTGGTAGGGGTCATTCTGGCCGTACTGTTCATCCGTAAGACGCTGGCGCATAAGGAAGACCTGGAATTGAAAGAGAAGGATGACGTGAACAAGCCTTACATTGTTGCGTTCCAGGTGCACAATCCTGCCATCTTCAACAAGAGTATCAAGGAAATAGGCGGGCTGAACAGCTATCCGAAGTTCGTGATTTCCCGCTTGTGGCGGGATGGGAATGTGAGTATTCCTACCTCGGAAAAGATTATAAAGGAAGGTGACCGCCTGCTGGTGATTACCTCGGAGAAAAATACGCCGGCTCTGACTGTGCTTTTCGGCGAGCAGGAGCATACTGATTGGAACAAGGAAGATATAGACTGGAATGCCATAGACAGCCAGCTGATTTCGCAACGTATCGTGGTGACGCGCCCGGAGTTGAACGGCAAGAAGCTGGGTTCTCTCCATCTGCGTAATCATTACGGTATCAATATCAGCCGGGTTTATCGTAGCGGCGTGCAGCTGCTGGCCACAGCGGAACTGACCTTGCAATTGGGTGACCGCCTGACCGTAGTGGGCGAAGCCGCTGCTATACAAAATGTGGAGAAGGTGCTGGGCAATGCTGTGAAAAGCCTGAAGGAACCGAACTTGGTGGCGGTATTTATCGGCATTGTCATCGGTCTGGCTTTGGGAGCAATTCCTATTTCCATTCCCGGTATCAGCGCTCCCGTGCGGCTCGGATTGGCAGGAGGCCCTATCATCGTAGGTATTCTTATCGGGACATTCGGTCCGAGGATGCACATGGTGACTTATACTACGCGCAGTGCGAACCTGATGCTCCGTGCATTGGGATTGTCTCTTTACCTGGCTTGCCTGGGACTGGATGCAGGTGCCCATTTCTTCGATACGGTATTCCGGCCGGAAGGGCTGTTATGGATTGCTACGGGTTTTGCGTTGACTGTGGTTCCGGTATTGATTATGGGTATCGTTACCTTCAAGTGGCTGAAGATAGATTTCGGAACAATGGCGGGTATGCTGTGCGGAAGCATGGCAAACCCCATGGCGCTGAACTACGCCAACGACACCATTCCGGGAGACAATCCGTCTGTAGCTTATGCTACGGTTTATCCGCTGTGCATGTTTCTACGGGTAATCATAGCCCAAGTGCTGCTCATGTTCTTCATTAATGGATAATGAAGAATGAGGGATATTATCAACTGTCAATTATCAACTATCAATTAAATAACTATGGGAAATATAACTCCGGAAAGTATTGTCAATGACTTGCGTTATTTGCAATTATTATCACGCAGTTTTCCTACCATTGCTGATGCCAGTACGGAAATCATCAATCTGGAGGCCATTCTGAATCTGCCGAAAGGTACAGAGCATTTTCTGACGGATATTCATGGTGAGTATGAGGCTTTTCAGCATGTGCTGAAGAATGCATCGGGGGCAGTGAAACGTAAGGTGAACGAAATATTCGGGCATACACTGCGCGAAAGTGAGAAGAAGGAAATCTGTACGTTAATTTATTATCCGGAAGAGAAGCTGCAACTTATCAAGGAGCAGGAAACGGACCTGGATGACTGGTATTTGATAACACTGAACCAGTTGGTAAAAGTATGCCAGAACGTTTCGTCCAAATATACCCGTTCGAAAGTACGCAAGGCACTTCCGGCAGAGTTCTCGTATATCATTCAAGAGCTGTTGCACGAATCGAGCATCGAACCTAACAAACATGCCTATATCAATGTCATAATCAGTACCATTATCTCTACGAAGCGTGCGGATGATTTTATTGTGGCGATGTGCAACCTTATCCAGCGCTTGACCATCGACTCGCTGCATATCGTGGGCGATATATACGACCGCGGACCGGGTGCGCATATTATCATGGATACTCTCTGTGATTATCATAATTTCGACATCCAATGGGGTAACCACGATATTCTGTGGATGGGTGCCGCATCGGGTAATGATGCTTGTATAGCCAACGTAATCCGTATGTCGATGCGCTATGCCAATTTAGCAACGCTGGAGGATGGTTATGGCATCAATCTGTTGCCGCTTGCAACGTTTGCCATGGATACCTATGCGGATGACCCTTGCACCATCTTTGCACCGAAAATGAACTTTGCCGATGCGGAATACAATGAGAAGACCTTACGGCTGATTACACAGATGCACAAGGCGATTACGGTTATCCAGTTGAAACTGGAAGCGGAAATCATCAGCCGTCGTCCTGAGTTCGGTATGGAAAACCGGAGACTGCTACATCTGGTGGATTTCGAGCGTGGTGTGTTTGTATACGAAGGCAAGGAATATCCGTTGCGCGATGTAAATTTCCCCACCATAGACCCGGCAGACCCGTATCGTCTGTCGGACGAGGAGCGCGAACTGATGCACCGGATTCATTCTTCTTTCATGAACAGCGAGAAGATGAAGAAGCACATGCGCTGCTTGTTTACGTATGGCGGCATGTATCTGGTGTGCAACAGTAACCTGCTTTATCATGCTTCCGTGCCTCTGAATGCGGACGGCAGTTTTAAACATGTCCGCATCGGCCAAAAGGAATACTGGGGACGTAAGTTGCTGAAAAAGACCGACCAGCTGATACGTACCGCTTACTTTGACGAGGACGGTTCGGACGAGAAACAGTTTGCACTGGATTATGTCTGGTACATGTGGTGCGGACCGGATGCCCCTTCCTTCGATAAAGACAAGATGGCTACTTTTGAACGCTATTTTGTGGCCGACAAAACATTGCATAAGGAGACGAAAGGGCATTACTATGCTTTGCGCAACGAGGCTGAGGTGTGTGACCGCATTCTTGAAGAGTTCGGCGTGAAGCCGGGGCCACATTCGCATATCATCAACGGACATGTACCGGTAAAGACCATTAAAGGTGAGAAGCCTATCAAAGCGGATGGTAAGCTGCTGGTGATTGACGGTGGTTTTTCAAAAGCCTATCAGCCGGAAACGGGAATTGCGGGATATACGCTGGTATATCATTCCCACGGCTTGCAGTTGGTGCAGCATGAGCCGTTCCAGAGCCGTCAGAAAGCCATTGAAGAAGGACAAGACATCAAGTCTACAACCCTGGTTGTCGAATTCAATTCGCAGCGTATGATGGTGAAGGATACGGATAAAGGAAGTGAACTCGTTACGCAGATTCAGGATTTGATGAAACTGCTGGTGGCGTATAGGACGGGGCTGATTAAGGAGAAACAATAATTTATAATTTCAGTATCGTCACCCCGCCCTCTACAATGATGCCTTTGTCATAGGTTTTCCCTTGGGTGTAGTAGCGGCTGCCGCCATAACCGCCGGTGAGGAATATGCCAAAGCGCTCGGTCAGGTGGTATTCCAGATTGACACGTGCCTGGAGGGCATAGAGACGTGCCGGAATGCCGTAGTCCTTGTTCTTGAAGGTTTCTATATGTTGGTATCCCAGATCTCCGCTGATGAACAGCTGTTTGTAGAGCGGTAATTCAAGACCGGCACGGTAGAAGAGGGCAGCGGAAAACTTATCGCCAAAATCCAGATAATGGGTACCGCCACCGAGGATGGTATAGAAGAGCCGGTTCTTGAAACGGGCACCTACATTCAGCTTGGTGGCATTACCACCGAAAAACATCAGTTGAACTTTTGTTTGGGGATTGGCATTGACTAATCCCAACTGGAAACCATCTAATTTTTCTTTGTAGTAGTTGAATAGACCTATTTGAAGCCCTTTGGCACGTATGGCCATATTGGCAGCGCCTATTTGTAATCCTCGGGCTGTACCACCCACCACATTGCCCAGGCCGGAAACCTGAACACCGGTCATATCTCCGGCGGTGATGTTGGTAAGGGCGGACATCTGCATGCCATTCAAGTCTTCACCGATTACACTTAGCAGGCCGGCCCCTGAAAATCCTTTGAAATTTCCACCGGAAATATTGGCGAGTCCGGCAAAGTGTATGCCGGAAGCACCTTCTCCGCTGATATTCAACAGGCCGCCTATGGAGGCGCCACGATTATAGTCCCCACTGATGTTTGCCAGACCGGAAATGATGACGCCTTGCGCATGGTTTCCGGTGATACCTACCAGTCCCGAAACGGATACTCCGATAAGGTTGTTGCCATTGATGTTGGTAATTCCTGCTATCTGCATGCCTCGCATGCTTCCCCCCACCATATTTGACAGACCTGCCATCTGTACACCGTTCACATCCCTGCCGGTTACACTGCCAAGAATATTCATGCCGAGGCCATTCAGACGGTTCATGGAGGAGAACACACCCAGATTGAAACAGGTGCTTCCTATGGTATCAGTCCGCTGTGTGGAGATGTTTTTCCATAAGGAGATATTGATACCTACCGGGCCATGGTCTGTTCGTGGAGAGCGTTGTTTCCGGAAAGATTTCTCGGAGGATTTCTGAATCGTATCCGGCTGTACGCTGCCCGGATTATGTTCTTGGGCAAGAGCTGTCCCTGCAAAAAGCAGGGACACGAGGAGGAGGGAAAGGTTTCGTTTCATACTTTTTTCTATATTTCGTCCGGCCAGAGAGCTGGTTGGCGGGTGGCACGCAACAGAGGGCGCTGCGCATCCACAGACCGGAGGTAATTACTTAATTTCCGTGACAACTCTTTGACAACTTCAGGCTTCTCTCGGGCCATATCATGTTTTTCACTGATGTCGGCGGGGATGTTGAAAAGTTCCCGTCTACCGTCACCGAAATAATACACCAGCTTCCACTCGCCCGAACGGATGGAGCAAGTGGCTCCGATGCCCGGGCCGGAAGGACCCCAGCTATTGGGATAATGCCAGTAGATATCACGGTCTTTCATTTTACCTTTTCCGGTGAGCAATGGCATGAAACTGATGCCGTCGCGTTGCTGTACGGTTGTATAGTTGTCTACGCCTGCCATCTCAAGGATAGTGGGGAAGAAGTCCTCTATCATCAGGTAATGGTCGCATTGGGTTTGGGGCGCTACGATGCCCGGCCAGCGGACAATCATCGGTTCACGTATGCCTCCTTCGTAGGCGGAACCTTTACCACTGTTGAGCGGATAGTTCTGGACATGCAGTTGTCCGGCGCGGGTATGGGCCGCCAAACCGCCATTGTCGGACATGAAGATGAGGATAGTGTTTTCCGTCAGGTTGTTCTTGTCCAAATAATCCATGATGTCTCCCAGACTTTTGTCCATACCCTCAATGAGAGTAGCATAGGCGGCTTCTACCGGAGGAAGGCCTTTGTCCAGGTACTTCTGGTAGAAACGCATGTCAGGTTGTATAGGGGTATGGATGGCATAGTGTGCCATGTATAGAAAGAATGGCTTGTCAGTCTGCTGTGCATCGTCCAGGGCCTTCATGGCCTCTATGGTAAGGGCTTCACTTAGGAAAGTGTCGGTTCCATGATATTTCTCCAGACCGGGTACGGCAGCCAGCGGGCTTTTACCGTCTGTTTTGTTACCGAAATTCTCCTTGCCATAGTAGCTGGCAGGTGAACCGGCAGCATGTCCGGCTATGTTCACTTCAAACCCCATTTTCAACGGGTCGGCTCCGGGAGTGCCTTCAGCACCAAAGTGGGCTTTTCCGCAATGAATGGTGTGATAGCCATGGTCTTTGAGCACTTCGGCCAGGGAGGTGACTTGTGTGGTCCGTTCCACGCCAGGCTCTTGACAAATGCCGTTAACGTTCCATTCCGGATAAATCATGACCGAGTCGGGTTGTTCATGGGTAGTGTTCTTACGGAGGGTCCAACTGGTGACTCGATGCCTGGCAGCATTCATTCCCGTAAAAAGGCTGACACGCGTAGGTGAACTGATGCTGCATGCATAGGCCTGCGTAAACATTTTGCCTTGTGTAGCCATCCGTTCCATGTTGGGAGTATGGTACGTATCGTTGTACTTGGTACGCTGTGTCCAAAAGGGGAGGGACGTGTCTTGCCATCCCATGTCATCCACTAGGAACAGAATGATGTTTGGCTGCTCTTTTGGAGCAGGTACGGCATCCCCAGGCGGCATGCCATACGCTTCTCCCGCCATTCCGCATATCGGAAGCATGGCGGATAATAATAATTCGTTTCTCATTTAGATAATAATTTAGAAAGGGTTAGATAGGTTGTAGTTTAATTGTTTTTTACATTATCCTTTGGCCTCCTGATACAAGAAGCGTTTGATAGATTTCTTCGGCGTTTTTTCAAATTCTTCAGGATAGATTTTCATTTTGAATATCTGGCTGTATGCGGGCAGTTCTGCATTCAGTGCCACACGGTTTTCCTCCATGACGCGTTCGATGTCGTCATTGTTCAGCCCATGGGCAAAGGCATCATCGAAGTCGGGGTAAACCAGACCTACCAGTTTCTCATTCTGCTGCACGATGATGCTTTCGGCTACATACGGCATATTGTTCAGTTTGTCTTCTATCTCTTCCGGGTAGATATTCTGACCGCTCGGACCAAGGAGCATGTTCTTGCTGCGTCCCTTGATGCTTACGTTGCCTTCGGCATCCATCAGGGCAAGGTCTCCGGTGTGCAGCCAGCCGTCTTTGTCGAGTACCTGTACGGTGGCCTCGTCGTTCTTGTAGTAACCCAGCATGACATTGGGACCACGGCAGACAATCTCTCCCGGAATGTTTTCGGGATCGGATGATAGGATTTTCACCTCCATACGCGGTGCGGCTTTTCCGCAAGAACCGGGTTTGAAGCGGGTCCAATCCTCGTAACAGATGATGGGGCCGCATTCCGTCATTCCATAGCCTACCGTATAGGGGAAATCTATCATCTTTAAGAACTGCTCCACTTCCTGGTTGAAGGCAGCTCCTCCTACAATGACTTCTGCAAAGTTTCCGCCAAAGGCTTGAATCATTTGTTCGCGTACGGTTGCTTTTATCTTGTCGTTAATGATGGGTACTTTCAGCAACAGCTTCATGGCGGGAGTTTCCAGCTTGGGCAGTACGCTCTTCTTTATAATCTTTTCGATAATGAGCGGAACAGCCACAATCAGGTTAGGCTTCACTTCGGTGAAAGCTTGGAAAATGATTTTGGGGCTGGGCATGCGAGTGAGGAAGAATATGTGGCAACCTACGGCGAATTCATACAGAAACTCGAATGCAAGTCCGTACATATGTGCCATTGGCAGCATGGAGACAATCTTGTCACCGGCTTTCAGCGGCAATACTTCGAAAGCAAAAGTAGTGTTTGACCAAAGGCTGCGGTAGGGCAGCATCACTCCTTTGGAGTAACTGGTGGTGCCGGATGTATAGTTGATGACCGCCAGTTCGTCGGGCTGGTCCTTGTGATAACTGACATGTTCCTTGCGGAAGTTCTTGGGGTATTTCTTACCGAACATTTCGTTGAGATGTTCGCGGGCATAGTCCAACTTTTCGCTGCGGGAGACAAGAATGTAGAAGTCTGCCATCATCATGATGCCCTCCAGCAACGGCATAGCACTTTCGTTGAGGTTTTCCCAAACCTGGTCGCCTACGAAAAGCAGTTTGGCTTCGGAATGGTTCACGATGTTGTGTACATTGTCTGCCTTGAACTCGTGAAGGATGGGGACGATTACCGCACCGTAGGTCAATGTTGCGAGGAACGTTACGCCCCAGTGGGAACTGTTGCGGCCACAGACGGCAATCTTATCGCCTTTCTTGATGCCGCTTGCCTCGAAAATGATATGCAGCTTTTCTATTTTGCGGGCTACGTCCTTATATTGTAGGGTTGCTCCCTTGTAATCGGTCAAAGCGTCTAAATCCCAATTTTCCTTTATGCTATTCTCTATATAGGCGATAAAACTTTGTTCCATGATATTTAATTGCACATTTGGTTGAAAATTGTGCAAATATAAGGGTTTATATATAGAAAGCAAACTTTTATAAGGAAAATAGTTTTTATGGTGGCTATTTGTTAAAATTCGACAGTTATACCTAAAGTAGGCAGGATAGTGCCGCTTTCCTGCTTGAGGTATTTCATTTTATAGCGCTGTTCGGCAACGGGAGCGGACGGATTTTCGATGATGCCCGTACTCATTATCACATCCGGTTGCTTCAGTTTGTTGCCGGTGATATTCTGTATGTCCAGGTAGATTCCTATCATGCAGTGATGGAAGTAGAAGGACTTGTCCACACGCAAGTCTAACTGGGCAAATTTGGGAAGCCGCCCGGTATTGTAGTACGCATAGTCGTAGTAAGGCTGTCCTTTGGCATCCCATGCTTCTACGAGTGATGATTTGTCTTCATCATAGGGAGTGTAGGGGCTGCCGCCTATATAGCTTAGCTTGCCTCCTATGCTCCAGCGCTGGGACAGGTTGTATGTACCGCTCATGTTGAGGATGAAACGGTTGTCCCAGGCGGATGGAATGAAGTCTCCATCTGGACGGTTGCGGTATTCGCTGCGGTATAAGGTGAAGGAAGATACGAGATTGAACTTGCCGGATGCCTGCCAGCGGAACATGGTTTCCAGTCCGTAGGCCCTTCCGCTGGCTGTAGGGACGAGTGTTTCGTTGCCGGTGACACCGTAATCGTTTCCTTTGCATGCCAACGGAATGTTGTCTTGGAGGGAAAGTGGCATACGGCTGTAACGCTTGAAGAAACCTTCTGCAGAAACCATGAGCCGGTCTTGCAGGTGCCAGTCCACACCGAGGCTGCTTTCAAAGACCTGCATGTACTTCAGGCCTTTGTTGAGATATTGCCCTTCATTGTCTTTATATCCTAAAGCGGTGTAGGGAGGCGATTGGTGGTAGAGGCCGGTACTTCCGCTCAGGGTCCATTGTTCCGAGAGTTTGTAGGATGCAGAGAGGCGTGGGGAGAACTGTTTCCAGAGCTGCCGCATCTTTCGGTTGTAAGTGTTGCCGTCCATACGGATACCGGCAGAAAGTGCCAGACGCTTGTCGGCGGTGGTATAGTCGGAAGAGAAGAAAGCCCCCCAGCCGAAGATGTTGAGTGAGGTTTCGTAGATGGAGAGCGTACCCGAATGACTGCCGTATAGTCTTTGCCGGCTGTGGTTTGCATAGATGGAGTTGTTCAGTTCTGCTCCTTCCTTTAGGGTCCATGCTCCCAAGCGCGTTTGGTTTTCAAAACGCAGGGTGGTCTTTTGCTCTGTGGAGCGTAGGCGCAGGGTCAGGTTATCTTCGGAAGAGTCATCGTTGTTGCGGTATTTCAGATTACGGTTGTTCAGGTAGTTATGGCTCAGTATGAGGGATTGCACGTGCCTTCCATTGTAGTGTCTGTAAGAGGCTCCGAGAGTGAATGTTTCCTGATGGATGGTGGGGAGATAGCTGAGCAGATATTCGGCATCTTCTCCTTTTTCATCGGTATTCAGTTTCATCTTGTCAATGCCTGCAAGACCAAGCAGGGTCAGCTCGCTGTGCTCGTTGAAACGGGTTTTTGTTTTGAATTGTCCGTCTATGAAATTGGGCAGGAAGGGCAGTCCCAAAGCTTTGAACAAGAGTTGCAGGTAGGACTGGCGTGCGGAAAACAGATAAGTGGTGCGCTGCCCCAGATGGCCTGCTCCGCTGAGCGAGACTTCCGATGCGCCGATGGTGGCTTTGAACGCCTGCTTGTCCGGATTTCCGTCCTTGAGGCGGAAGTCGAGGACGGAACTCAAGGCTCCGGAGCGGTTGGCGGGGAAGGCACCCGTATAAAATGTAATCTCACGTATCAGGTCGGCATTGACAATGCTTACCGGTCCTCCGGATGCACCTTGAGTGGCAAAGTGGTTGATGTTGGGAATTTCGATGCCATCCATATAAAAGCGGTTTTCGGAAGGAGAACCGCCCCGAACAATCAAGTCGTTGCGATAGCCGATGGGAGAGAAAGAGACGCCGGGATAGGAGCGTACGATGCGCGAAACATCCCGGTTGGCTCCGGGACTTTTCTCTATTTCCTGCAAGCCGATGATACGCATGCTGACCGGGCTTTCGATATTTCGCCGGAAGGGGGAAGGCACCACCACTACTGTGTTCAGCAGATTGGCATCCTCTTCCATCTCTATCTCGATGAACGGGGTTGAGGCTGAAACGATATATTCGGGGGTGGAAACAGTCTGGTATCCTATGCAGGATGCCTCAAGGCTATAGATGCCCGGAGGTACCTGCTCTATCTTGAATGTGCCGAGTGAATCGGTGGACGCCCCTTTCCCGGGGATGCCGGCAACGAAAACGTTGGCGTAGGCCACGGGTTGTCTGGACTGTCTGTCGATGACTTTGCCGCGAACGGAATAGGTCACGGGAGCTATCATGGCATTCATGGTTGGGCTGATACCTGATAAAAGTATCAGCAATATAAACAATACAGTTTCCACATTGTACCGTATGGCATTCATGGCTAATCAGACGTCACTAATTACTTTCCCAAGTACCATCGGTACATGCGTTGCACACCTTCCTCGATATCAATCTTATGATGCCATCCCAATGCATGTAACTTACCGGGATCGGTCAGTTTGCGCATGGTGCCGTCGGGTTTGGAAGTGTCGAAGGTCAACCGGCCCTGATAGCCTACGGTGTTGACAATCAGCTCTGCCAACTGGCGGATAGTGATTTCCTTGCCCGTACCGATATTGATGTGACAGTTGCGGATTTCCTTGTCGCCCGGCTTGAAGGTATCTTTGAAGTCGACGTGTTCCATGACGAAGACGCTGGCATCTGCCATCTCCTCGCTCCAGAGGAATTCGCGCAAGGGGGTGCCGGTACCCCATAATCTCACTTCTTCTTCGCTGATGCCGTATTTCCGGAGGATATTCAGAATGTCCTCTTTGCTGCTGTCGCCGTTGATGCCTTCCACCGGACGCAGGTTCATGTCGTGGCGTACGGCATCCCAGTCGCCTTGTTTCAGGCAGTGGGCGAGGTGTATCTTGCGTATCATGGCAGGGAGCACGTGGCTGCGTTCCAGGTCGAAGTTGTCGTTGGGACCGTAAAGGTTGGTGGGCATCACGGCAATGTAGTTCGTACCGTATTGAAGATTGAAGCTTTCGCACATTTTCAGTCCGGCTATTTTGGCGATGGCATAGGGTTCGTTCGTGTATTCCAGCGGAGAAGTGAGGAGTGCGTCTTCTTTCATCGGCTGTTCGGCATCACGGGGATAGATGCAGGTGCTGCCCAGAAAGAGAAGTTTTTTCACTCCGTGGCGGAAGCTTTCGCCGATGACGTTCTGCTGTATCTGCAAGTTCTTGTAGATGAAGTCGGCACGGTAGATACTGTTGGCCATGATGCCACCCACAAAGGCGGCGGCAAGGAATACATATTCGGGCTGTTCCTCGTCGAAGAAGCGGCGTACGGCAACTCCGTCGAGCAGATCGAGTTCTGTGTGGGTCTTGCCGATGAGATTGGTGTATCCTTTCTCCTCAAGATTTTTCCAGATGGCAGAACCTACCAGTCCCCGGTGGCCTGCTACATATATTTTGGCATTTTTGTCTAACATTGTTGTCTGAAAGTTTAATAGTTCATTCAAAGCTCTTTGCTTCTTAAATACAGTTTCTTCACAAATTTCATGTCGTGCTCTGCCATGATGCGTACCAACTCTTCAAAACTGGTCTGCCTCGGATTCCATCCCAGCAGTGTTTTTGCTTTGGTGGGGTCGCCCAGCAATTGTTCCACTTCGGCAGGCCGGAAATATTTGGGGTCGACTTCCACGAGGACTTTTCCGGTCTGTGTGTCGATACCCTTCTCATCCACTCCCTGGCCTTCCCAGCACAGAGTGATGCCTACCTCCCGGAATGCCAGTGTCGCAAATTCGCGTACGGTATGCATTTCTCCGGTGGCAATGACGAAGTCTTCGGGGGTGTCGTGCTGCAGGATGAGCCACATGCACTCGATGTAGTCTTTGGCATATCCCCAGTCGCGCCGGGCATCCAGATTGCCCAGATACAGCTTGTCCTGGAAGCCTTGGGCGATGCGGGCAGCCGCCAGTGTGATTTTTCTTGTCACGAAGGTTTCACCTCGGCGTTCGCTCTCGTGGTTGAAGAGTATGCCGTTTACAGCAAACATGCCATAGCTTTCGCGGTAGTTCTTTGTAATCCAAAAGCCATACTGTTTGGCTACGCCATAGGGGCTGCGGGGATAGAACGGGGTCGTTTCGCTTTGCGGCACTTCCTGCACTTTTCCGAAGAGCTCGGAAGTGGAGGCCTGGTAGATGCGTGTCTTCTTTTCCATACCGAGAATGCGTACGGCTTCGAGCATGCGTAGGGTGCCTACGGCATCGGTTTCGGCGGTATATTCGGGCACGTCGAAGGATACTTTGACATGGCTTTGGGCGGCAAGGTTATATATTTCGTCCGGCTGCACACTCTGGATGATACGGATGAGAGAGCTGGAGTCTGTCATGTCTCCATAGTGCAGGTTAATGGTACGTTTCTGTTTCATGTCGCGTACCCACTCATCGAAGTAGAGGTGTTCGATGCGGCCGGTGTTGAAAGAGGAAGAGCGACGCAGGATACCGTGCACTTCATATCCTTTCTGCAGGAGGAATTCGGCAAGGAACGAGCCGTCCTGCCCGGTAATGCCGGAGATAAGGGCTTTCTTCATAATGTATGCTTCTTGTTATTATGTCTTTTCGGACTGCAATATTCGTTATTTTCCACGAGATGGCAAAATATAAACTATTTCTTTCCCATCACTTTGTCGATAATCAGTGCGATTGCCCCGTCGCCCGTCACATTGCAGGCAGTACCGAAGCTATCCATCGCTATGTATAGTGCAATCATCAGCGCTTGTGCCGACTCGTCGAAGCCCAGCATGGATTGCAGGATGCCCAGTGATGCCATGATGGCGCCTCCCGGTACCCCGGGAGCGGCTACCATAGTGATGCCCAGCATGAAGATGAATCCTGCAAATAGAGGGAAATCATGGGGCATGCCTTGCATTATCATCAGTGCCAGGGCGCATGCCACAATCTTCAATGTGCTGCCCGACAGATGGATGGTGGCGCAAAGTGGGATGACGAATCCGGCAATATCGGCAGAGACGCCGTTCTTCCGACTTTGCTCCAATGTTACGGGGATAGTGGCGGCACTGGATTGAGTGCCTAGAGCCGTGAAGTAGGCAGGCATCATCCGTCCCAGTAGTTTGAGAGGGTTCTTGCGGACAAACAGTGCCGCAATGCTGTATTGGAATACCAGGAGAAAGATGTGAAGCAGGAAGATTACACCGATAATCTTAATAAAGACCATCAGGATGCCGAATACTTGTCCACTGTGCGTCATGTTGAGGAAAATGCCGAAAATATAGATGGGAAGCAGCGGCAATATCACTGCACTGATCATGCGGATGACAATCTCTTGAAAATCGCGTGCCGCATTTTTCAGTACCTCACTTTTCAGATGAGCCAGGCCCAGCCCCAGTGTGAAGGCAAGTACGAGTGCGGTCATAACATTCATCAAGGGCGGGATACCCACGGAAAAATAGGGAAGAATGCCTTGAGACTCACTGACTTCTTCTAACGGCACCCCGGTTTCTATGAGGGAAGGAAATACCGCCATACCGGTGAAATAGGAGAGAAAGCCGGAGAATAAGGTAGCTCCGTAAGCAATGAGCGCCGTGACGACCAGCATCCGTCCGGCTCCTTTGCCGATGTCGGCAATGGCAATCGTGACCAGTCCCACAATGATGAGGGGGATGGAGAAGTTCAGGAATTCACTGAAAATGGCATTGAATGTTACGAACAGCCGTACCAGCGAAGCCGGTAGGAAATTTCCGAAAAGTATACCTAAGATAATGGCAATGATGATGCGTGGCAATAGTCCGATGTGGAAGTTCTTCATGAGCATTGGTTTTCTGTCTGGTTGAAAAATAGGCTTTCGCTGACAAAAGTACTATTTTATTTTCGTAATTCATACGAACAAATGCTGTTAGCATTTTGTTTCCATATAAAGACAAAATTTACATGAATATGAAGAATTTAAATAAAACAGACATTGGACTTATCGGTCTGGCAGTTATGGGCGAGAATTTGGCCCTCAATATGGCAGATAAGGGATGGAATGTTTCGGTATATAATCGTACGGTTCCGGGAGTGGAAGAAGGGGTGGTGGAACGTTTTGTGAACGGCCGCGCCAAAGGGAAAAAAATTGAAGGCTATACAGATATAGCCGAATTTGTAACTTCCATTGCCATACCCCGCAAAATAATGATGATGGTTCGTGCCGGCAGTGCGGTGGATGAACTGATGGAACAGCTGTTTCCCCATTTGTCCGAAGGGGATATCCTGATTGACGGTGGTAATTCCAATTATGAGGACACCAACCGGCGTGTGGCATTGGCCGAAAAGAAAGGCTTCCGTTTTGTGGGAGCTGGAGTTTCCGGTGGAGAGGAAGGAGCGCTGAACGGCGCGTCTATCATGCCCGGAGGATCTGAAAGTGCCTGGCCTGAGGTGAAGCCTATCCTGCAGAGTATTGCGGCAAAAGCATCTGACGGTACTCCGTGCTGCCAGTGGATTGGTCCTGCCGGTTCCGGTCATTTCGTCAAGATGATACATAACGGTATCGAATATGGAGATATGCAGCTTATTGCCGAAGCTTATTGGGTGATGAAGAATCTGCTTGGTCTGGACAATGGACAGATGGCGGAAATCTTTGCTGATTGGAATGAGGGTAAGTTGCGTAGCTATCTCATTGAAATTACCGCCAACATACTGCGTCATAAGGACAAATCAGGAGGTTACCTGATAGATAAGATATTGGATACCGCCGGACAGAAAGGTACGGGCAAGTGGTCCGTTATCAATGCGATGGAGCTGGGCATGCCGTTGGGGCTGATTGCTACGGCTGTGTTCGAACGTAGTTTGTCGGCACAGAAGGGCTTGCGTGAAACGGCTTCCAAGCAATTTGTATGCCGACGCTCGCAGGCGGTGTACAACAAGTCGGAGATGGTGAAGGATATCTATTCCGCACTCTATGCTTCCAAATTAGTGTCATATGCTCAGGGATTCGCCGTGTTGCAGCGTGCATCCGACGCTTTTGCCTGGAACCTCGATTTGGCATCCATCGCCCGCATGTGGCGGGGCGGCTGCATCATCCGTAGTATTTTCCTGAACGACATAGCTACGGCTTTCGAGGCAAAAGACAAGCCCAAACATCTGCTGTTGGCTCCTTATTTCAAAAATGAAATGCAGCTGTTGCTTTCCGGCTGGAAACATCTGGTGGCACAATCCATGAAAGAGGAACTTCCGGTGCCTGCATTCTCGTCCGCCTTGAATTATTTCTATTCGCTGGTGTCTGCCAAGTTGCCTGCCAATATGATTCAGGCGCAACGTGACTATTTTGGTGCGCATACCTTTGAAAGGACAGACGAGTTGCGTGGACAGTTTTTCCATGAAAATTGGACGGGACACGGAGGAGATACGAAATCGGGTACGTACAATGTGTGAGAAAGGGGGAGAAGATGATGAATAAATTAGTGATTGTTATATTCGGCGCTTCGGGTGACTTGACGAAGCGCAAACTGATGCCGGCGCTCTATACTTTATATAGTGGCGGGCGGTTGCCGGAAGGATTCTCCATTCTGGGGATAGGACGCACCGAGTATACGGATGCCCGTTACCAAGAATATATAATGAGTGAATTGAGTAAGTTCGTAGCTTCCAAAGAGCAGGTGGAAGATAAAATGAGGGATTTTTGCAGTCATCTGCATTACCAGACATTGGATCCCGCCGAGGTTGAAGGCTATCATCTGCTGGACGGACGTTTACAAGAGTTTACCGGTGAGCAGAAACCGGACAACCTGCTGTTCTATCTGGCTACTCCACCTTCCTTGTACGGTGTCATTCCCTTGCACTTGAAGGCGGCCGGTCTGAACCGTCCTGATACGCGTATCATCGTTGAAAAGCCGTTCGGTTACGATTTGGAGTCAGCCAGAAAGCTGAATAGCATTTATGCTTCCGTTTTCAAGGAGCATCAGATTTACCGCATCGACCATTTTTTGGGTAAGGAAACGGCGCAGAACATTCTCGCCTTCCGTTTTGCCAACGGAATCTTCGAACCGCTATGGAACCGTAATTATATAGACTATGTGGAGATTACAGCCGTAGAGAATCTGGGTATCGAAGGACGTGGCGGATTCTATGAAGGTGCCGGAGCCCTGCGCGATATGGTACAAAACCACCTCATACAGCTTGTGGCGCTCACTGCATTGGAACCGCCTGCCGTTTTCAATGCCGATAATTTCCGCAACGAGGTGGTGAAGGTCTATGAGTCATTGGCCCCCTTGACAGAGGAGGATTTGGAGGAACACATTGTCCGCGGACAATATACGGCTTCGGGCTCGAAAGCCGGGTATAGGGAAGAGAAGAACGTGGCACCTGATTCGCGTACCGAAACGTATATTGCCATGAAAATCGGTATTAACAACTGGCGGTGGAAGGGTGTTCCTTTCTATATCCGTACCGGCAAACAAATGCCGACAAAGGTGACTGAGATTGTTGTACATTTCCGTGAGACGCCCCATCAGATGTTTCGTTGCGAGGGTGGACATTGTCCCCGCGCGAATAAGCTGATTCTCCGCCTGCAACCCAATGAAGGCATTGTGCTGAAATTCGGCATGAAGACTCCCGGACCGGGATTTGACGTGAAGCAGGTGATGATGGACTTCAGTTATGACCAGTTGGGCGGGCTGCCTACCGGCGATGCCTATGCCCGTCTGATAGAGGACTGCATACAAGGTGACCCTACACTCTTTACCCGCAGCGACGCGGTAGAGGCTTCATGGCGCTTTTTCGATCCCGTGTTGCGCTATTGGAAAGAGCATACGGATGCTCCTTTATATGGGTATCCCGTAGGTACGTGGGGACCTTTGGAAAGTGAAGCGATGATGCACGAACATGGTGCTGAGTGGACCAATCCGTGTAAGAATTTGACTAATACAGATGAATATTGCGAGTTATGAAAAGTTATGTTTACCATTCGGCTACAGCTACGGCACATGCGTTGATTGAACATTTGATTGCGATGATGGAGCGTGAGCCGGAAAAGACCTTTTATTTTGCATTCAGCGGGGGGAGTACTCCTTCGTTGATGTTTGACATTTGGGCTAACGAGTACAAGGAGGTGACTCCTTGGATGCGGATGCGGATTTATTGGGTGGATGAACGGTGTGTGCCGGCAGAGGATTATGAGAGCAATTATGGTACCATGCGCCGTTTGCTGTTGGACGAAGTAGGCATGCCCGATGAATACGTTTACCCTATTTATGGAGTGAACCGCCCGGAGATTGAAGCAAATAACTATTCGACGCTGGTTTGCCGCACGGTTCCGCTTTGGGGTGGTTTCCCGGCCTTCGATGTTGTTTTGCTCGGTGCTGGAGACGACGGGCATACCTCCTCTATCTTTCCGGGGCAGGAATATCTGCTTTCTTCCTTTCATCCTTATGAGGTGAGTGTCAATCCCTATAATGGGCAGAAACGCATAGCCATGACCGGCTGCCTTTTGTTTGCTGCGAAGAATCTTATTTTCTTTGTTACCGGCAAGAATAAGGCGGATGTGGTCCGCGATATCCTTGATTCTGGGGATACCGGTCCGGCAGCTTATGTGGCCCACCATGCCGAGCGTGTGGAATTGTTCCTCGATGCTCAGGCCAATGGCGGGAAAATGTCTACTTAGATGTACCGCTCTCCAGAATGCTTACGATGGAGAATAATGTAAAGCAGATGCCTCCCAAACCGGCCAGTACGCGTGCAGGGACAAAATAGGCATTGTGCAGGCCTGCCATCTCAAACAGAAAGGCGGAGAGAAACAGACAAGCCAGGGCCGTGAAGACCGGAATCAGCGGGATGCGGTTGGCCAGCTTGAAAGTGTTCCGCCAGATGGCGGCAAGCAGGATGACTTTGCTGGAAATGCTGTAGCATACCAGTCCCAGGCCTATCATAATATATCCTGTGGAGGAGAGTGCCGGATTGCTGTTGGTCAAGACCAGAAGTCCCCAGAGAATGCTGATGCTGCCCATTATCAAAACAAGGGCCGGCCACCGTTTCCGTTCAGCCTTTGTATAGTTGTTGCGTATCTGGCGGACGATGGTTGCAACCAGCGCCACTAGGCTGGAACAGATACAAGCAAGTCCTGCCATGACATGGCCTGCTACATAATATGCATTGTGCTCGCTGCTTTTTGACAATAGCCAGAAGGCCCATATCCATGCCATTACTGCCATAAGGGTGGCAACTGCTATCAGGATATATCCCTGGGAGGAATTGAATGCATCGGCAGGTTGTAGCTGGTCGGTACGTTCCGAGTTGGCGGGAATGAGGGTGAAGCGGGTGGAGGCTGTGGCTGTGGTAGCTACACAAGCTGTGATGAAACCGACTCCGCAAATCACGTGTCCTGCCACGAAATTGCTTGCCGTGGCAGCTTCGTGCATGTAACTCCAACCATAGATTACTGTGAGTACGGCTGCCAGGTAACCGATAACCGGAAGTGCGTATCTGACTATCGGATTGTAGGTATGAATGATTTGTCTAATGATTGTTGCCGCTGTGGCGAACAAGGCAATGCAAATCATCCCTAAGGAAAATACTACCGGACCGGCCACAAATTTTGCCGAATCCAGTCCTTCGTGGAGCACAAAGGCTCCGTAGCCGAAACAGAAAAGGGCCATCAACAAGGGTATAGCCCTGAAAAGAATACTGATACCGTAATTCATAACTGTTGTTTTTAGAGTTTCCCCTTCAAACAGCGTTTCTGTGGCTTTGTTCCTCCTTTTAAGATTTATTTGTGATGAGAAGTGTTTCCCTGTCCGTATTTAGGGAGCTAGCCTCTCCTTTTTCCAGCTGCCATCCGCTTGTTGGGAATAGAGGAAACGGTCGTGTAGCCTGCTTTCCCGTCCTTGCCAGAATTCAAAACGGAAAGGGGTGACGGCAAAACCTCCCCAGTTGTCGGGACGTTTGATACTTTGCCCTATCCATGTTGCCGCTTCGCGGACGAACGCGCGCATTATCTCCATACGGCTGCCGATGACGTGACTTTGGGGTGAAATCCTTGCCCCGATTTTACTTTTGTAAGGCCTGCTTGCAAAATAGGCGTCAGAATCGGCAGGAGCGCATCTTTCAGCTTTTCCTTCAATGTGTATTTGCCTTTCCAGTTTGTGCCATACGAAAGATAAGGATATATACGGATTTGCAGTCAGTTGCCGGCCTTTTCTGCTTTCGTAGTTGGTGAAGAAGATGAAACGGCCATTTTCCACCCCTTTCAGCAACACTGTGCGTGTAGAAGGATGCCCGTCTGTCGAGACTGTAGCTACCGTCATGGCGGTGGGCTCGTACTCATCACTATGGATAGCATCGTTCAGCCAATGGTCGAATTGCTCAAAGGGATTGTCGTTGAGGTTATCTGGTGTCAGCCTGCCTTTCTTATATTCTCTTCTGATGTCAAAGAGTTGTGATTTCATTATCGTGTGGTTTTATCAGGAGTGATATATTGTTTTTCTATGTAACAGTCTGAGAGGGCTGAATGTTTTTGTTTTTCTGCGGAAAGAAAAATATGGAAGAAGGAAATGGCTGTGTTGATACTTAAAAAAATGGGGGTGTGTCAAAATTCACCACAGATTACACGGATTAACACAGAATGAGCTTAATCTACTGATAATCAAAGATGCTTATCTGTGCAAATCTGTGTAATCTGTGGTGAATACCAGTTTCGACACACCCTCGGATATTGGAGATTACCTTATGGAGACAAGTGGAAAGTGGACACTGGCATGTCTGCTATTGTAATTTAAACATTACGGGAACTGTGAATTTACAACGGACCGGTTTGCCTCGTTGCTCACCGGGTTTCCATTTGGGCATGGTGGAAATCACACGGATAGCTTCTTTGTCCAGATAGGGATCTACGCCTCTTACTACTTTTACATCTACGATGCTGCCGTCTTTGTTGACAACGAATTGTACTATTACGCGCCCCTGGGTTCCGGTCTCTTGTGCAATAGTCGGGTATTTTATACTCTTACCCAGATATTGCATCAGACTCATGCCATTATAAGAAAACTCAGGATTCTTCTCTACAACTTCAAAAATCTCATCCTCTACCGGAATCTCTTCATCTACGGTTGGAGATATGGGTTTGATGATTACAGCTTCACCGATTTCTTCGGAAGAGGCAATGGCTGTTTCTTTCACATTGTCATTATCATCCACAATTGTCAATACCTCGGCAATTGCAGGAGCTTGAGGGGGTGGCGGAGCTACTAATTCGGGTTGCTCCGTGATAGGAATTTCAATTTCCTGCTCAAATACGTTCTCGGTAATAGCACCGCTCATGTCAATCCTAACATCACGCTTCGACCATTCAAATGCAACGAACATGAAGACCAGCACAATTACATAACCTACAAGTAGCCAACTTGACTTCTTGTTTTCCAGGCTTGCTTTGGATGTTTTCTTGATTTCCATAATTTACAAGATTATTACCGTATAATGGTTGTCGCGAAACTAACATTATACAGATGTGATTAGTAAAATCATAAAACATGCGTGCCCACTTGTTTCTGTATTAAAGATAAGAAAATGAATGTTATGTTGGTGTTTGATATGTAGTTATATATAGTTTTTTAAATTTGCTTTGATAATTTTTCTGCTTGTGGATTAAATAGTGTTGATATGTAAAAAGCACTTCCAACGTTCGCTTACGGAGGAAGTGCTTCACACAAAAACTAAACTAGACTTATTGTATTGAAAATATAGCTATAATCTGTGTATCACTTCTTTATAGGCTGGTTTAAATCTGATGTCGACAATAAATAGGAAAAATCAGCTCATGTTTTGTTGTATAACGTTACTTTTCTCAATGTTCTCTAGAACCTCGTCGATGAAAAGCGAACGATAGTGCGGACATTCCAGTACACCCTTTTCTTTCGCTTCCCGGTATACCTTGGAGAACAGTTTTGCTTTCTCCTTGTCGGTGGTCGGCAACTTATCTATGGGAGTGGCAAGGAACCGACACCCCCAGCCTTTGCAGGTAGGGGTGAGGGAACAATGGTTTGGAGTTTTCCACTGACATGAGCATTCGGTAATTATTTGATTCATATTTGCTATAATCGAATTGACATCAATCTTTGTGCTCATACATGTCTATTGTCTTGAAGAAATCATCCTCGTAATTATAGATGTCATCTAGGGTTTCAATAACATGTTTCACATCTTTCTTGTTTTCATCAATAGTGGCTACATACTTAGTGGCTGTATTGAAATACATACGACAAATAGGTTTGCGATTGTTGTCATCAAGCAGAATACTGAAATAAGTCTGTGCATCACGATATACTATGCGGGATATATCTACTTTCTTTCTACAGATAGCTTTTACAATTCTGTATGCATCTAACTCTTCTTCTGTAGTGACAATCTTGGATTCTGTATTTACTTCTTCTGTAGTCTCTTCTGATGTGTTTCCACTGTTTTTTGTTTGGCTTTCCTCTATTTTGGAATCACTAACTGTCAAAGCTCCTTTCAAACGGTCATTAATAATATCGTTGATATGTGAAGAGATAGCGCGTTTGACTAAAGGTGTGAATTGGTCTATTATATTTTGAAGCATTCTACCTTCATAAACTTTGGTAGCAAACATTTTCACAAAATCAGTGCTAGGCGAGGAGAATTCTTCTTGGATAATAGCCTTTAATTCTCCCATGTACTTTAATTCGCTGGCTGAGTTCAGAATATTGTCCACATCAAAGTATGATTTATGGAATTTTTTCAGTTCCTCGATTTGATTATCCCTTAAATCCGTAATATCCACTTCCAAAAAAGGCTTATCATCCATTATATTGGGTTCTTTCAAATCTGTATAGAAGCGGTAGATAATTCCATTGGTCAAAAGTCCGAACTTAGCTTTTGATACGTTGAAATAGCGTAGTAGTTGGTTATCATGTAGGTTTAAATCTTGCTTCCAATGCTTACATTCAATCAGCAATATAGGCTGGTCGTCCTTCATGATGGCATAATCAATCTTTTCTCCTTTCTTGGTCCCAATATCGCAGGTCATTTCTGGCAATACTTCCAAAGGATTGAACACATCATATCCCAGAGCATTAATAAAGGGCATGATGAAAGCATTTTTAGTAGCTTCTTCTGTCTGAATGTTATCTTTCAGCTTTTCAATTCTATCAGCAAGCTGTTTAATAGTGTCTTTAAAATCCATAGTATTTTACTTTTTAGATTGATATTATAGTCTCATATTGCGTTCAACAACCTTAATCACGTTGTATATCTCCACTACATCATCAAGGTTAACGGTGTAGTCATTGAATAACTCATTGAGCGAGTGGCAGGTGATATTACCTTTATCATCTTGGGCCGTGATTTGCTTGATGGATATGCCGTTTGTACGGTGTACAATAACGAAGTACCAGTCGTTAATATGAAGTTTGGGAAGCCAAAGGTCACGTCTTACTTCCCTTGCTAAAACCTTGTCACCATCGCAGATGGCAAGCCTGCTGTTGTCATCCA
>OODP01000633.1_pt1 | contig 29198 bp, 17 predicted proteins | sample 1671011 | NCBI WGS metagenome assembly OODP01 (sample SAMN06348113, study PRJEB24527) | human gut metagenome | biome: human gut; feature: ankylosing spondylitis patient; material: feces | host: Homo sapiens | place: China | collected 2015-10
AACGGTTTTCAAGACCGCCGCAATCGACCACTCTGCCACCTCTCCAAAACTCCTTATCAAAGAAGAGCTTTTCGTTAAAAGCGGTGCAAAGATACGAAGAGATTTTAATACGGCAAATATTTCACTAAAAAAGTTGATATGAAATTATACATTTCATCCCTATCAATAGGTATTTTATGCTCTTAAACATAAAATAGAGGATATTCATATTTATAATATGAAAATTGGTTGTAACTTTGCGCGCTCTAAAGATGAATGGATAACTCAATGACTAACCAATTAATTTATGGAATTGAATAAGAACTTTAAAGACGGACTTTGGAGCAAGGAGATCAACGTAAGAGATTTCGTTAGTAACAACATCACTCCTTATTACGGGGATGCATCCTTTCTACAAGGACCTACAGAACGGACGAAAGCGGTTTGGAATTGTTGCCTCAAAGCACTTGAAGAAGAAAGAGCCAATAATGGGGTACGCTCTCTCGACCACAAGACTGTATCAACCATCACTTCTCATAAAGCCGGATATATTAATAAAGAAAATGAACTGATTGTCGGATTACAGACAGACGAGTTGCTGAAACGTGCAATCAAGCCGTTTGGTGGCATCAATGTAGTGGCAAAGGCTTGTCATGAAAACGGTGTTGAAGTTGACGAACGTGTAAAAGACATCTTCACACATTACCGTAAAACCCACAATGACGGTGTATTCGATGTATACACGGAAGAGATTCGTTCGTTCCGTTCATTAGGATTCTTGACCGGGCTACCCGATAATTATGCTCGCGGACGTATCATCGGTGACTACCGCCGTTTGGCCCTTTACGGCATCGACCGTTTGATTGCAGCCAAACAGGAAGACTTACACCATTTGACCGGACCTATGACAGAGGCCCGCATCAGACTTCGTGAAGAAGTAGCCGAACAAATCAAGGCCTTGAAAGATATAAAGGTTATGGGCGAATATTATGGTCTGGATCTCAGTCGCCCGGCTTATACTGCACAAGAAGCCATCCAATGGGTATATATGGCTTATCTGGCTGCCGTGAAAGAACAAGACGGTGCTGCCATGTCGTTGGGTAACGTTTCGTCTTTCCTTGATATATATATTGAATATGATCTGACACATGGAAATATAGATGAAAGTTTTGCTCAGGAACTGATCGACCAGTTTGTCATAAAGTTGCGGATGGTACGCCATCTGCGTATGCAATCGTACAATGATATCTTTGCAGGCGATCCTACATGGGTTACAGAATCTATTGGCGGACGCTTCAATGATGGTCGCACAAAGGTTACAAAGACTTCCTTCCGCTTCTTACAAACACTGTATAATCTGGGACCATCACCGGAACCAAACATGACAGTACTTTGGAGCCCCGACCTGCCCGAAGGTTTCAAAGAGTTCTGTGCAAAAGTATCGATTGACACTTCTTCCGTCCAGTACGAAAACGATGATTTGATGCGTGAAGTACGCCAATCGGATGATTACGGCATCGCTTGTTGTGTATCCTATCAGGAAATCGGAAAGCAAATACAATTCTTCGGGGCACGTTGCAACCTGGCCAAGGCATTGCTGCTTGCTATCAATGGCGGACGCTGTGAAAACACCGGTACGGTAATGGTAAAAGATATCCCCGTGTTGACAAACGATGTTCTGAATTTTGAAGAAGTAATGAACAATTACAAGAAAGTGCTGACACAGATAGCCCGGGTATACAATGATGCCATGAATATCATCCACTATATGCACGATAAGTATTATTACGAAAAGGCTCAAATGGCATTTGTAGATACCGATCCTCGCATCAACCTGGCTTATGGAGTTGCAGGGCTTTCTATCGCACTCGACTCACTGTCCGCCATCAAATATGCAAAAGTAAAAGCTCGACGCAATGAAATCGGACTGACGGAAGGTTTCGATATTGATGGAGAATTTCCATGTTTCGGCAACGATAATGACAAAGTGGACCATCTGGGAGTCGACTTAGTGTATTATTTCAGTGAGGAACTGAAGAAATTACCTGTTTACAAGAATGCCCGTCCCACACTTTCGTTGCTGACGATCACTTCCAACGTGATGTATGGCAAAAAGACCGGTGCTACTCCTGACGGACGTGCCAAAGGTGTTGCTTTTGCTCCGGGCGCAAATCCGATGCATGGACGTGATAAGAACGGTGCAATCGCCTCGCTGAGTTCGGTAGCCAAACTGCGGTACCGTGATTCACAGGACGGCATCAGCAATACTTTCTCCATCGTGCCGAAATCACTGGGTGCAACTCTGGAAGACCGCATTGAGAACTTGGTGACGATGATGGACGGATACTTCACAAAAGGAGCGCACCATCTGAACGTGAATGTCCTGAACCGTGAAATGCTGGAAGATGCCATGGAACATCCTGAGAAATATCCGCAACTGACCATACGTGTGTCAGGCTATGCGGTCAATTTCATCAAATTGAGCCGTGAACATCAATTGGAAGTAATCTCTCGCAGTTTCCACGAACGTATGTAATTTGTTTGTAAAATGATAAAAGTACATTCATACGAAAGTATGGGAACATTCGACGGGCCGGGACTCCGGCTCGTTGTTTTTCTTCAAGGATGCAATTTTAGATGCTTGTATTGCGCCAATCCGGATACGATCACCACGAAAGGGGGAACACTTACCGATCCGGAAGAGATTGTACGCATGGCAGTCAGCCAAAAACCTTTCTTCGGCAAACGAGGGGGGATCACGTTTTCGGGAGGAGAACCGACATTGCAAGCAGAAGCATTACTACCTTTATTCCGCAGGCTGAAAGAAGAAAATATACATATCTGCTTGGACAGCAATGGCGGACTATGGAACGAGCAGGTGGAGGAATTGCTGAAATTGACAGATCTGGTATTGTTGGACATTAAAGAATTCAATCCCATACACCATCAGAAGCTGACGGGAAGAAGCAATGAACAGACCTTACGCACAGCCGAATGGATGGAAGAGAACCACCTACCATTTTGGTTACGATACGTTCTCGTACCGGGATATAGTGATTTTGAAACGGATATCCGCGGATTAGGTGAGCAATTAGGGAAATACCGGATGATCCAAAAAGTGGAAATACTCCCTTATCACACATTGGGTGTACATAAATATGATGCCATGGGACAGGATTATCTGCTTAAAGGGGTGAAAGAAAATACACCCGAACAGCTTGAGCAAGCAGCCAAACTGTTCAAAGAGTATTTCAAAACAGTGCAAGTCAATTGAGAACATAAAAAAGGGAAGCTTTTTAAACACAAATATATGCAGAAAAGCTTGACTTTCACTTTTTAAAGCAGTATCTTTACGGACGTAATCATAAAGTAGTTTCAGTTAAACTACACAAAAAGGAGAAAGCCATGGCTTTCTCCTTTTTTATTAACAATCCATTCTTAAAGCAGTCAAAAAGGGGAATATGATTTATTTATATATTTTCCCCCGGTGAGGAAGAAAATCTTCATCGGTGAGGAAGGGTATCTTCATCGGTGAGGAAAGCCAGGTTCATCGGTGATGAGACCATCCTTCCTCGGTGCCCAAAATATAATTTAGCAACAAGCCGTCAACCGAAAGCAGCAGACGTTAATAATTAATAAATCTGCTCTTGACAGATTTTTCAATAAGTAAAACGAATTCCCCCTTGAATATTAAAGTTACAAGGTGTCTCCTTACGAATCGTTTGGATATCCGAGCCATCATCAAAGAAATAAGCAACACCCGGTTCCACGTAGATACCGACATGCTTCGTTGCATTAAATTGCGCACCCACAGCACCTGATACTGAGAACTGTAACGGATCTATCGTCAACTTATCCTTGCCTCTTTTTCCATAAACACATTTCTCTATCATTCCTCCGGCAGCCACATACAGCGTAAAACGATTTTTATCCAGAAAATTCCAATTAGCACGAAGAGGAATGCCTATGTAATGCAGCTTCTGGTTTATTTCAGCAGTGTTCCCCACCATTTTCACATCCGAGGACAGTAATGTATATGTCACTCCCGTCTCCACCGAAAAGCCTTTAGGCAACTCTTTGCGTACAGACAGGCCGAAAGCAATCGGCTGACGATGCTTAATGTCCACTATATCATTTGCATTCTGCAGATAGGGCACACCTTCTTTAAAAACGACCATCTGATCGGAAGGGATACGGATCGTTCCGTCTTCCTGATCGGATGCCAGATTAATTCGTGCCCCATTTTCCTGACCGTTCATATTACTTTTAGGGTTTTCAGAATCCATCCTACCTCCTGCATTACCAACGGCTGCACCTACCGACCAACGACCTTTTTCCCTTACAGGTTTCCCTACCGGCAAATGCAATTTATCTTTACCTGAAGGTCTACGCGGGCGTACTGTGGCACGTTCGTCCTTAGTTTCCGTTTTTGCTTCTTCAACGGTTTCTTTCTTTTCCTTAGGGGGAACCACAGTTTCTCCAACAACTTCGTGTTCTCCTTTCTCCTCATCAGACAGCGTGGTTCCATCAAGTACCGAGGGTTCGAGAGCCGCTCTCTTCGTATTTTTTCTGACTACAGCTACTATAGGACGCATCTCTTTTACAGGTTCCACTTCAGGAACTTCCATATTCGGTTTAGCTGTCAACGGCAAGTGATCGGGTTCGGCAGGCAATTCAGGGACTACCGCATAGCGTATTTCATCTGCCACAGGGCTATTAAGGAAATAAACACTTACGGACGAAGCAATCAGCAATATCGCTACCGCTGCTACTGCTACCCATCTACGGTATGGATATATAATCCGTTTCTCAGCAGGGGATACCAGCTCCTTTTCCAGCTGTTCCCAACCGAAAGTGGGTACAGGCTCGGAGTAGTTCTCTAACTTCTCCTTCAGCTTGTCCATCCACTGTTCTTTATCTTTTATATTCTCATCTTTCATCTGTCATTCGTCATTAACCATTCTTTCACCTTCCTGACCAACACACTTTTAGCACGAAACAATTGTGAAGCTGAGGATTTTTCATTAATGCCCAATAATTGGGCAATCTCTTTATGTGACTTATCTTCAAATGTATACAAGTTGAATACAGTACGATATCCCACAGGCAAATCTTCTATAAATTGCATCAGCACTTTTTGCGGAATGACATCTATCGCTGCTGCATCGGGTTCTTCGTAAGTTTCAGGGACTTCTTCCAAACCCATAGCCTGACTCATCACATCGTTCCGGCGCAAATACTGCAATGCCACATTTACCATCACACGTTCCATCCACGCTCTTAGAGAACCGTCACCACGCCAGGTGAACTTATCAAAAGAACTGAAAATCTTCAGGAAACCATCATGCAGCAAGTCCTGTGCCGTATCCCTGTCACCGGCATACCGAAGACAGATGCCGAGCATCCGCCCTGCATATTGCTCATAAAGTTCCTTGCGGGCACTATTATTTCCTTGTCTGCATTGTGCCGCCAGTTCCTGTTCTTCCATTCTCTTAAACACGTGTTTACACTATAAATGCAGCAAAGATAGAAATACTGCATAGAGAGTACAAATCTTTTATGGCTTTTATTTCTTTAACATTTTAATGCGCAATATTCTGCCATTTAAAGCATTTACCTTACAAAAACAGAAACTAAAAAACCAAACATTATCATGAAAAGATTGAAATTAATTGCTGCAACTCTGCTTTTATTGCTTGTACCTTTCTTGCAATCCTGCCTTGATGACGATTGCAACGGATTCGATTGTTTTCCTGAGGACACAGAACTCGGTATCGCAACAATACATCTGACAGATGAGAATTCTACCAACGAGTATTACTTCACATTAGACAATGGAAAGACCGTATATCCTGCCATTAAAAAATACAATGACAGTAAGAAAATCATAGAAGGTCAGCGTGCATTCATCTATATAAAAACGATCGACAACAATAGTCCCGAGGCGGTAGAAGGATATGATTTGAATGCCGAGCTGTTTTACATAGAAACCATATTGACCAAACCCATCATTCCATTGACAAAAAAGACAGCCGATAGCATCGGAGACGATCGTATCAACATGACCCACCATTGGGTGGCACAGGGCTATCTGACGATGGAATTCCAGTATTACGGTACTCACAACCCAAACCAGAAACATATGCTAAACCTGGTGGACAATGAAGATACCGAGTTGGTAGATGAAGAAGGGTACATCAACCTCGAATTCCGCCACAATGCTTACGATGATGGAAAAGCCGATTTGGGTGAAGGCCTTGTCTCTTTTAAACTGGATAAAGTGGCCAAGGAGATGGAAACAGCCAAAGGATTGAAGATACGTGTAAATACCATTTACGATGGTATAAAATATTATAAGATCGACCTTGAGAAAGATACCAGAAGCAACGAGGCAATGACAACACAACAACTTAATCCATCTAACTATACAGACAATACATACTATTAATTCTGATTAATAAAATGTGAAAACGGCTACTTTCCTCTTTGTGAAAGTAGCCGTTTTTCATGCATATACATTGTCTATTCAATTTAATAAAACCGAGAGCAGCGAATAGATCATACCAAAAACTGTACAGCTTGCAGACTCAACATCTCTTTCGGAACGGCCGCACGTATTTCGTCTTTCAGCACAGTCAACAGGCTGGTACGGATAAAGTCTTTGTTGGTGGTAAGCACAACCGGACGTGTAGGACGCGGTATGGCAAACGGACGTACCAGTTCTTTCTGTTCGGCAGATAATTGGAATGTTGCCAGTTCAGGGATAAACGTAATGCCTTTCCCGCTCTCCACCATACGCATAAACGTCTCCATACTTCCTAATCGGTAAGCCATTTGATTCAACTTCACTGCCTCCATCTGGCAAAAACGCATCAACTGGTCACGGAAGCAATGCCCTTCGTCAAGCAACCATAAGCGTTCGCCTGTTATATCCGATGTACGGATAACCTCATGCTTGAACAGAGGTTCCTTACGCGACACATATCCGAAAAATTGTTCATAGAAAAGGATTTCTTCCGAAAGCGAAGGTTCATCCAGTATACTTGCCAGAATAGCAGCATCGATCTCACCATCACGGAGCGCCTGGCGGATATCTTGCGTTTTCATCTCGGTAACACGTACATCCAATTCCGGATACTTCTCCATCAACTGTGGGAAAAACCTCGGAAGTAAATAAGGTGCAATGGTGGGCAAGACTCCCAGACGGAATGTACCTGACAAAGATTGTTTCTCTTCACTGATAATATCTTTCACCTGAGAGGTTTCTGACAGAATGACCCGAGCCTGGGCTATCACTTTCTCTCCCACTTTAGTAGGACTCACCGGCTGTACGGCACGGTCAAAAAGCTTCACTCCGAGTTCATCCTCCAGTTTCTGTATCATGGCACTCAATGTAGGTTGCGTCACCCGGCAATATTCCGCTGCTTTTGCAAAATGCCGGAACTGGTCTACGGCCAAGATATATTCCAATTGTTGTATAGTCATCAATCAAAGTTTTAAGAGTTATAGATTCTGTCTATGCAAAGATAGAAATTATCAGTTTGACACGCATACATTTCCGCCTTATCTTTGCAGTACGAAAAAGAAAAATAGTATTAATCAATAAAATAAAAACAATATGAAAACTTTAGATTACATCCACTTAAGTGAATCGGGAGCAAACAGCGTAGTAGCATCTTTAAATCAATTGCTGGCAGATTTCCAAGTATATTACTCTAACCTTCGCGGTTTCCATTGGAACATAAAAGGGCACGACTTCTTCGTGCTGCACAGTAAGTTTGAAGAATTGTACAATGACGCAGCCGAGAAAGTTGACGAAATTGCAGAACGTATCCTTCAGTTGGGAAGTACACCCGCCAATAAGTTCAGCGATTACCTGAAAATGTCCAAAGTCAATGAAGTAGACCATATAAGTAATGGTGACGAAGCTCTGCAGAATATTCTCAAAACATATAGCCACCTGATTGGTGAAGAGCGGAAATTGCTATCCGTTGCTTCACAAGCAGGTGATGAAGTTACCGTAGCCTTGATGAGCGATTATCTGAAGGAACAGGAAAAGATGGTGTGGATGTTGACAGCTTACAACACAAAGTAAGTTTTATTCCCGTAGATTTTACCTCCTGAAATTTTTGATCTGGACCCCGATAGTTTTAATCGAACTGAAGGGTTCAGGTCTTTTTTATAAGGCATCTTGGCTCTCCTATCTTCACCCTTATTCAAATGTCACAAACATATCCTTCAGATTGACAGTAACTTTCCTGAATAGATTGACCAAACTCATACCCAGTATTCCATCCTCGTTTCCACCATAGGTTACAGGGACATAACTGACACTGATATCACTAATCTCGACAGGAATATCTCCAATGCTGAATGACGCAGAAGGGATACGAAGTATTTCCTTTTTCTCAATGAAATTAAACCCTCCACCGATACCGGAATCTTTCTTACCGATACTGTCTAATCGGTCTTTATATTTTTGGTAATAGGGATAATAAAGCTCCCCTGTAGTACATCCCGTATCAAAAATAAATTTTAATAGATCGTTACCGGAATATGCTTTCAGCACAGGGCAACCATTAGGCATCATAAGATTTCTACCCGTTGCCGGAAGTCGTGTCGATTGCAATGGAAATACTACTTTTCCCTCTTTCGGATAAATCTGGAACTCTCCCGTCAAGTTCATAAAATCAATCCCAAGAATTGCATCTACCTGCAAAACGCTATCCATTGCATTGGGACGCGCGATAGTAACCTTTGCGTTGTGGAATGTCATCTCTCCTACTTGGAGACTGTCCAGATATCCTAACATTCCATAACTTGCTCCCGGAAGCCCGCCATTGATAAGAAATGAATCCTTGACAATACTGACTCCTACTTCTTTGGCAAATCGTTCGGACATATAGGTCGTACCTGCTCCGGTATCAAAAATAAAATGATACTCCTTTCCATGTACTGTCACCGGCATTAGTATTTGCGTTCCTCTCCACCCTTTTTCATCTACCGATGTAGGCAGTTTGACTTTTTCAATAGAGACAGCAACTTCTACATCTTTATCAGGACGAGTAAGTGCCGGTGAAGGCAAATCCCGAAATTGATTGAAAAATTCATAAAGATTAGCAACAGGCTCTATATCTTCAGTCATCCCCGCAGCTTTCACTCCGGATATAAAATCCTTTAAACCATCTGCGGAACGAGCATAATTTCCACGATTCCAATCGATACTCGAAGCGAGGGTTACTAAATTTTGTATATTACCAAAACCTAATTCCCCCTGATGTTCCGCCATCAATTGACCGATACATTCAATAGCTCTATCAGGCTGATTAAAATTAGTAGCGAGCATAGCCTCAGCCAATAATTTAAGAAAGTCTGCCTGAATAGAATCTTTCAATACCGGATATTCTTCTTCCAAAGAAAACCAATCAGACCGATTAATCAACTCCCCTACCCTCATATCCGCTTGTTGAGCCTGAATAGCCATAACGAATAACATGCTCCAAATTGCAAATAGTAATTTCTTCATAGTCCGCATTTTTTCTAACTTGCGTAAAAATACGTATTATTTCAGAAAATAAAAGTAAGGTTCAATATTTATTTATCCAATCATCTATTTTACAATAATCTCATCTGTGAAAATCCATCCTCCTTCTATGTCATTAGAAAAGGCATGATATCGCACATACCGGGCCTGAATCTCTCCTTCCCAACGATAGGTACGAAAAGTAAGCTTACTTTCCGTCACAGGTACATCTGTCGATAACCGTTCCAATTCCATGAAAGAACTTCCATCATCAGACACCGAAATTACAACCTCACGAGGCAGCCATACGTAAGGTCCCCTCAACTGCATAAATTCAGCGGAAATAAGATGGAGATCGGTCTTTTTCCCTAAATCGATCGTCACATCCATGTCTTTATTAAGAAAACCTTGCCACCGTTTATCACCATAAGTCCATCCACCTCGCAAACCATCCACTAGGGCAGAATCACCTCCGGCAGTATATTGGTCGGCATAGCGATTTACATAATATACCGGTTTCATTTTGGCTAAATGTTCTACCGTTTCCTTTACCTCAGCTCGTTCTCCTATTTCTTGTTTCAAATCAAACGGATTATACCCGTTAGCCTGTAACCATTCTGTTTCTTTTAGCACACATTTTCTGAAATGTTCCAGGTTCTTCTTCTCCGGTTGTGTCCATGCCACCTCTGCTATAGCTAAAAGACGAGGATAAATCATATACTCCATATGTTCCGGAGTTGGCATATATTCTGCCCATACATTGGCTTGTACCCCTTTGACATGAGTGGCTTCTTTTGCAGATAACATTGACGATACAGGATCATAAGAATAGACATTATCAATTGTAAGATATCCCCCTATCGCTTCCGGTTGCGTAGTAGGAGCATCTTGATAAGCATCCAGATAACAATGACTTCCCGGAGTCATAATTACATCATGGCCAGCTTTTGCAGCGGCAATGCCACCTTGCTCTCCACGCCAGGACATTACGGTAGCCTCTGGAGCTAAACCACCCTCCAAAATCTCATCCCATCCCAGTAAACGGCGATTATGAGCTGACAAGAATTTCTCCATCCGATGGATCAGATAACTTTGCAGTTCCTTCTCATTATTCAACCCCTCCCGTTTCATCCGTTTCTGACACAAAGGACAATGTTTCCAAATTTCCATATTAGCTTCATCTCCTCCGATATGGATATATTCTGAAGGAAACAGTTCCATCACTTCCAACAAGACATTTTCCAAGAAGGTAAAAGTCTCTTCATTGCCGATACAAAACTCTGAATTCACATAGGGTTTGCCGGAGCATGACAGTTGTGGGAATACGGCTAAGACTTCTTCCGAATGTCCCGGCATTTCTACTTCCGGAATCACTGTAATATGGCGCAAACGGGCGTATTCAACTATCTCACGCACATCGTCTTGTGTATAATATCCACCATCAGCTTCTGGAGCATCTTTTGTACAATAAGTACGTCCCCCTTCCCACCACGCTTTCCAATTCGGATAAGGACGATAGGCCGTTTGCTCGGTAAGTTCAGGGTAACGTTTGATTTCAAGACGCCACCCGGCACCATCCGTCAGATGCCAGTGAAAGCGGTTTAGTTTGTACCGTGCCATCGCATCTAACTGTTTTTTCACAAACTCCTTTGTCTTGAAATGACGTGAAACATCCAGATGTAAACCTCTGTATGGGAAACGGGGTGCATCCTTTATTTTCGCTAATGCAAAAACAACCGAATTATCCGTATTTTGCTGCACCAATTGAAGTAGCGATTGGAAACCATAGAACAATCCGACAGCAGAAGTTGCGGATATAGTAAGAAAGCCTTTATCTATTTGTAACTGGTAACTTTCCTCCGAAGAGTATCCCGGAATCGAATCTACTATACAAAATCGAATAGGAGCGTCTTGTACATTCCCATTTTGGGGCTCTAGAGCCAATGGTGATTGTTTCAGATAAGAAGTAAACTCTTCCCCTTCATTTCCTTTCAAATCGGAAATGAAAAGCAAAGGTTTAAATAATGTTAGATTACCTTCAGAAACCTCCACAGATTGTGGTTGTGGTATTATGCAACAAGCAGGTTCTTCCTTGGCACAACCTGACAACATGAAGACAGTAATCCAGAAAAGGTTGACTAAATTTCTCATAGCAATTAAAATGTTTTATAATAATACAATCCAAAGCATAAACATACTAAAAAATAAGACTGTCCTAACAAACCATGTCCGGACAGTCTTTCTACTTTTTACCTTTTAAACCAACTTTTATTTTATTGAAAACTCCAAGCACCCTCCATGCACCAACTCATCGTGGGTGATACGGAAGCGATTGATTTTCTTATTACCTAATTTTGCGTCTTCTATATATAATGCGTCCGGCTGTTGACGGGCCGTTGTAATTATCAATTCTTTCTCTTTATACCATTTCGGATCAAGCTTGATCGTAACCTTATCAAATATAGGGGTAGTCAATGTATACTCAGGTAATCCGGGGCAGTCCGGATAAAAGCCCATCATATTGAAAATAGCCCAAGCAGACATTGTTCCCGTATCATCATTTCCGGGAATACCATCCGGTTGAGTTGTAAAATATTTGGCTAACAATCGCTGGGTCTCTTTTTGAGTACGCCATTCTTCACCCTTAAAATAAGAGAAAAGATATGGATAGGCTATATCAGGTTCATTAGCCGGATCGTACAAACCTTCGTCGAATACCTTTTGCAATTTATTAACAAAATGTTTCTTTCCACCCATCAAACGTGCCAACCCATAAACATCATGGGGAACATAAAAAGTATAATTCCATGAATTACCTTCATGAAATCCAGGACTTGGCTCAAAATTTTCTCCCTGTTTCGGATTGAAAGGAGAATAGAAAGTACCATCGGGAAGAATCGGACGAAGTGTTCCAAACTCCTTACAATAATAATGTTTATAACCTAATGAACGATTGTAGAACAACTTGGCATCCTCTTTTTTACCCAAAGCATCGGCCAAGCGGGACAAAGCAAAATCTGCAATGTAATATTCCAAAGCATGAGAAACCGAATTATCATATTGTTCGTGAAGAGGCACATATCCTTTGGACATATAATCATCATTGTCAGGACGCATTAAATTCTCAGCACCTGGAAGAGTAGCGGATTTATACATCGCTTCATAAGCCAGATCAATATCAAAATCACGTAAACCCTTCATCCATGTGTCCACAATTACAGGAATACTCGGATCACCTTCCATAGTAAGAGTCTCACGCCCGTACAATTCCCATTTTGGAAGCCACCCATGCTCACGATACATATCGAGCATAGTACGTACCATATCTATCTGACGTTCCGGATAAACAAGTGTCAGTAATTGATGCACGTTCCGATAAGTATCCCATAAAGAGTAAACAGTATACCGATTTCCTTTTGTAGTCAATATTTTGTCACTTTCCATTGCTGGATATTCTCCATTCACATCCTGAAGGATATTGGGATGGATTAGTAAATGATATAAAGCGGTGTAGAAAACGATCTTTTGGTTTTCTGTTCCACCTTCTACCAAAATGCGAGACAAATCATTATTCCAATGGTTACGCGCTTCAGTATGTATCTGGTCAAAATTTTTCTCCTTTTGTTCTTTATCCAAGTTAAGTCGTGCATTTTCTATACTGACAAATGAAACTCCCATCTCTACCTCCACTTGTTCACCTTCTTCGGTATCAAAAGTGAAATAGGCACCAATATCATCACCAGCTATTTCTTTTCCATATTTGGTATACAGTTTATACTTACCATTATCAGGGTCCCATTCTGCCTCGACACCACTCATTGGTCGTTGTTTTTTCCAATAACCTATCCCGGAAGGTTGCTTGTTGACACGCATCACAAAGTAGATTGGAAATACAGCTTGCGGATTATAACAGAAAGTACCTAGTAATTTCATACCCTCTATCTCCTGTGAATTTACCCGACGAAGTATTGCACCGGTTTCATTGGTAAGTCCCTCACCCAAATTAAGTAAGATGTGGCTTTTACCTTTTGGGAATGTAAAGCGGGTAACTCCGGTACGGGGAGTGGCTGTAACTTCTGTCTTTACATTATATTTAGTAAGATAATTCGAATAATAGCCGGGAGAAGCTTGTTCATCTTTATACTGGCTACCATACTCTTTGTAATCCACATTCAATTCTCCCGTAGTAGGCATCAGTAATAAAGAGCCTAATTCAGGACAGCCCACACCGCTTAGATTGACATGCGAATAACCAGTAAAGAAACAATTATGATATTCGTAAGGAGTAGACCACCAACGGGCATCTTTATCGTATTTATTGTCAGCAGAACCCATTACATTAAAAGGAACGACAGACATCATCCCATTGGGACAGACCGCCCCCGGATTAGTCGTACCAAAATTGGTAGTACCGACAAAAGGGTTGACATAATCAACAGGGGTAAGTTTGTCTCCACCGCCTGCATAAGCAGGAAGCAGAGACAAAACTAATGTGCAAGTTAACAATATTCTATTCATAACAAAACTGTAAGAGAAGGGAGAATCGATAAGGGAGATGGGAGAAGGATCAATTCTTAGTCCCTCTCACTTCTCCTCTCTTTTATAAGCTTTTTGTTTTTACAAACTCAATAATCTCGGAAATATATCCGAATGCAAGTCCTGTGACTGTATCTGCCGCCCCATAATACAGAGCAACCTTTTCACCATCCTGCAGAGCTGCACAAGGGAATACCACATTGGGAACATCACCTTGCAATTCATACGGAGCAGCAGGAGCAAGTAGGTATTCTCGCGTACGATATAGTACTTTCTCTGGATTGTCTTTATCCAAAATAGCTGCTCCCATGGAATAACGGAAACCATTACAAGTAGTGATAACTCCATGGTAGAACATAAGCCAACCGGCTTCAGTCAGGAAAGGAACAGAACCCGCACCAATCTTTGTACATTGCCATGCACTTTCAGGAAACGGAGTTACCTTCATAACACTACGATGTTCGCCCCAATATTTCATATCGGGACTATAACTCATATAAATATCTCCGAAAGGAGTATGTCCATTATCACTCGGACGGCTAAGCATTGCATATTTACCATTTATCTTCTGCGGGAAAAGTACTCCGTTACGATTAAAAGGTAAAAAAGCATTCTCACACTGAAAAAACTCTTTAAAATCGAATGTATAGCCTATACCGATTGTAGGTCCATGATAACCATTGCACCAAGTTATCCAATAACGGTCTTCTATCCATGTCACACGTGGATCGTACTTATATTCCGACTCGATCATTTCCGTATTACCGGCTTTGAATTGGATCGGTTCATGATTGATATCCCAGTTGATACCGTCTTTACTAAAACCGGCAAAAATATTCATCTGTACCGCTTTGTTATCGCAACGGAACACACCGGCAAATCCATCCTTAAACGGAACTACCGCACTATTAAAAATACTATTTGATGATGGGATCTGGTAACGTTCAATAACCGGATTCTTAGAATACCGCCACATGACATCTTTACAACCAACCGGACGATCTTCCCAAGGCATATTAAATTTCTCACTCATAGTTTTTTTATATTTATATGTATATATTCATTATTATTTCTTAGGCGCATCCGGATATGTGAAGGGCACAAAATAAGTAATCAGGAATGCAGGAATTGTTGCAAATAGAATGAAGATAAAGAAATCCTTATACCCAAGCCAGTCGCTGACAAAACCACTGATCATTCCCGGAAGCATGACTCCCAGATTCATAATCCCTGAAGCAAAAGCATAATGAGCCATTTGATGTTTTCCTGGGGCAACCTGTTGCATCATAAACAATGTCAAGCCCACAAACCCAAATCCATATCCAAAATATTCAAGAACAATGGCACTACCAATCAACATACTGTTAGTAGGCTGATAAATAGCCAATAAAGTATACGCGATAAAAGGCAGATTGAAAATACAGCATAGTGAAAATAGTGTTTTCTTCAATCCCCTATGCGAAATATAATAACCCGCAAGCAAAGATCCCAATACAAATGCTGCCGCTCCATACGTTCCATAATAAATACCGATCTGCTGTTCACTAAGTCCCAATCCACCGATTTCACGACCTGCTTTCAGGAATAGGGGTACGATTTTCATCACAAACCCTTCTGCAAATCGATAAAGAATAATAAATGCAATGTAATAGACAATATGCTTTTTCTTGAAGAAATCAAGAATAACACTCATGAGTTTATCAAATGTAGCTTTAACCGATCGCCCTTCTGCCGTAGCCGCTGCACCGCCCGAAGGAAGCATACGCGTGTGATAAATACCCAAGAGTATCATGACTGCTGCCATAATAAACATCACGATCATCCATCCGTGTACATTTGCCCCATGCATCACTTCCGGAGAAGCCCCTTCCGTTCCTCCAAAATATTTCACAAGCCAACCAGCTATCCAAACCAATCCACCGGATGCTACAATCTTGGCTATATTATAAAAAGCTCCCTGCCAACCGATATACTGAGCTTGTTCCTGTTTACTCAATTCGTTCATGTAAACACCATCGGTAACTACATCGTGTGTTGCACCACTAAAGGCGATCACTGCCAATAAAGCAATAGAGCAGGCAAAGAAATGCGGCAATTGTAATGATAGTGCCACCAATCCGAAAAATACACCGGACAGTATCTGGGTCAGTACCACAAAAAACTTCTTAGTCTTATACATTTCAAGAAACGGACTCCAAAGGAATTTCAATGTCCATGGCATCATAATCAACGAAGTCCAAAGGGCTATTTGCGCATCAGAGATCCCCAAGCCCTTAAACATTAGGACAGAAACCATATTCAAGACTACAAAAGGTAACCCCATAGCGAAGTATACAGTAGGAACCCACGTTACAGGGTCGAAATTTTTTCTATTCATCAACTTAGTATTTTATCGGTTAACGATATTTTAGTGCAATTTATATATAATACAACCGAAACGAATAAATTACTAACTCCCTTACACCACTTTTTTTGGAAAAATGACAAGAAGAGGTAACTTATTCGTTTCGACAACTGTAGTAAACTATTTATTCACTCCTTAAACTCAAACTTCCTTTTTTCAGGCCTTTGCCGGTAACTTCTAAAGTAATATCTCCCGGTTTATCCTGTGTCTGTACAATTGCAGTCATCATGCCGCTGAAAGCTTTCATTTTAGGCAATTGGAAAGATTCCAAAGATGCAGGGTTCCCATTGGCACCGGCATGATAAGTACCAGCTCCTTTCACCTTAAAACGTAGTTCATTATCGGCCACCGGACACAACCGTCCATCTTTGTCCACCACTTTCACCGTCACAAAACAAAGATCTTTGCCATCAGCTTTTAATAGAGTTCGATCCGGTACAAGCTCAAGATGATGAGGTTCGCCTGCTGTGTACATTTCTTTTTGAGCAACAGCGTTTCCATTTTCATCATAAGCTACGACTTTTACTACTCCCGGTTCATATTTCGTATCCATCCACATCAGCCGATAACGCTGTTGCCGCTTAAAATTCATCATAGAAACAGAATCCGCACTGTTATCAACTGTCACAGACAGATCTTTCGTACGTCTGCCCTGGCTTTTACCATTAATAAACAGTTCTGCAGAGGGATAATTCGTGTATACAAACACAGGCGTTATTTCTCCCTCACGTCCCTTCCAATTCCAATGAGGTAAAATATGTAACGTTTCTTCCTTCTTATTCCAATGACTACGGTACAAATAATAACGATCTTTAGGCAAACCTGCCAAGTCCACGATGCCGAATAAAGAAGAGTGGCTGGGCCAGTCAGTATAATAAGGAGTCGGTTCTCCTAAATAGTCAAAGCCCGTCCATACAAATTCACCGATACAATAAGGCAAATCTTCATGCTGAATAAAGTCGTCCTCGGGCAAATTGGACCAACCACAAGATTCCACATCATACGAAGAAGCCTGATGATCCTCATATTTCTTCATCCATGCACGAGTAACCGGAAACTTATAAATGCCTCTGGAACTAAGCGTAGAAGCAGTTTCACTTCCTAAAATTATTTGCTGAGGAAGCTTCTTATAATTCTCCTGATATTTATGAGGACGATAGTTGAAACCAGGAACATCCATCACTGCAGCCATATTATTATTCACCACTGCATCTGGAATATCCATACCTTGCGTCACAGGACGAGTCGGGTCTTCACGATGACAAATATCCTGCAAACGACGCGACAACTTTGGGCCAAGATCTCCATTCCACTGATCGGAAACTTCATTGCCCACACACCACATTACAACACTCGGATTATTACGATAATGTCGCAATACATTAACCAAGTCTTTTTCTACCCATTGATCAAATAACTTATGATATCCGTTCGCACACTTGGCTGTTGCCCACTCATCAAACGTCTCTACCATAACCATCATTCCCATTTCATCACAAGCTTTCACCAATTCGGGAGCAGGCATATTATGGGAAGTACGGATCGCATTACATCCCATATCCTTCAAAACACGTATCTGACGACGAATAGCAGCATCATTAACAGCAGCTCCCAATGGACCTAAATCATGATGATTACATACACCCTTAAACTGCGTTCTTTTCCCATTCAGAAAAAATCCCTTATCAGGTATAATCTTGATAGAGCGAATGCCAAAAGAAGTTTTATATTCATCTTTCAATTCATTCCCCTCATATATTTTTGATTCAGCCATATATAAATAAGGTGTCTCCGGAGTCCAAAGCACAGGATTCTCCACAACAAAATCCTGACTGAAAACCTTATTATCAAATTTTGATAATGGCTCTTCTTCCCGACTAACCATTTTGCCATTAGCATCCTTTATCTCAGTAACGATGCGGTAAGATGCCACATCTTTTTCTCCGGGCATCACCCAAGTAGTATTCAAATGCACATGTGCAAAACTGTCAGTAATGACAGGAGTAGTTACCTGAGTACCCCATACCGGTACATGAGCATCCTCACTGACAACCAAATGAACATTACGATAAAGTCCCGCACCTGGATACCAGCGAGAAGACTCCGTTTCATTTTCTAACCGGACAGCCAATGTATTTTTACTACCAGCATTTAAATAAGGAGTAACATCCAGATAAAAAGAGTTATATCCATAAGGCCATTCACCAGCATTCTTTCCATTCACATATACCTGAGCATGGCTCATTGCTCCGTCAAAAATAAGAGTAGCTTTCTTCCCCTTTGTAAATTCAGGAACTTCAAAATCCAACCGATACCATCCTGTTCCTACAAATGGTAAACCACCAGTACGCCCGGCATGTTCCATGGCTTCTTTTTGTCCGTCCTGCGATATGGCTACTTTCTGTTGATCATTATGAACACTGAAAGGGCCGTAAATTGCCCAATCATGCGGTACAGTCACTGTTTGCCAAGGGCTATCGTCAAAGTTTGTCTGACTAAAGACTGTTTCATCCTCTCGCGTGAATTTCCATCCTTTCTCAAAAGTATGCTTTGTACGGACTGTATCAACAGCCCCTACAGATACGGAGACAAAACAATTCATCAACAATGCCAAAAGAATAAATAAGGATTTTTTCATGGTATTTTATTTAATATGATAAAAATAAAACTCAAACTAGGATGAGGCAAAAATATACAAAATCCATACAAATACCTAATAGAACAGACATAAAATGCATTTAAATAAGCACTTTAGCAACATCTTGAAAAATATGTGATTTCTGTTTAGTAACCATCCATTCACGATTGTATTAATAAATAAGAAACAATTAAAAACCTATAAATTACTATCCATGAATTTATCAAAACACTACGGCAAACTGCTTGCCGCTCCTTTGTCACTTCTTTTATTTGGCCTGATCGCATGTCAGGGAAAAGTAAGTGAGAACCAGTATTCCGTTATTCCACAACCTAATGAATTACATCCAGTTTCCGGAAATTTCCGATTCGACAATTCTACCGTCTTTCATGTTTCGTCAGCATTGGATAAGACTTGTTCCTCGATGATCGACTCTCTGATACGGCAAATTGAAATCACATCCGGTTACCGGATGAAAGCTGAAATCGTGGAAGACAACGAAGCAATGCCTCAAAACGGAATAACTTTTTCATTGAACAAAAATATCGCACCGGAAGGATATGAATTAACGATAGATCCCAATGACGTATCTGTTCAAGCTTCCGACCGTAGTGGAATATTTTATGCTATACAAACATTAAAACAACTTATGCCTACTGCGATATATGGCAAACAAGCCGTGGCCGATGCACAATGGACATTACCTTGCGTTGAAATAAAAGACGCTCCCCGTTTTGGTTACCGTGGAGTCATGATCGATGTAGCACGTCATTTTTTCCCGAAAGAAGAGATGAAAAGGGTTATAGATTTGATGGCTTTGCATAAACTGAATAATCTTCATTGGCATCTATCAGATGATCAGGGATGGCGGATTGAAATAAAAAAGTACCCGAAGCTAACAGAAATAGGCAGTATCCGAAATAAAACGATGATACGTAAAGAATGGGACAACTACGACACTACTCCTTATGGAGGATTCTTCACGCAAGAAGAAATAAAGGAGATTGTGAAATATGCCGATGAGCGATGTATCAATGTCATCCCGGAAATAGACCTTCCCGGACATATGATGGCAGCTTTGGCAGCTTATCCCAATTTAGGATGTACCGGTGGACCTTACGAAGTATCCGGTCAATGGGGTGTACGCGATGATGTACTATGTCCGGGAAAAGAGGAGACCTTCACCTTCATTGAGGGCGTATTAACTGAAGTAATGGAATTATTCCCTTCAAAATTGATCCACATTGGCGGAGACGAGTGCCCGAAAGTTCGTTGGGAAAAATGTCCACATTGTCAAGCACGTATCAAGAAAGAAGGGTTGAAGGCCAACCAAAAACATAGTGCTGAATTTTTCCTACAAAGCTATGTCACCGCTCGTGTAGAAAAGTTCCTGAACGATCATGGGCGTCAGATCATCGGCTGGGATGAAATTCTTGAAGGAGAATTGGCTCCCAATGCGACCGTTATGTCGTGGAGAGGAATGGACGGAGGTATTGAGGCTGCCCGTCTTCACCATCCGGTCATCATGACACCGAACACATATGTATATCTGGATTATTACCCTACACTTAACACTCAAGATGAACCACTGGCCATCGGTGGATATAATCCGATTGAAAAAGTATATTCTTTAGATCCGGTTCCCTCTGCATTGAATGAGGACGAACGTGCTTATATCATCGGAGCGCAAGGCAACTTATGGGCTGAATATATTTTAAGCAGCGATCATCTTGAATATATGCTTCTCCCCCGTCTTGCCGCGTTGAGTGAGGTACAATGGACACAAACCGGAAATAAGAACTGGGATCGTTTTCTAGGTAGTCTGGATCATATTATAAGTGTCTATAATGAGATGGGCGTGAACTATGGAAAACATATATATGAAATATCAGCTACATACGATGTGCCTTCAACAGACGGAACAGTTATGGTAACTCTCTCCACTCAGGGAGATGCACCCATCTATTACACGCTGGACGGCAACGAACCGAGCGAACAAAGCCAGCTTTATAAGGAACCGATCCAAATTAAAGAAAACTCCACATTACAAGCAATGGTTAAGAGAGAGAATATGAAGACCCGAATATTCAAAAAGGAATTCCGATTCAACAAAGCTACCGGTAAACTGCCTACTTTAAATTCTGCCCCCACAGAAAAGTATACTTTTGCTGGTGCTTCTATTCTCACCGATGGACTACGTGGTGATTTCAATTACAGTACTGGCTACTGGATGGGATTCATGAATGAACCAATGGACATTACTATTGACTTGGGAACTCCTACAACAGTTTCTTCTGTAAAAATAGGCACAATGATACAAGTCGGTGAATGGATATTTCCTCCAACAAAAATAACCGTATGGACAGCCGGTAAAGATAATAACTTTCTCAAACAGGGTGAGACTGAAATTCCACTCGCAACGGCAGATATCAAAGACGGGCTGATTGAGTATAGTTGCCTATTTAAAGAAACGGAAGCTAATAAAATCAGAATATTGATTGATACGACTTCAGCCATTCCCGACTGGCATGGTGCAAGAAATGAAAAAGCCCACATGTTTATTGATGAAGTAATAGTAGAATAATCTTTTTCAATTAAGTATTATGAAATAGAGTTATTGCTGACTATAAATCATTTCCCATTCATACAATTTGGGATTTGCGCCAATTAATTGGCGCAAATCTTAAATGGTATGAATGGGTATTCGCAGAAAAACCAATTGGTTCAAATTAATAGATCTAAATTATAATAGAATGTTTTACTCCGAGGTATCCGATGATATAAGCCAATCGTATGTAAAACGCATAAACCATAATTTAAACCCATCATCTCCTGGTAAAGCATCATCCCACTTACCTTCTTCTACAACAACTCCAATAGTACCATCCGATAACACGGTCATTGAAGAATAGGCGGAAAGTCCGGAACATAACATTCTCTTTACTGGCCAACTCTTTCCTTCATCAAAACTAACCAAAATAGAAACATTCTTCCTGATGGATGCATCGTCTGGTATCGAGTGAAGTAAAATGTTTTTGGCAGCACCATCAATAATAGAGGAATACCTTATTATATCACCGTTACATGCAGGATCCTGTATATCCTGCTGCAAATATGATTTTCCCCATGTTTCTCCCCTATCTTTAGACAAACAGAATTTCCGTTTACCTTTTTCACGATTTCGAATACTCATCAAAATCGTACCATCATTCAGTTCTATAAGTTTGGCTTCATCCCCATCCAAATCTGCTGCATTTGTTGAGACATCCCAAGTTACTCCACCGTCATCCGAATAACATACATAATTATTCAATGATCCTCCCCAATCAGGAGTTGTTCGAACAGCCATTGCAAACATAATCCTACCATCTCTTAATTGTAAAGCTCTGCCAGATGCCGCAAAAGCCCCATACCAGTGTCTCCTTCTCTCATCCTGACAATTTTTACCATATATTTGATCCGTAATGTCAGCAGGAGGTGACCATATTTTCCCGTTATCTACACTTCGGGAGATCTTGATTCTCATCAAATCCTCTTCATTTGATTGCCACAATCCGTTTCCTGATGCAAAAATACAAAGTAGACTACCTGTATTTTTATCCAATACAATTGCAGGGTCTCCATATCCGATATCAGTATCATTACCTGCTATGGTAATTACATCCGACCAAGTCTTACCATTGTCTTCACTTCTGCGAGCCACTACATCTATGTGAGAAGGTAAATCATTTATCCTATCCCAACGTCTGTCTGCCACTACCACCAAAGAACCATCCGCTGCCGTCACAATCGCAGGAATACGATAAAAGCGCGAACCGCCATCTCCCATATCAAATAAGAGTGTACGTTCTAAAAGAAGACTTTGAGAATCAGAATTGGATGCAATAGAAACTATGGATATCAATGAAATACAGAAGATTAGACCAAACTTTGCATATACAATAATTTTATTTCTCATAGCTATTAATATTTATTGTAAAAAAAGAAAGGTTACTCGAAATGGAAAATTCCATATTGCTCCAACTAGTTGTAGCTTTCGAGTAACCTTTTTCAAAATATAATCTTTTCTTTCAAAAAAGATTATACATAATAACAATCATCTCACCTGTTTATTTTTTATACAGTTTCTGACTACGAATTACATTGTTATATTGCATTTTAACAACATATGTACCTGAAGCCAAATCTGCAACATTTACACTTTCCGGATAATTAGTGATAAATTTCACCAATTGACCGGTAGTCGTATAAACCCATGCTTTCTCTACATCTTTAAAGAATACAACATCGTTTGCAGGACTCATCCAGAACTTAGAGAAACCGGCATTTTCTGATACAACTTTTTCTACACCAGTAGGAGGAGTTGTAGGATCTTCATCTCTTACACGGTCTGGTTCGTCAGCCTCACCTTGATCATGCAAATCTGGAGCAACCGGACGCTGATCATTATCACCTGTTATTTCTACACCGAAATCAATAGAGAACCCTTTGGCAGTCTGACCACATGGTCCAGGATGTGCAAACCATGCATCTGAGAATACAACGCGAAGACGGCTCTTACCAACTGCTGCATCGGCAGGGATTGTAAATTCCTTCGTATATCCCTCAGTTTCAAATTCAGGAGTACCTTTTCTTACTTCACCTAAATCGAATAATAACTCATCTCCATCAGGCTCAAATGAATTACTTTTATCCAAATCCATATAACCTTTAGCAAAACAGAAACGTAAACCATCAGTTTTACTCAAGTTGCTGGTATCATAGGCTTTGAATGACAGTGTAATTGTTTGGCCTTGTTTAACTTTCAGTATATGATCTGTTGCATCTACATATTGTGTTCCATCAGGTTGAGGAGCCTTGGCATGATAATCTAAGTTTTGATCAGCACCAGTCGTTGTAAAGGATTCTACATAACGTTGTTCACGAGCTATATCGGCACCTTCTGCAGCAGGATTCATTACCGATTCACAATAAGTATTATCCTTAAATGCGGGAAGATCCGGAGAAGTAGAACGCTCAACTTTCACCCATTGTACTGGAGAATATGTTTTCAAGTCAACGGAAGCCGCACGTACACCAATATATGGTTCATCATTATCATTTTCAAAAATAATATTTCCTGCAAAACCTGCCCAAGAAGTTGTACGTGCTATTTCTGCAATTTTACCATCAGCACCATTTTTATACATTATCTCGAAGTGATCGATATTAGCTTCATCATTATAAATCATTCCCCAATCTGCACGATCAGTATTCAAGTTTGTAGGATCTATAGCCCAATTCAATTTTACAGATAATGACTTTGTCGTTTCTTCTTTAACTTCGACTTTCAGACTATTAGCCTTGATGAATGCCGGTGTCGCAATGCGATCATCACTCAATTCAAGTTTACCAACCAACATGTTATAATTACCTGCATAAGCCCCCTTCACACGAAGTCCGATATACTCAATCACATCGTTGGTATTAATTCCTGACAATCCAATCTCTTTTTCCTGCCAAGTAGCACCTTCAGTGTTACCAACAGGGAATTCGAGCCATTGATCATTGTCTAATTTCTTTAAAATTACAAATAGACGAGATGGCTCACTACCTGTAGCCCCTGATTTTAATGCAACTTTTGCAACAGGTTTTGAACTGGTTACATTTAACTTTGTACGATAAAGTACAACATCTGTTCCTTTATCTGTAGCATTTCCCTCCAAACGTAAAGCAGAACCACCAATATATGCATCTTCATGAGTAAATGAAGGCTGAATTTCAGTAGAAACGGTAGTTGTTCCCGCATTATATACCAACCAGCGATAAGTAGGAACAACATCCTGAGCCCCCATATGATACCAATTTCCAAACGCTTTCTTTCCTTTATAATTATAACGTTCGCCATTACCCAAAGAGAAATGAGTGGAGAAAGGCAAATCTCCTTGTATTGCTGTACGTTCCGGAATAAAAGACGCTAAACCACAGAAAGATGATAAAGGCTCTTTTTCACCGTCCTTCTCCCAATTATTCCCAGTATCGGATATAGGTAACAAATTAGCCGGATTACGGTTTCCTCCAGAAAAAGTTCTTTCTAATAGTTTTTGATAGTTAGATTGGAATTCCATAGAAGTAGCACCAACATTATAACTCATAAAGCGACTTTGATCATGTTCACCCCACAAGCATACACCGGCTCTTTTAGCATCATCATTTTCTTGTAATGCACTCCAACGTCTATCCATTGAAACAATCCAAACACCAGTATAAAGTCCAGAAGCATCACCATACGCATCTTCAGCTACTTTCACAGAAGAACCGATGTTGTAAGAAAAATCACCTCCTGAATAATTCAACATTAAATCCGTTGTTTTACCAGTTTCTTTTGTACCGTATAAAGCATCTACGTAACGAGCCGTCAAAGCTGATTGAGAAGTATAAATACCGATATGGAAATTAGTGAACCCCTTTTCTGCAGCAATTTTATACAATTCTTTGTGGAAAGCTACTACATCCTCATCTGAGTAACTGTTATCTTCCCAATTATAATTGATACCATCCGTACCAAAAAACATCAAACAGTTAATCAACGCTTCAGAATACTTAAAAGTATATTTACTTCCATCAGGATTTTTCTGTCCGATCAAAGCACTATATTCACCATCGCCACTTCCAGCGGTCCAACTCTCAAAGAATTTAATTCCACTGAAAATATCCGTTCCATTCTTGTGAGCAGCATCAACCCATGCACCTGGAGCTTGAAAAAAACTATGATTCCATGAACCAAACAAATTAGTATAATTCCACATAGAATACACATCTTCACTGAATTTTCCACTAGGGAAACCACCAATTTGTTTACCAATTCCAGTCGGAATATTCATCCACAAGTTACGTTTTTCATACAAATCAGTATGTAACTGCTTGTTCTTATCTATCATAACAGAACGTGGGCGTACATGAGAACGAGCAAATTCAATATCAAGCTCATTAAAACCAACAGCTTCAAATTCTGCTATTGTTGGATACTGTCGTCCAGCTTGTAATGCTTCATAAAATAAGTCCAACATAATTTTATCCTGAAAAGGAGTAAAATCAAATAATTCAGTAGAAGCCGAAGGCGGTAGATCGTCTTGAGCCATCAACGGACTTCCCCATGTTAAACAGCACATTGCTGCAACACATGCTAAAGTAATCTTTCTCATTGTTTTATGTTTTATAGATTAGTATTAATAAGCGGATAATGCTCTTTTTCAAGCATTATCCATCCTTTTTAGTCACTATTTATTAAAAATTTGGTGCATCAACATCCCACCAAAGGCGTGTTGCTTGTAAATCATCGCCCCCCAAGGCTTCCAAACCAGAGTTAGCAATATCATACTGAATTGCTGCAGTATTTCCCGGGAACGGCATTCTACGAATCAAATCGCCTTCAGCCAAACTTCCATCACCATCCTCGACATTCAATACCGGAAATATCTTTGGATATCCCGTACGACGCAATTCACTCCATGCTTCATAAGAATATGGAAAAAGAGCTATATATTTCTGAGTAATAATTTTTTCTAATTTAACTTCAGGATCATCCCCTTCATTCCACTTCACACCTATTTTAGTTACACTACCAATATTGTTAGCCTCATTCATCGGATCAATATAAGTATATTCTACTGCTGACTCACGTGCTTTGTAAGCAGCCAATCTGGAAGTATAATCAGGAGAACCACTATTTCTATCTTCAACATAGGCATTATCGATACCTCTATAATAAAAGAATTCTGTACTTTCTGTTCCCATATCCCATCCATAAAGTTTTCCTTCAGCTCTCAAAAAATCAACTTCCGACAATTTCATCAAATAAAGAGGTGCATTAGCCATTGGTGCTGAACTTAAACGTGAATAAGCGGTTCGTGGATTATTATCATAGGATTGTCCCGGAATCATTTCTGTACCTGCTCTTAGCCCGACTATTCTTGTATCCGGCTCCAAAATCTGGGTAGGATCATTTTCATTAATCAAAGCATTTCTATTTTTACGAAATAGATATTCAGTATATGGGTGATTTAAACTCATCAACAAACTCTCAAAAGAGGCATTTAAACGGGTGTCACTCCAAGTCTCCGATATCTCAACCAACGGATTAGTAAAACCAATTAAACTAGGGAAAAGACCTACCTCTTGATTAGTGGATTCTATTACTCCATCTTTCACAGCTTCTTCGGCCCATTTTTTTGCATTTTCCGGTAATACTTTCACAACTCTCATTGCCATTCTCAGTTTTAACGAATTAGCAAAACGCCTCCAAGTATCCAACGACCAATCCTGAGTTACCGCATCATAACTTCTTAATATAGATGTAATTTTCTTTTTATACCAATCAGGACGATTATCATAATTTTTCAAACAAGCAGATATCGTATCCAAATTATCTACAATATTCGTATAAATATCCTTCATTGAATTATAGGTAAAAGGATGTTTCTGCTGATTCTCTTTATAATTAAAGAAAGAAAAAGGACCATATATATCGGCCATTTCTTGAGAAGCATAGTCGAAAAGTAATAACCCAATAGCTTTCATCTCTGGAATTGAATCAATCTTTGGATGATTCAACATGGGTGCTAAACCATTCTTAACAATACTATACGACCCCTCAGGCCCTGAATTAAATTCAGTATTAATATAATAGGTAGAATTAATTCTTCCGTCAAAATTATGTGGTAAACAAAAATAACCTGCATAATTATCCACACCTAAACTGAACTGGTACTGATAAGCATGGGCGCCCGGCAAATTAGCCTCTTTTCCACCTCGCATTGCATATTGTGCAGTCAACATCTGGCCAAAATAAGGTTTCAATGTTGATTCTGCTTCAGCAAAACCATCTGCTGAAATCTCCTTATGATAGTTAATACTATCTGCTTTACCATGAAAGACCTCATCTTCAAATTCTACATCACTAGACAATGACTCATCCAACGGATCATCAAAATCCAAACAAGATTGTAAACCAACGCTTACAAATGCCAGAAATACCGCTGATAAAATATATTTTTTCATAATTTAAAATCTTATTAATTATTCTATTAAAAATTTGCTTTCAGTGAGAATCCGAAAGAACGTGACGATGGCATATTGAATATTTCAAATGCACTCAGACCATTTTGTGTAGAAAGAGAAATATCTGGATCAACAGGAGCATCTTTATAGATAAAGAATAAATTACGAGCAATGAAAGATATTGATACATGTTTGGAAGCACCTAACAAATTACGGAAAGTATATCCTAAGGAAAGTTCTCTCAATCTAAAATTGGTAGCATCATATATATATTGAGTAGCATTTACATCCCCTCCAATACCTTGATAATACTCTGAGATAGGTGCCAGATTTCCGTCTGGCATGTACAGAGCCGGTTTTCCATTCCAAACTAATGAAGGATCTGCTTCAGCAGCTAAACGGGCATTTGCCGTACGTTCAGAAACACCTAATTTATCCAATTCAGCTTCTGTAAAGGAGATAACTTTTCCACCTATTTTTCCATTAATCAAAAAAGATAGATTGAAATCTTTGTAAGTAAATGAGTTACTCCAACCCAATTGATACTTGGAATACATATTACCAACATATACACCAAACTTCTCATTAGACAATTTAGGTCTACCAGTTGAAGAAAGTTTAATACTTCCATCCTTATTACGATCAAAATCGGTAGCATACATATCGCCATAAGTACCTCCTTCTTCATATTTTACTTGAATTTTACCGTTGGCGATTTGCTGTTCGACCAGTGCTTCAGTTCCATCCTCATTGTATGCAGTTTTCAATATCTTATTGTTGTTCAAGGAAAAATTCACAGAAGTTCTCCATAAGAAATTTTTCGCTAAATTCATTGAATAAGTTACTGTAGATTCAATACCAGAATTGCGAATTTTACCTGAATTAGAAGGAGTTGTTTTACCTCCCTGAACAGAATTTAACATATACAAATGATCCGCAGTTGCATTATAATAGGTAAAGTCCAATTCTAATGAGTTCCGAAATAGAGCCATATCAAATCCAACTTCAAATGATTTATTTGTTTCAGGTATAGGATTATCATAATGACCAATAGTTAAAATATTTACAGCTCCAGTAAC
>OODP01000657.1_pt1 | contig 28361 bp, 24 predicted proteins | sample 1671011 | NCBI WGS metagenome assembly OODP01 (sample SAMN06348113, study PRJEB24527) | human gut metagenome | biome: human gut; feature: ankylosing spondylitis patient; material: feces | host: Homo sapiens | place: China | collected 2015-10
AAGGTCGATTTTTGACTGTTTCGAATCGGAAAGTATGGGGGTACTTTCCGATTCTTTTTTAGGGAGTAATGTTTTCTTATTCTTTATTTCATGTGCTATCTGGGTTTTAAAAGGTTCGTACTAAATTAAAGGTTTTATTGAGCTCTTTTTCCTGTTCTAATAGTAATGCTGTCTTTGTCACTATTGATGGAATAAGTGAATCTAAGATCTTTCTGAATGACACGTAAAATGTGTTCAATGCCATCCTGTTCTTTAAACTTTCCGGTACAACGGTAGTTCAGTATATCAGGATCATTAACAGCAATTTTCACATTGTAATATTTTTCAAGTTTGGAAAGGATTATGCTGAAAGGAGCGTCATCGAAGCAGTACAATCCTTCGGTCCATCGTAGATAGTCTAATGATGTGAGCGTGCTTTTTTGATATTTTCCATTGTGTGAGGCAAAGAATTCATTTTTAGTCAAGCGGGTGAGCGGCTTTTTATTTCCTTTGGCATAAATATCAACAATACCCTCTACGAGAGTCGTTTCAAATTCATTACTTCCATCGTATGCACACACATTGAAATGAGTGCCGACTACTCGAACTTGGTTTGTTTCTGTATTTACCAAAAACGGTATGTCTTTGTTTTTAGCCACTTCAAAATAAGCTTCCCCATTCAATTTCACATTTCTTTCTTTTCGGCCGAAATTACTTGTATAAATCAATGTTGATTGTGAGTTCAGCCAGACTTTTGTTCCATCTGCTAAGGTGATTTGGGCACGTTGTCCGGCTGGTACTGCGATGGTTTGTAATTGAGCCGTTTTATTATATTGGTAATCTTTGAAGAGAATCCCAATGCTAAACACAATTATAATAATAGCAGCTATTTGAGTACTCCACCTTAATACGGATATGATTTTTGCTTTTTTATTTTTAGGAGCAGTTTGTTTCTCATCAGAGAAGAGAGTGATATCATAAAGCATACGTTCTTTCCTGAAGGTTTCTTTGTTTTCTTTGTCGGCATCTATCCAGTCAAGAATCTGTTTCTCCTCTTCGGTTGTGGTATTTCCTTTAAAATATTTATATAATAGATCCTGGTTCATAGGTTTTATTTTATCTGTTATCGTTCTTTAGCAAGAATTCTTTTGAACCCTTTCTATATATATAACAGGATACCTTAGAACATCCCTAACGAAAAATGAAACTTTTTCAGAGGAAAAGTGAAATTAGATAATCTTTTAGTTCAAGACGCAGTATCTTCAGTGCTTTTGTGATATGAAATTCTACGCTTTTTATAGAGACTCCCAATTGTTCGGCTATCATTTTGTTGGGGGCATTCTGATAGCGGCTAAGTATAAATATGTGTCTGCTTTGTTCCGGCATTTTCCCAAGTGCTTTGCGGACAATATGCTGAATCTCTGTGTTAAAAATCGAATCCGGTTCACAAGCCTCCAAAGTAGATATACGAAGATCAAGTTCTCGCTGTTTATGTGTATTGATTTCATCTTCAGCACGCAAACGTACCTGTTCATGTGCGAGATGATTGAGCGCTCTGTTTTTTATAATGGTAAGCAGTAATGCATGCATGTTGGAATTTTCTTCCCATTTTTCTCGATTCTCCCATAGAGTGATCATGGATTCCATCAATATGTCTTCAGCCTCAGCTTTGTTTCGAACATATGAGTTGGTAAATGACAGAAATTTATCCCGATTTTCTTGAAAGAACCGGGTGAAAGTGTCCATAGTATTGAGTTTGTCCGTTTGAATCATTATCGATTTTAAAGGTCTTTTTCTTTTCTTTGAACAAAGCAACGCATTCTTTTTCAAATAAACAAGTTTATTGCAAAAAAACAGCCGGATCACATGAAATGATCCGGCTGTTTTTATGAATAATATGGTAGTTTCTTATTTCTTTTCCGGTTTGGGTAATAAAACTTTTCTTGAAAGTTTGAATTTACCTGTCTTCGGATCGATATCCAACAGTTTTACCTCAATTTCGTCTCCCTCTTTGATACCGGCCTCTTCAACTGTTTCCAATCGTTTCCAGTCAATTTCAGAGATGTGAAGTAATCCGTCCTTACCTGGCAGGAATTCAACAAATGCCCCATAAGGCATAATAGAGCGTACTTTGCCTTTATATACTTCGCCAATTTCCGGGACAGCAACGATTCCTTTAATTAAGCGCATGGCATCTTCGATACTCTTTTTATTGGTACCGGATATTTCGATACGGCCAATATTGTCAATTTCTTCGATGGTAATGGTGGCGCCTGTTTCTTCCTGCATTCCTTGAATGATTTTTCCACCCGGGCCAATCACTGCTCCGATAAATTCTTTCGGTATAGCCATTGTCTCAATGCGCGGAGCGTGGTCTTTCAAGTCGGCACGTGGTTCCTGAATGGTTTCAGTTATCTTACCAAGAATGTGCATACGACCTTCTTTCGCTTGGTTCAATGCACGTTCCAGAATTTCGTATGACAGACCGTCTACCTTGATGTCCATCTGTGTGGCGGTTATTCCGTCTTTGGTTCCTGTTACCTTAAAGTCCATATCTCCCAAATGGTCTTCATCGCCAAGAATATCAGAAAGCACGGCATATTTTTCTTCACCTGCATTTTTGATTAACCCCATGGCGATACCTGATACCGGTTTCTTAATTTTAACTCCGGCATCCATCAGTGCCAGTGTACCAGCGCATACAGTAGCCATGGAAGACGAGCCGTTTGACTCCAGGATATCTGATACAACGCGTACTACGTACGGATAATCAGCAGGTATCATTCCTTTCAAAGCACGCCATGCCAAGTGGCCGTGACCTACCTCGCGACGGCCAACACCACGTTGTGCTTTAGCTTCACCTGTAGAGAAAGGAGGGAAGTTATAGTGCAATAAGAAGCGTTCTTTTCCATGAGTCAGAACGTCATCGATAATTTTTTCATCCAGTTTGGTTCCCAGCGTAACAGAACTCAATGACTGAGTTTCACCACGTGTGAAGATAGCTGAACCGTGAGGTCCTGGCAGATAACCGACTTCACTCCAGATCGGACGAATTTCATTGGTCTTGCGTCCGTCGAGACGTTTACCTTCATCAAGGATGCAACGGCGCATTGCTTCTTTTTCCACATCATGGTAATAACGATCGATCAATGAAGCCTTTTCTTCCAATTCTTCTTCGCTGAATTGAGCTTTGAATTCTTCGCGTATGGCATCAAAAGCATCCTGACGTTCGTGTTTGTTTTTGTTTCCAGATTGAGCTACAGCATATGCTTTATCATAGCAAGCTTCACGAACAGCTTTGCGTAACTCTTCGTCATTTACTTCATGACAGTATTCACGTTTTATGGTTTTGCCGACTTCTTCTGTCAGCTCCATCTGTGCCTTGCAATGAACTTTGATGGCTTCGTGGGCGACTTTCATTGCTTCCAACAACTCGGCTTCGGATACTTCGTGCATTTCGCCCTCTACCATCATGATGTTTTCATAAGTAGCGGCTACCATGAGATCCATATCCGCCTTCTCAAGCTGATCGAAAGTCGGGTTGATGACGAACTGGCCATCAATACGTGCTACACGCACTTCAGAGATCGGTCCGTTGAAAGGGATATCTGAAACGGCAAGTGCTGCTGAAGCGGCAAGTCCTGCCAAAGCATCAGGCATATCAACGCCATCGGCTGAAAACAGGATGATGTTTACATATACTTCTGCGTGGTAATTATCGGGGAATAAAGGGCGGAGCGCGCGGTCGACTAAACGGCAAGTAAGAATTTCATAGTCAGAAGCTCTGCCTTCTCTTTTGGTGAAACCTCCGGGAAAACGGCCGAATGCTGAAAATTTCTCTTTGTACTCTACCTGAAGTGGCATAAAATCTGTTCCGGGAACTGCATCTTTAGCGGCACAAACAGTAGCAAGTAACATGGTGTTTCCCATGCGAAGCATTACAGAACCGTCTGCCTGTTTTGCCAACTTTCCCGTTTCGAGCGTGATGGTTCTGCCATCTCCCAGCTCGATCGTCTTAACAATTGGGTTGATCATAAAAATTGTTTTATCTATATTTTCTTTCAAAATTCCCGCAAAGATACACATTTATCCTTCTAATATCGTGAAAATGAGATAAAAAGTTACTGCTTATTTGGTTTTTTTTCATAAAAGGGGTGAAGAACAGGGCAAAATGCTTTGACTAATCTTGAAAAGAAGTATATTTGCAGTTTGAAAATAACACGCACAGTTTATGAAAAAGATAACTTTAGTGGCACTTGCTGCTTTGGCTTTGGGTTCTTGTAATAATGGTCCTCAGTTTAATGTAAATGGAGAAGTGGCCGATGCTGATGGAAAAATGCTTTATTTGGAGGCTTCAGGATTGGAAGGGATTATCCCTTTGGATTCGGTGAAGTTAAGTGGTAAAGGCTCTTTCGGCTTTAAACAAGCCCGTCCTGAATCACCTGAATTTTATCGTTTACGTATAGAAGACAAAGTCATCAATTTTTCAGTGGATTCTACTGAGACAATTGCTATTAATGCGCCATATACGGAATTTGCCACGGCTTATATAGTGGAAGGGTCCGAGAATAGTCGGAAAATAAAAGAATTAAGCTTGAAGCAGGCGAGATTGCAGCAAGATGTCAATGAGTTGTTGAATGCGGCTCGGGCCAATAAAATAAGGAATGATGTTTTTGAGGATAGCTTGTCTGCATTGGTCAACGATTATAAGAATGACGTAAAGATCAATTATATTTTTGCCGAACCCAATACGGCTGCTGCGTATTTTGCTCTGTTCCAGAAATTGAATGATTATTTGATTTTTGATCCGTTAAACAATAAAGATGATATCAAATGTTTTGCAGCGGTGGCTACGAGCCTTAATAATACGTATCCTCATGCGGTTCGTTCCAAAAACTTATATAATATTGTGATAAAAGGAATGAAGAATACCCGTACTCCGGTAAAAAAGACCATTGAAATACCTAAGGAAAAAATAGTAGAGACCGGGCTTATTGATATCAGTTTGCGCGATTTGAAAGGCAATATCCGTAAATTGACCGACCTGAAAGGTAAAGTCGTATTGCTGGATTTTTCGGTTTATCAGACCCAGACCGGTGCGCCTCATAATCTGATGTTGCGTGACCTTTACAATAAATATGCAAGTCAGGGATTTGAAATTTATCAGGTATCTTTGGATGCGGATGAGCATTTTTGGAAAACATCAGCAGATAACCTGCCTTGGATATGCGTGCGTGACGGTAATGGAGTATATTCAACAAATGCGGCCGTGTATAATGTTCGCCAGTTGCCGGCTTATTTCCTGATCAATCGGAAGAATGAGTTAAGCGGTCGTGGAGAAGACATAAAAGATCTGGATAGTGCGATCAAGGAATTGCTCTAGGGTGTTATTATATAGAAGTTTTCGTTTAAATATGTTACATAGCATTGGTTTTTACTTGACACGTATCGTTTAAAAGCCTATCTTTGCAGAAATAATTATAGGAAGAGGGTTCCAACATGGCTCATGTTGGAATTCTTTTTTGTTTTATATGACCGAAAATAAAAAAGGAGGAAAAATCATGGCTTATATGTCAGAAGAAGGTTACAAGAAATTAATGGCAGAACTGAAAGAATTGGAAACAGTGGAGCGCCCCAAGATTTCTGCCGCAATAGCTGAAGCGCGCGATAAAGGAGATTTATCGGAAAATGCAGAATATGATGCTGCCAAAGAAGCTCAGGGGATGCTTGAAATGAGAATCAATAAGTTGAAAGCAGTGATTGCTGATGCTAAAATCATCGATGAATCCAAACTCAAAACTGATTCTGTGCAGATTTTATGTAAAGTGGAACTGAAGAATATGAAGAACGGCATGAAGATGGTTTACACGATCGTTTCTGAAAGCGAAGCAAATCTGAAAGAGGGGAAGATATCCGTAAATACCCCTATAGCACAAGGCTTGCTAGGAAAGAAAGTGGGTGATATCGCTGAAATTCAGGTTCCGCAGGGTAAAATCAATCTTGAAGTAGTGAACATTTCGATTTAACACAAAGGCAGGTCTCCTTAAAGGAGCTTGCCTTATTTTATATAGTAAGGTTATGGCAACAATATTCAGTAGAATTATCGCAGGTGAAATACCCTGCTATAAGGTGGCGGAAGACGATCGTTTCTTTGCTTTCCTTGATATTAATCCGTTAGTACAGGGACATACCTTGGTTGTTCCTAAACAGGAGATTGATTATATTTTTGATTTAAACGACGATGACTTGGCAGCTATGCACGTTTTTGCAAAGTCGGTAGCCCGTGCCATTGAAAAAGCTGTTCCTTGTAAACGTGTAGGTGTGGCTGTTATGGGGCTGGAGGTTCCTCATGCTCATATCCATCTGATTCCTATTAATAAAGAGTCGGATATGATTATTTCCAACCCGAAACAGAAATTATCCGATGAAGAGTTCAAGGCAATTGCCACTGATATCCAGCAAGCATGGATGAATAAATGATTTTTCTTCCCTTTTAGAATGATATGATAAGCAGAGGCGTATTGTCCGATAGAAGGATAGTACGTCTCTTTTTCTTTCAATCCGTTTTGTTTCTCATTTAAAACTCCTACATTTGTGCTATAATATAATAATGTAAAGCATGAAACGTAGTTTATTCTCAATAATTACTCTCTTTTTCATCACTTTGTTTGTTGCTGCCCAACCACGAATCTCGTCTAATAAAGAGACGCATAACTTCGGGCAGATAGAGTGGAAGCATCCTGTGAGTGTGGAATATATCATCACCAATACAGGCGATAAACCCTTAGTCTTGACCAATGTCACCACATCCTGTGCCTGTTCGGTTGCGGATTGGACTAAAACACCTATTGCTCCTGGTGATAAAGGATTTGTCACCGCTACTTTCGATGCCGAAGCTTTGGGACATTTTGAAAAGACGGTCGGTATCTACAGCAACGCTCAGCCCAGTCTGGTTTATCTCAAATTTACAGGTGAGGTGGTTCGTGAAGTGACCGATTACACAAAGACGCACCCTTATACGATTGGTTCAATTCGTTTGGATCGTAACGAATTCGATTTTCCTGATGCACATCGTGGGGAGAAGCCGACAATAACTTTTAGTGTTGTTAATCTTTCAGGGAGTCCCTATGAACCTGTACTGATGCACCTTCCCCCTTATTTGAAGATGGAGAAGAGCCCTGAAGTACTTCTTAAAGGCAAGAAAGGTACAATCAAATTAACGCTCGATACGGAACAACTTACCGATTTGGGACTCACCCAAACATCTGTCTACCTGGCCCGTTTCTCAGGCGATAAAGTTGGTGAGGAAAATGAGATTCCCGTATCGGCTATTCTTCTTCCCGATTTTACCGGTATGTCCGAGCAAGACCGCCTGAATGCTCCATCTATTAGCCTGTCTGAAACCAATATCGATCTTAGTGCCCGTCTGGCAAAGAAAAACAAAGCTTCGCACGATATTGTTATAACCAACACGGGGAAATCGCCTTTGCAGATTAATAAATTGCAAGTATTCAATTCTTCTGTTGGCGTAAGTTTGAAGAAAGCACTTCTGCAACCGGGTGAAAGTACGAAACTGCGTGTGACTATCCATCGGAAAAACGTTGGTAAGAAGAAACATCACCTGCGTATTCTGATGATCACGAACGATCCCGTTCAACCGAAAGTCGAAATTAATGTAAAACGATAAATCTAAATACCATTACCATGGAACATCCTGAAAACAGTGAAGAATATAAAGGGCTGGTTGTTAACAAAGGTATCGAACAGCCCGCATCAGTGAATCCTTATCTGAAACGTAAACCTCGGAAACGTGAGCTTTCCGTAGCTGAATTTGTGGAAGGGATCGTAAAGGGCAATATAACGATTCTTAGCCGTGCCGTGACACTTGTGGAAAGTGTAAGACCTGAACATCAGGCTATTGCTCAGGAAGTAATAGAGAAGTGTTTGCCGTATTCAGGCAATTCGATTCGCATCGGAATCAGCGGTGTTCCCGGTGCCGGTAAAAGTACTTCGATCGATGTTTTCGGATTGCATGTGCTTGAAAAAGGAGGGAAGTTGGCAGTCCTTGCCATCGATCCGAGCAGTGAGCGTAGTAAAGGCAGTATCTTAGGGGATAAAACCCGTATGGAGCAGCTTTCCGTTCATCCCGATTCATTCATTCGTCCCAGTCCATCGGCCGGTTCATTGGGAGGCGTTGCGCGCAAGACCCGTGAAACGATTATTCTTTGTGAGGCAGCAGGATTTGATAAGATTTTTGTTGAAACTGTTGGAGTGGGGCAGAGCGAGACTGCCGTACATTCAATGGTGGATTTTTTCCTGTTGATTCAGCTTGCAGGTACGGGAGACGAGCTTCAAGGCATAAAGCGAGGAATCATGGAGATGGCTGACGGTATTGTCATTAATAAAGCCGATGGAAATAATATTGATAAAGCTAAACTTGCCGCATCCCAGTTCCGCAATGCATTGCATCTTTTCCCTGCTCCTGATTCGGGATGGACTCCGCAAGTATTGACTTACTCCGGTTTCTATAATATCGGAGTGAAAGAAATCTGGGACATGGTGTATGAATATATCGACTTTGTGAAGGGAAATGGCTATTTCGAATTTCGCCGTAATGAGCAAAGCAAATATTGGATGTATGAGAGCATCAACGAACAGTTGCGTGATAGTTTTTATCATAATGCAAAGATTGAATCGATGCTGGCGGAGAAAGAACGCCAAGTGTTGAGTGGCAATCTAACCTCATTTATTGCTGCAAAAGCATTGCTGGATACTTATTTTGAGGATTTACGAAAATAGTAAATATGAAGACGAAGAAAGTCTTTCTTTTCTTGGTTTGTGCATGTATCGCTCTTTTGGTAGATGCACAAACCAAAATTACTCCCTATACCCGCTTATTTCTGAAAAAATATTCCCAAACAACGGATACTGTTTATCATAGCCATTCGTCATTCCCCAAGCCGTCTCTGCGAAATGGCATACCGACCATAGGCGCTTTTATTGAATTGAAAGAGGGTGCGAATGTTGAAGAAGCAATCAGCTTAGGTGCTAAAGTGTGTTGCAGAGTTGGAAACGTATTGACTGTAGAGATTCCGGTGGATAAGATTACGGCACTTGCCGAATCGGACGCTATCAAGCAGCTTGATGTGGAGAAGCCTGTAAAACCGCATAATGATGCAAGCCGGCATTTAACAAAGGGGGAGTTCGTGCAGGATGCCACCGGCTTGAAACAACCCTATACCGGATCGGGAGTGATCGTCGGTATTTGTGATACGGGCTTCGATTTCAATCATATTTCATTTATGGATACTGACGGGCGGTTACGCATAAAACAGGTTTATATGCCTGAAGATAACACAGGTACTTCTCCTTCTTTTGAATTGGAGGGTGAGACGTTCATTTTGCCCGGTTCGGAGTACACTGCCCCGGAGGAGATAAGCCAGCTTACTACTGATAATCCTAACCAGTCCCACGGTAGCCATACCTTAGGTACGGCAGCAGGGGCTTACTTGGGAAACAATTTTTATGGTTATGCAACCGAAGCCGATATTGTATGTTGCGGTATGCCGGAAGAGGCATTGACGGATGTAAATATTGCTAATTCCATAGCATATATATTCAGATATGCCGAAAGTGTCGGCAAGCCGGCCGTCATAAATGTCAGCCTTGGCGGGCATGAAGGGGCGCATGACGGTACGTCTTTTTTGCCTCGGATGTTTGATGGTATATGCGGGAAGGGCAAGCTTATTTCTGTTTCGGCAGGTAATAATGGGGGTACTCGGGTACATTTAACCGGGCAATTCACCGAAAAGGATAATGAATTGAAGACATGTGTATGCCCAGGCGATTTCAATGGATACGTAGATGCTTGGAGTAAAACGAGTAGCCCTATAGGAGTGAAAATGTTTGCGTATAGATCGTATTACCCGGAAAAAATCGTCTATGAGACTCCACTATTCTTTCCTGGAGGAGAAGGAGAAGTCGTTTATGATTCTTCTAAGATGCCGGAATTGGCTCGATACTATCAAGGAACGATTGCGTTTGCTTCGGAGATCAATCCGTATAATGGTAAATTCCACGTCCTGATTGAATCAGAACTGTCTAAAGTGGAATCTTCCGAAGCGGCTTATAATGTGTTGGGTTTCGCGTTCGTCGGTGATGCCGGTGAGCAGGTGGATGCCTGGGTGGGCGATCGTTATGAGTTTTTCAGCCAAGGCTTTGGCCTTGGAGGAGACTATGATTACTCTATCAGCGACTTGGCGACAGGGGATAGTACCATAACGGTAGGTGCGTATAACTCTAAGAATTTTTATAAATCGATTGGTGGGCAAGAGATTAATTACGGTGAATCCATGCCATTGGGCGAAATATCCTATTATTCGAGCTATGGTCCTGATATGCGAGGCGTTCGCAGACCGGATGTGATTGCTCCGGGAACTTTTGTAACTTCAGCGGTCAACGGATATGACAAGAACAATGTGGAACTGAATCACGGAATGTTAGCGGCAGAAACAGAAGCTAACGGCAGAAAGTACCACTGGGGAAATATGTGGGGCACGTCTATGGCGGCACCTGCCGTTACCGGCATCATTGCGCAATGGCTCGAGGCTGACCCGAATCTGACACCGGCACGTGTCAAAGATGTCCTGAAGAAGACTGCTATCAGAGATGAATATACCACTTTCGAAAATGCGGAACTTTGGGGATTCGGCAAGATTGATGCCTATGCCGGACTGCTCGAGATACTGAAAGGCATTACCGGGCTGGAAGCGGAAAGGAACATTAATAAAGTGCTTGTTTCGAATCCTGTAGACGGCAGTTTTCAAGTTTTTGCACCCGGTGAAACCGGCAAGGTGTCTGTGAATCTGTACAGTCCGGGCGGTGTATTGTTATATACCACCACCCAGTCTGACGGAGGAACTGTACAAGTCGATGCCGGAAAACTCCGGGGAACAGGAATAAACATTCTGCAAGTAACCGGGGAGAAAACGAACTACCGGACTAAAATATATTTGGAATAAGATGCAGCTGTCACTAATAGGTTGAAATCTTGTCTATCCGTCTTTTCTGTCTTTTTCTCTCCCGCATTCGCCTTTTCTGCCTTTTTTTATTGGATAGGCACCAGAGGCGGGTGGGTGAAAGCACCAAATGCTTGGCATATCGTCTACTGAATCCTTAAAAGGGGAATGTCAATAAATTTCAGCTTTTGATACTTGTGCTTTAAGATCAAACTTACAAACTTATGTGGCTGATAGTCAATGCTGATTGATGACCGTTTTTTCCTCACCGATGAACGACCTCTTCCTCGGTGATGAAGACCTTCTTCCTCGGTGAGGAAGAGGCTCCTCATCACCGAGCAACGATGCCCTCAGTTGGGGGCTTTGCTTATGTAATAAGATTTCACTCGCTTCCATGATTAAAAGATGACTGTGACAAGCTGTTTTCCCCATTCCACTGGAAGAAGTATTGCCGTATTTTGTCTTTTCGTGCTATCTTTCATGGCTATAGTAGATAGTGCTTTATACTCAAACGGAATTGGTTCGCGGAAATTGAGGCTTCCAATGGTAGTAAATCAATGCAGGTGTGAGTTTGCTTTTTTGCAAACCAATTCTGATTTACTATAAAAAGAAAGTTGTAACTTTGCACCCCCAAAAGCAAAACAGGAAAATAAATATTATAGAGATGACTACAAATAAGATGATGACTGAGCAAGAAGAACAACTTTTGCTTCTACGCCGTAAACTAGACTTATTGCTTCGTACCGGTAAATTGCTAATGGAAAGCGCGGCAGACACCAATCGAATTGTGCGGAATATGAACCGTGTTGCAGCTTACCTCGGTCTGCCGGAAGATAAATTGCATATCGATGTAAGGTATACGATGTTGATTGTTAACCTGAGTGATGAGGCGCATTCTTTTTCCAAGTTCCAGAAATGCGAATCACATGGCATTAATATGACGGCCATTTCCGCTATCAGCAAACTTTCCTGGCGTGCCATAGAGAAGGATTATTCTCTCGACCAGTATGAAGAAGAGTTGGAAAAAATCCGTAAGCAACCACGCAATTATACTCCTTACGTAGTTGCTATTGGGGCTGGTTTCGCCTGTGGTGGATTTTGCAAATTGTTCGGTAGCGACTGGATGGCCTTTTTATTAGCTTCCATTTGCGCTTTCGCTGGTTTCCGTGTACGTGCGCGTCTTCTTGAGGCGGGGCTTAATGTATATATGAGTATCGGTGTGGCAGCTTTTGTCTCTACTTGTCTGGCTTATCTTTCATCATTTACAGGTTGGTCGTCCACTCCTTATCTTCCTTTGCTGGCATGTGCCCTGTTTATTGTCCCCGGAGTTCCTTTGATTAATTTTGTGGATGATATGATTGATAACTACTTGTTGGTCGGTATCACCCGTGCCGCCAATACGGTGATGATGGTTGGAGCGATGGCTTTCGGTATTGTGTTGGCTATTCGCCTGTGTGTGATGGAGGATGTCAGTATCGATAAGAAGTTCAGCGAGCTAAGTATGATCCCGCACGATCCTTATTATGTCTATGCCATTGCCGCTGCCATTTCTGCGATGGGTTTCTCGATGATATTTAATATCCAGCGTCGTTTGCTTTGGGTTGTTGCCTTAGGAGGTATTATAGCGGTATGTACCCGTAATTTTGTTAATTTCGAGTTGGGGTTTGGTCCCGTCATCGGCTCGTTCATGGGAAGTTTTGTTGTTAGTCTGATTGGTGTCAAAGCCGTTCATTGGTTTCATGTCCCCAACCATGTATTGTCCATTCCTTCGGTTATACCGATGATTCCCGGTGTACTGATGTTCCGTTCGCTGCTCGGTTTTATCGGCATGCATGGTGTAGTGGGGGAAGTGACCTTTGCTTTCTTCAATGGCATCAATTCAGCCTTGATCATTCTTTGCATTGCACTGGGCGTAGCCGTTCCGAATATCTTTGCCCGTCGGTATATCGCTAAAGACCGTCAGAAATTTCTTCAAGAAGAACTGCAAAAGCGTAAAGCACGTGGCAAATTCCTGGAATGGTAGGAATAAGGAAAGAAATCCGTAAATCAGGTAGTTATATCCGTAATTGGGGTAGGTGGCCACTTGTTGCAATCCTTTAACTTTGCAAAGTGAAATCAATAAAATTACAGGTGGCATGAAAGATATCAATTTGACAAAACGAAAGCTGTGTGTCGTAATGTTAGCATGCTTTTGCATCATGGGAAACTTGTCTGCTGCAAACTCTACCGGAGAGATTGTTGCAATGAAGAATCCCGCCCAAATGGCAGATGATAAATTTAATACTGATATAACGATGAACGGAAATCTGAATTTAGTGGAGGAGTGGGATAAGGTGTTCCCACAAAGCAATAAAGTGAATCACAGCAAAGTGACTTTCCGTAACCGCTACGGGATCACACTCGCTGCCGATATGTACATACCGAAAAATGCGACAGGCAAACTACCCGCCATTGCCGTTTCAGGTCCATTTGGAGCCGTAAAGGAACAGTCGTCGGGACTTTACGCCCAGACGCTTGCCGAGCGTGGGTTTCTGACTATTGCTTTCGATCCATCGTACACAGGCGAAAGTGGTGGCGAGCCCCGTTATGTGGCTTCTCCCGACATCAATACGGAGGATTTCAGTGCTGCGGTCGATTACCTTTCAACGCGCAATGATGTCGATCCCGAACGAATCGGTATCCTCGGCATTTGCGGCTGGGGTGGCTTGGCTCTCAATGCAGCGGCTATCGACACCCGCATTAAGGCAACCGTAACTTCGACCATGTACGACATGAGTCGCGTCAATGCCAACGGCTATTTCGACTCGATGGATGCCGATGCCCGTTACGAGCTTCGTAGGCAGCTTAACACCCAGCGGACTGAGGATGCGAAAAAAGGTACGTATGCTCTTGCCGGAGGTGTGGTCGATCCTCTTCCTGCAGATGCTCCGCAGTTCGTAAAAGATTACTACGATTACTATAAGACCGGACGCGGCTACCACTCCCGTTCGCTAAATTCGAACAATGGCTGGAACAAGACTTCGGCTTTGTCATTCATCAATATGCCTTTACTCACATATAGTGATGAAATCCGTAGTGCTGTACTTATGATTCATGGTGAAAAAGCTCACTCTCGTTATTTCAGCGAGGATGCTTTCAAGAAGTTGCAAGGCAACAACAAGGAATTGGTGATTATTCCCGGAGCAAACCATGTGGATTTATACGATCGGATGGATGTAATACCTTTCGACAAGTTGGAAAGATTCTTCAACAATTATCTGAAGTGATTATACAAAAGCAAAAGACATCGCAATCGACGGATTTTTGGAATAGGTCAAGACGTGTGAATCGTTCCTTCCGATATCCGTCGTTTTTATAGGCGAGTTGGATCAACGGCTGATAAGATCCGCTCTCGATTTGCTTTGTGTCACGATGTAGACCCCTAGGAATACAAGTCCGATGGCTAAGCCTTTTGCCCATCCGAAAGTGCCTACTCCCATGATGACCGCTGCGATGGAAGCTACAATCGGTTGGACGTAATTATACATGCTCACTACGGTTGGGCGTAATAGTTTCTGTGCCGTCATCACGCAGATATAGGCGATGAAGCTTCCCCCTAACACTACATACGACACTTGGAAGATAGCCGTGGCAGATATGGTTTCCCATTGGATGATTGCTATGTCATTATAGGAAAATGGAATATAACACATCGAGGCGTATATGAACATCCATTTGTTGATTGTCACGGCAGAATATTGTTGTGTCAATCCCTTGAATACGGTCAGATAGATGGAGAAACTGAGCTGTGCCAGCAAGCATAGCAGATCTCCCCAAATACTGCTCCCCCCATTTGCAGAAGTCTGACTGCTCAGTATTAATATCAATGCCCCCATTGCCCCGACAAAGATACCCAGTACTTTCTTGTTTGTTATAGGCTCTTTCAGGTAGATGGCAGCCACAATCATAGTGATAATCGGCAAAGTGGTAGTCACGATGGACGCATCGATAGGCGATGTGAGTGACAATCCGAAAATGAACACGCCCTGATTGAATACTAATGCGAATAGTGAAGCGAAGAAGATCTTCAACATGTCTTTAGGGGGTACGTGTTCTTGTCGGCAAAACACGGAAAGAATCCAGAACGCTGCCGCTGCCCCTACCATACGGAATGTCGTGACCGAAAGTGCGGAAAATTCCTGCAATGCGGATTTGCCGATCGGGGACATCAATCCCCACATGATGTTGGCAGTCAGGGCAAACAGATGCCCTTGCGTATTCTTGCTGATATTCATCTTTTTTGTTACCTTTATCGAAAACTCCGGCAAAGGTAACTATTTTATCATTTGATTTCTCTATATTTGCCTTGATATAAAGCAAGAACAGTATGGAAAAACAGGCCAATTATATCAGGCGCATTGAAATAACCGGGTTATGGGGGCGATACGACATCGCCTGGGATCTGAATCCGGAGGTAAATATTCTTTCGGGCATCAATGGGGTAGGGAAGACAACCATCCTCAACCGTTCCGTGGGTTATCTGGAAGAACTTACGGGAGAAGTGAAAAACGGAGTGAAAGACGGAGTGTCGATTTATTTCGATGATCCCGAAGCGACTTTTATCCCTTATGACGTGATCCGCAGTTACGACCGTCCCCTCATCATGGGCGATTTTACCGCCCGGATGGCCGACAAAAATGTAAAGTCGGAACTGGACTGGCAACTCTATCTTTTACAGCGCCGCTATCTGGATTATCAGGTGAATATCGGCAATAAGATGATCGATCTCCTTTCCGGTAATGATGATGAACAGCGAAAGAAAGCTGCCGGGCTGTCCCAAGCCAAAAAGCGCTTTCAAGACTTGATAGACGAGCTGTTCAGTTATACCCGGAAAAAGATTGACCGGAAACGGAATGATATCGCTTTCCATCAGGACGGTGAACTTTTGTTGCCTTATAAACTCTCTTCCGGAGAGAAACAAATGCTTATTATCTTGCTGACCGTATTGGTTCAGAACAACGAACATTGTGTCCTTTTTATGGATGAACCGGAAGCATCGCTCCACATCGAATGGCAGCAGAAACTCATCGCCATGATCAGGGAGCTGAACCCGAATGTGCAAATCATACTGACAACCCATTCACCTGCCGTCATCATGGAGGGATGGCTTGATGCCGTAACGGAGGTAAGCGATATATCTACTAACATTAATCATTGAATCCCGTGGCACGAAATTTACGCGACAATCTGACTTCTGCTTATTTTGATGCGGCTCACAAGCTTTACCCTAAAAAGTCGCGCCGTAGGATTGTGGCTTATGTGGAAAGTTACGATGATGTGCCCTTTTGGCGTACTTTGCTGGAAGAGTTTGAGAATGATGAATGCTATTTTCAGGTAATGCTTCCTTCCGCCACTTCGTTGGCAAAAGGGAAGAAGATGGTGCTGATGAACACTTTGAATACGGATGAGTTGGGCAAAAGCCTTATTGCCTGTGTCGATAGCGATTATGATTTCCTGTTGCAGGGAGCTACGTCCACTTCCCGTAAAATAAACCGGAACCGTTATATCTTCCAGACGTATACTTATGCCATCGAGAATCATCATTGCTTTGCGGAAAGTCTTCATGAAGTATGCGTGCAAGCTACTTTGAACGATCATTCATTGATCGATTTCCCGGCATTCATGAAACGTTATTCGCAGATCGCCTATCCTCTGTTTCTGTGGAACATCTGGTTTTACCACCGTCATGATACCCATACGTTCACAATGAGCGATTTCAATTCTTACGTCCGGTTGCAGGATGTAAGTCTCCGCCATCCCGAACGCGCGTTGGATGCCATGCAAAGGGTGGTTACGGCTAAACTGTCCGAGCTTCGGAAACGCTTTCCGCATTTCATCGGGGAGGTGGATGCTTTAGGTGTCCGGTTGCGTAAGTTAGGCTTAGTGCCGGAAACCACTTACTTATATATACAGGGACATCACATCATGGATAATGTGGTGATGAAGCTTCTGATCCCTGTATGCACGGCATTGCGCAGAGAAAGGGAACTGGAGATTAAAAAACTGGCAGAGCATAATTTGCAGTTCCGCAATGAACTGACGTGCTATCAGAACAGCCAGATCAGCGTGGAGGTGATGCTGCGGAAGAACAGTGCTTATAAATCCCTATATTTGCATCAGTGGCTACGCGAGGATGTGAGGGATTTTCTTGAAAAGGGATAATGAAGTTAAACAAACGGGTAATTCAGCTGTTACCCGGTTATGATAGCAACTCAAACGATACAAATGGAAGAGATTACAACTTTTATAAAAGACGAACTCCTCTCATGGGGGCTGAGTCAGTCATGGGCTGACAGTTTTACGAAAGCTATTATTCTGGTTTTTATTCTGGCTATTGCATTCCTATGCGATGCCGTTTGCCGTCATGTGATCCTGAAAGTGGTGGCGAAGCTGGTCAAACAGACTAAAGCGACTTGGGACGATATCGTTTTCGACCGTAAAGTGATGATTTACGTCAGCCACATGGTAGCTCCTGTCGTTTTGTATCTGCTTTTGCCGCTTGCCATATCCAATGGCGCTACACTGAGCTTCATACAGCGCATGTGCTTGATTTACATCATTGCCGTATTTCTTAAGTTCATCAGTGTGTTCCTTTCTGCCGTTTACCATGTGTACAGCCAGCGCGAGCAGTTTCGTGACCGTCCGCTGAAAGGCTTGTTGCAAACGGCTCAAGTCACTCTGTTTTTTATCGGAGGCATCGTAATCATCAGTATTCTGATAAATAAGTCCCCGATGTTCCTGCTGACCGGTTTGGGAGCTTCGGCCGCCATACTGATGCTGGTGTTTAAGGACAGCATTATGGGGTTCGTGTCCGGCATCCAGCTTTCCGCCAATAACATGTTGAAGGTGGGCGACTGGATTTCGATGCCTAAGTACGGTGCGGACGGGACGGTTATCGAGGTCACTCTCAATACGGTTAAAGTGCGCAACTGGGACAATACGATCATCACCATCCCGCCCTACGCTTTGGTGAGTGATTCTTTCCAGAACTGGCAAGGCATGCGCGATTCCGGTGGTAGGCGTGTGAAGCGTTCGATCAATATCGACATGCGTACCGTCCGGTTTTGCACTCCGGAGATGCTGGCTAAATACAGGAAGATACGCCTGTTGAAAGAGTATATTGATAAGACCGAAAAGGTAGTCGAACATTATAATAAGGAGCATGACATCGACAACTCCATATTGGTGAACGGTCGCCGCCAGACCAATCTGGGCGTGTTCCGCGCTTATCTGACGAACTATCTGAAAAGTCTGCCCGATGTGAATAAAGAACTGACCTGTATGGTTCGTCAGTTGCAGCCTACCGAACAGGGTATTCCTCTTGAACTCTATTTTTTCTCTTCTGTCAAGGATTGGGTGCCTTATGAAGGTATACAGGCGGATGTGTTCGATCATGTTTTGGCCATCATTCCAGAGTTTGGCCTGTCCGTATTCCAAAATCCTACCGGGGAAGACTTCCGGGCATTACGATAGACAAATTGACATTCTGTCTTTCAAGTGCGTCTCTGAAGGCTGTATTCCGGTCAATGGTACGCTCCGCTCATAAAAAACGATTGTAGTGCAATCAGGATTTTCCGTCTTTCCATCCAAACGGAACGAATATTGGTATGAGGCTTCTCCTTTCTTGTATTTTATGTCCGTAATGATCGATTTTGATGCGATTTAACTTTAATTTGTCAGACCGGGAAGCATCATCGGAAAGTTCGAAATAGCGAAAGAAAAGACGAAGAAATGCATTTTTCATGGAAATGAACCCCCTTTTTATAGATAAAGGATACTTCATTTGATGGAAATTAATACTTTATCTGCTGGATATGGTTATTTTATCTGTTGGAAATTAGTATTTCATCTGATGATGATGCTAGTTTTGTCCGTCAAAATGCCCATTTTTCTGGTTTCTGACCCCTGAACTCATGCTTTGAAAGTCTGTTTCACTCTTTTAGAAAGAGAGGCTGGTTATTGAAAAGAAAAGAATGGAAGCAAAGTGATGAGAAACCGACTGTTTTTCCTGTTAATATGATATTTGTCCGGTATACCTTTGGGAATGTAACATATTTTTCTTTGATTTTGTCTTCAAATAAATGACTAAAAACAGTAAATAGCTATTACATGTATTTTTCGGACTCAATTGCTTGGACATCTCAAGTAAACTCTCTACTTTTGTTTTTGTAATGCACGAACAGTTATTGATGACACATTGCTTTACATGTGTTTATGGCAAGTAGAACACATTAATAAAATAAGAAACTATGAGAAAGTTTGTATTATTATGTATTTCCCTTTGCTACCTTTGGGCTGCTTATGGACAGGATGTGATCCGGTATAGTTATGATAATGCCGGTAATAGAATTAAAAGGGAAATAGCCTTGTCTAGGGCAAGTGAAGCGAAGGACGATAAAAATCCTGAATCATATTCGGATAGAATTGAAGAGCATGAGATCAGAATTTACCCAAACCCTACTAAAGGTGATCTTGTAATTAATATATCTAATATTGATACTGAAAATCAGGTTACTGTTATATTGTATAACATTGAAGGTAAATTGATGAGGAGAGCAGAAGTGAATGCAGGACAGGCATTTATGGATATCAGAGATGAACAAAACGGCATTTATTTGATGCAAATAAACATTGATGAGAATAGCACGATTTGGAAAATCTTTAAGGAATAATTGATACTTGATCTATATACTTTACAAATATGAAAAAACATACTTTGGTAATTATGTCACTGATCCTATTTTTGCTTTTAGGAATCAGCACTTTGGTTCGTGCCGATGGACTGCCGACCTTTGACTGGAATAAAATGAGTTCACCATCCGTAGTAAGTGGAATAAGTGCTTTGCCTGTGGTATACCAGGAAATACCAGATCCGAGCCGTACTTTGGACACTTCTATGAAGGTAGGCAGGATAGAAGGGACGGTTGATGTGTCGTCCACGGGTGCAGCTACCTATCAAATCCCTATCAAAGTCTTGGATGGAACCAATAAGATGCAACCCCAGATAACAGTCGGTTATAATAGCCAATCAGGTAATGGTATCATGGGGTATGGCTGGAATGTATCTGCCATTTCTTTTATAACCCGAACCGGGAAAAATTTCTATTTTGACGGCACTTCAGAAGCTGTCCAGTTGGGGCTGTCCGATAACCTGCTGCTAGACGGAAAAAGACTGATACGTATCATTGGTTCTTATCTTTCCATTGGTTCCGTCTATGCCCCCGAAGTTGAAGATTATAGTTTGGTCGATTATGTAACTATCAACGGAAGGGATGCGTTTAGGGTGAGAACCAAGGACGGAATGGTATATGAGTATGGCACAAACAGCGATTCTTATATTAAAGCTCAAAACAGTAATTATGCCCTATATTGGTTGCTTTCCAAAGTGTCCGATCGGCATGGAAATTATATGCTATATCATTATGATACGAACCTTTCCTCTGGTGAATTTCGCATTTCTAGCATAGAATATACCGGCAATACAAATGTTGCTCCTTATAATCGTGTGGATTTTGTTTATAATACACGTGATGATGCCATTGAATCTTATGTGGCGGGCAATATGGTTTCTCAAAGAGTGTTGCTGACTGGTATCAAAAGTAGTTCTCACGGAAAAGTACTAAAAGAATATAAGTTTAAGTATATCTATGATCATTATTATTCAAAATTGAGTGAAATAGAAGAATATGGATTGAATGGATCTAGGTATAATTCTACAATCATCAATTGGGGCGATATCGATGGCGAATATTCAAGGTATGCAAATGAATATTTGGCCACGTTGAGTTCGACCTATCACGGTGCTTATCCTGATTTCCTTGACTTTAACGGTGATGGGATGACCGATATGATGGTTTATCCTAATAAAAAGCCAGGTGAATATAACTCATCGGATGAGGCCGTCCTATATCTGGCTTATTCTTCCTATGGAAATACAGCTTTCGCTAAGAAATTCATATTCACGCTAAATGAAAATTTTGTCAGATTCGCTTATGCCGATTTAAATGGTGACGGCAAACTCGACTTGATCTACATAAACAAGTTGGACAGGTTTGATTATGACTTCCATTACCTGTTGTCCGACGGAGAAGGGTATTCTACAGGACTGAGTGCTTCCTTTAGCAATGAAGATCCAAGGATATTGGTCGGTGACTTCAATGGCGATGGGAAAATGGAAGTACTGACTAGGGATGGAAAATTGTACAATGAGGAAAGAACGGTTATAGCTAGCGGAGGTATTGATGATTGGGGGGATGATTATGTTTATTGTTATCCCAATAGTACTTATATCGTTGATTTTGATGGAGATGGAAAATCGGATATACTTGCAATGAATGGTAATTCCTCATGGGTATATACGTTGAGAGGTAATACCTTTGTCAAACTTCCAACTTTTACCGGATCAACCCTTAAGAATTGGGCTTTCAACTATTTTGGAGATTTTAATGGTGACGGTAAGACGGATGTGTTATGCAAAGAAGCTTACAACCCTGCTAATGTTGCTCTATATTTATCAACAGGTACTTCTTTTGTGAAAAAACAAATTACCGGACATGATATAAGTTCGAAAGTCTATGTGGGGGATTGTAATAAGGATGGGAAAAGTGAAATTGTTCATTGCGGAATTACGACAGATGGTAAACTTAGAATTAAAGTAGGCACTTTTAACGGGACTAACTTTGATACGGAATACTATACATCCCGATATATGGATCCTGCTGTTATAAAAGATAATCCTGAAAATATAGCTCAATCAAACATTGCTGTTGGTGACTTTGATGGCGATGGTCGTGCGGAACTTATATTAGGAGGGTATACCGATACAAATGTCATTTTTGAATTCAATGATAAGATGAATCTGTTAGTGAAGGAAATTATAGACGGATATAACAAACGTGTACAATTTCAATATGCGCCACTTACCCAATCGGGAATTTATACCGACACTGGAGGTACCGAGGAGTTTTCTGTAATGAATCCGAAATTTCCTCTATATGTGGTGAGCTATAAGCGTATCAATGCCGGATCTTCTTATCAGGCTTCTTCCTATTATTATGAGAATGTGTGCGTGCATTGCCAAGGGAAGGGATTGCTCTGTTTTAAGAATATAGAAGAAATAGACAGGCAGAAACAGACAAAGATAATATATTCATATTCCTATAATACTGATGCATATTTACCTCTTTTATGGAAAAAAGAGGTAAAGACGACTGACGGCTCTTTATTATATGAGCAGGCGAGCTATTTTAGTATATTGTCCAAAGGAAGTAAGAGGTATGAGTCTTTATTAATGAAAAGGACTGAGACGGATAAATTAAAAGGAACAACCGTTTCAGAACGTTTTGAAGGTTATTATGTGGGAATCCCACGTGGGGTAACCACTACTACTAATAATTATTCCGAAAAAAGAAAAACAACAGTTTTTAATGTGGAAACGGCTACCCAAAGGTTACTGGGTTTACCTTTAGAAGTAACAATACTAAAAAGAAAAGTGGGCAAAGAGCCTTGGCCTGAGTTGACGTTATACAATTATGATGCTTTATATAATTTGCAAAGTAAAGAGACCTGCATAAGTAGTCGTGACAACAGAATTTCTCAGGACTCATATACATATGACTCATTTGGCAATATCCTGACTGCATCTGTTCGTCCATATGGTTCAGATAATCAATTGAAGACAAGTTATAAATATTCGGCCAATGGGTTGAATCTGATAGAGAAAACTGATCCCATGGGTTTTAAAACCAGTTATTTTTATGACGAGCGTGGATTATTGACTCAGAGGAAGGACTTTAGAGGCAATGCCACGACTTTCAGTTACGATGATATGGGAGAACTGGTTCAAACTAGCTATCCGGAGGGGGTAATTGAAAAGAGAAATGTATCATGGGAAACGTCCGTGCCGGAAGCTTTATACTCCGTGAGGATCAATTCTTCCAAAGAGCCAGAATCGGTTGCCTATTATAACCTTATGGGGCAAGAAGTCAAAACAGGAATAAGACAGTATAATGGGAGAATGCTTTATGTAGACAATACTTATGATACGAATTGTTTGTTACAAAAGAAATCCCTCCCTTATACGGGTAGCTCCGCCTCCTTGTGGGATACATATACTTATGACCAATTCGACCGTCTTACAAAAATAAAATATGCTTCGGGCAGGGAGGACACCTATAGCTATTCCGGCACTTCGATTACGGAAAATAAAAATGGTATACAAACAGTACGTACCACAGATTCTCGGGGAAAACTGATAAAGGTCACAGATGCATCAGGTACAGTTTGTTATAGTTATTTGTCTAATGGATCACCTGATTCAATCTCTGTCAATGACGCGATATATACAACTTTTGATTATGATGAATATGGACGACAAATTAAATTGATTGATCCCAATACAGGAACTAAAACAATGACATATGACCATTGCGGTAATGTTGCTTCTGAGACAAATGGCAATGGAAATGTCGTGGAATATAGGTATGATAATTATAATCGGAAGATAAAGCAGGAGTATGTAGGAGAATTAACCACTGATTATAGTTATAATGAGGATGATGGTTTACTAGCTAGCGAAATAAGTAGTAATGGGACATCTAAGACTTACACTTATGATGAATATGGGAATTTATTATCCGAATATGAAAGGTCTGGGGTCAACGGTTTCAATTTAGGCAAAAATTATGTTTATGATAAAGGCCTAGTATCTAGGATTTATTACACTTATGAACCACAGCCTTTTGCAACTATGGCCATAGGTAATGAGAAATATGAATATTTGAATGGGCATTTGGTAAAGATATATTGGAATGATAAAGAAGTATGGGAGATATCGGGAATAAATGATCAAGGGCTAATAACTGACTGTACAACCGGTGCTTTGAGCCGAACCTATGCGTATGATTCCTATGGCTCTTTATTACGAAGAACGGTAAAGAATTTAAATACTGGTGTAATGATGCAGGCGTTTGGTTATCATTTTTCTCCCACGAGTGGTAATTTGATGTGGAGAAAAGATGAGAAACGTAACCTTCAAGAGAACTTTGAATATGATATGCTTAACCGTTTGACATCTTTTGGAGGGGCGACTGCGAAATATAGTATGGAGGGAAATATTGAATATCTGAGTACGGTAGGTTCTATGAAGTATGATAGAGAAAAACCATATGCTATAGAATCATTAACGCTCTCCCCTAGTAGCCTTCAAAATACAGATAAACAAGAGGTTATATATAATAAAATGAATCTTCCTAGTAAGATTTCCCAAGGTGGTAACAATGCAACTTTTACTTATTATGGCAATGGGGAAAGGGCTAAAATGAGAATTACCCGACCGGATCCGTGGACTAAAATTGTGGGAGGCTTATATTATGATCATTATTATTTTGGAAATAAGTGTGAAGTAATTTATGATGAATATACACAAAGTTGTAAACGTATTTTATATGTTGGAGGGGATGCTTATAATGCTTCTGCAGTTTATGTTCAAAATGGTGCATCCGAATGGAAACTTTATTATATTTGTAGAGATTATTTAGGAAGCATTACGCTCGTAACAGATGCTTCGGGAAACAGTATCCAGGAGTTGAGTTATGATGCATGGGGAAATCTTCGAAGTCCGGTTAATCATATAGTGTATGCATCTGGAAAAGCTCCAGAACTATTTTTAGGACGTGGTTATACAGGCCACGAACATTTACCGCTCTTTGGCTTGATTAATATGAACGCCCGGTTATACGATCCGCTTATAGGACGTTTTCTATCTCCGGATCCTTACGTGCAATTGCCAGACAACCTTCAAAGCTTTAACCGCTATACATATGGGATGAACAATCCTTTGTGTTATGTGGATCAGAACGGTGAATTTTGGTGGTTTGTAGCAGCAGCTGCTATTGGAGGTTTTGCTAATCTTGTATGTAATTGGGATAATATAGATAATTTAGGGCAAGGTCTGGCGTATTTTGGAGTTGGTGCTTTCGCAGGGGTTGCTGGTCTTGCTGCCGGGGGAGCAGCCGCTGCCGCTTTAGGACCAATAGCGGGTTTTGCCGGTGGTTCGGTAGTGGGAATGGCCTCCGGTGCCGTTTCGGGATTCGTACTAGGGGGTGGTAATGCCCTTGTGGGTGGTGCGAGTTTTGGTGAAGCTTTCGAGAAGGGGATGGTCGGCTTTTTTTCAGGCGGACTGACCGGTGGTATAACTGGTGGCTTGACAAGCGGCTTCACATCCTATATGCAAGGTAAGAATTTCTGGAACGGTGATAATATAGCCTTGGGACGCAATGCATTTTCGCTGAAGAATACACCGCTTGAGGAGCTGGAGCGGCATAATCCAAATGCTTTTTTACCTGATGAAATTCCGGATATTGCTGCTTTAGACTCGCCAATGTCTTCTACTGAATCACTAATTAATCAAAGAATGACACCCTATCAAAAGGGAGAGTTAGGAGTACAAGCAGCTATAGAAGATTTTAAGTCTGAAGGTGGGATAATTTATTCGAAGGAAGTTTCAGTTGAATTAAATGGAGTGCGTAATCGATTTGATTTTGTTGGTGAAAAAAATAATATGTTATATTTATACGAAATAAAGAATGGAGCAGCTGCTGGTTTTACTAAAAATCAAAAAATAAATCTGCCTCAGTTCTTAATGAATAAACCTACATTTATCCCTGTAGGGGGAAATGCTATGCAAGTTCCTAATTTTCAAAATATAGTACCATTAAGACAGCCTTACACAGGTAATTATATAGTTGTTATTAAACATGTTTTTTGATGATGGATTTAGAAAAGAAAATTAAATGTTTTTTGAAGGAAAGTTTATTTCATCACGGATTCAAGAAAAAATATAAAACTTGCTTCCAGCGTTCCTTTGTTGATGCAATTCAAATGCTAACATTTGGGCATTCAACTCATAATGAAGTAAGCGTCCGTTATTTAACATATACAGTTAGTTTAACATATCCCACAATAGATAAGATTGCTACACAGTTGCATGAAATCATGGGTAATATTGGAGTAAATGTAGGCTATTTAATGCCTGAAAAGAGTTTTAAAGAATGGCGTCTTGTCCTTGACTGTCCTGATGAATGTCTTCACCAAATTTTAAATAATATTATGTTTACAGTAGAACAGTATGCTATACCTTTTTTAGATAAATATTCTAACATAGAAGAGTTGATTGTTGGACTAGAAAATGGAGAACTTCGTTGTACTGACGATATTAAGGACAGGTATTTACCTATTTTGTATTATTTGTTAGGTAATAATCATAATGCTCTGTTGCTTGTCGATGAAGCTATTAAAAGACGCTCAGCTGAATTCTTAATAGATGAATATAAAATAATACAAGAAATTCATAATGCAAATAAAATGCAAATACCTCAAAATAAAGCCTTAGATTCATATATTCCATTTGCTGAAGAATTTAAGTGTATGTTAAAGAGTGAGAATGTTTATTAGGCATATGGTTATACAGTATTAAATATTTAATGTTAAGATCTTTGTATGTTTAAATGTACATCATTAATGTTCTTGTTAATGTTAGTTATTGAAGGAATTAAATTAAGTAGACTCGTATTCATTTCGAGAGTTTTTAATCCCCCTTTTATTTCTAATTTTATTGTAGGAAAGTAATTTGTAGGAAATTTTATAATTTTTTATATGAATCCACTTTAAAAAGTTTTTCTTTAATTGGTTAATAGTAATTTAAATTCTCATAATCGCTCTTTGACATTATGTAATTTGAAGTATAATTTGTGTCTTTCAGATACTAAAACAAGATAAAATGAATGTGCAAGAAAAGTCCAAATACCAAGCAATACGATCTTTTTAACTCTCTTTCGAATATGATGTGTGATCGTGAAAGCCTTTTGTACGATGATGACAACACATGGCACAGCAAATTTTGCATGGAAGCGGCTTTCTGTGTCGATGAAGAGATTTTCAAAGTTCTCTTTACAGAAGGTCGAGAAGACAAGAAAGATGGTTGTCCCAATGTGGCACTTCGCATATTTTTTTAATTGTAAAGAGTATGAGAGAATTAAAAAACGAATTAGAGAACTTTTGTATCAGAAATTGTCTTCATACGGATTGAAGAAGAAACAGTAGCGACTTCTTATCTACATAGCAGCCGATGGTAATGTCACTCAAACGATGGCGTTGACCTTTTCTTAATAGAGAGAAACAAGTACTGTATGTTAGTATTTTCATTGATGTCATTTATAAGAATATAAATGACATCACTATAAAATTGGGGGAGCCTGATCGTACTAAATATTACTTCTCGACAACGAATAATCATACCGGTGAGCTTATGCCTGAAAAAAGTTATCATGAATGGTGTTTCTCACAGGAAGATGATGATTTGTTGAACGCACTCCATCATGACTTTAATGATGGACGAACCATTCCGATCATATATTATTTGCGAAATGATAAAAAACGTGCATTAGAACATATTGAAAAACGTATAAAAAGACTCTCCCGAGAGTTTGAAGAAGATTATGAGACTTCTCCTAAAATGGGAGGCGGAGATAGGACTTTTGTAGTTGAGGATAAGGCTTTGAAGTATTATATGGAATTTGTGGAGAAGTTCAAAACTTTACTAAATGATAAGGGATAGAGTAATTGTTTGGTTTTATCTGCTGTTTATGAAACATGTTTGAGTGATTTGATAGCTCTAAAAAATCAGATATATCAGTGTATGTCTACAACAAATCCATAATGTAAAGTATGTCGTTCCGAAAATGCAGAATCCTCATGTTTTATAAAATTTATGGATTTCAAAAGTAGTGTAAGTTCAGGCTGTCTCCAATTCAAGTTGCAAATATCCGGCTTTATCTTTAAGATCTTGTTCGAAAGCTATGTTGGTCGAGAAGAATTAATTCGGTTTGGGAAAGATTTAGAACAAATGATACGGGGAAAATTGAAAAAGTATGTTATCGCCCTATTAGGAGAATTTTGGTTCATTGAATTTTTAGTACAAGAAGGGGAGCTGGTTGAATTAAGGGAAAGAGTAAGTGATGTGTAATTTTCTCAAAATAGTTTGGATTTTTATAATGTTATAACTGCTGATGACTTGAAAATAATAAGAAATTAGATTGATGGTGCTTCTTTAGGATTGTTGATACTTTAAATTTTCGGAAACTATACGAGTCTGTCTACTGTTTAGGTTGGTTTATAATAGGTTATTGTCTCATTTGGTAGAAGCAATTAATATTTAACAGATACAAAATATCTACATTGGAAATGATATGTTGGAATATATACTTTAAATAATCCTCAAATCCGCAACTAAGCTCTTCAGCGTCCTTCTTGCGTCTAAACGTCCTC
>OODP01000685.1_pt1 | contig 27339 bp, 18 predicted proteins | sample 1671011 | NCBI WGS metagenome assembly OODP01 (sample SAMN06348113, study PRJEB24527) | human gut metagenome | biome: human gut; feature: ankylosing spondylitis patient; material: feces | host: Homo sapiens | place: China | collected 2015-10
CAATACTTTTAGTATGAATTAGTTGGCTAATTTTATAGGATTTACTGAATATCCCTATGAAATGTAAAGAAACAGCAGAGACAGATAAAGTTATTGAATGTTTACTGATAGCTATAAAAGATGAAAGCAGCCCATGGAAACAGGACTATTTGTCTCTAACCACGACATAGTTGATATAGCTCTCAAGAGCAGAAATTACATTAGAATATGGTAATGTTCGTAGTAGCTCAACCGCTTTCTCCTGATATTGCCTTATGACCTTTTCTGCGTATTCAATACCACCGTTTTTCTTCGAAAAATCGATTAATCCAGCGATTTCATCAGGAGAGGCCGTTCCCTCTTTCACTCTTACCGCTATGCTTTTTGCCCACTCATCGTTCGTAGAATTTAGTGCATATAAGGCAGGCAATGTCAATTTACCCTCTAGCATATCGTTGCCAGTAGGCTTACCTATCACTTTACTATCGAAATAATCGAAAATATCATCTTTTATTTGAAAACACATACCAATGTATTCACCTAACAAACAGGCTGTTCCGATTTCATTTTTATCCGCACCGACAGATAGCGCAGCAGCCTTCGTACAAGCCGCAAAAAGAGCAGCAGTCTTTTTACGGATCACATCGAAGTAGATAGCTTCTGAATATTCGGGATTGCTCACATTAGAAAGTTGCAATATTTCTCCATCCGCCAAATCCTGACCTAAACAGGATATTACTTCGATAATTGCATGGTTCATTGTCTTCCCTGCGTGTACAAGGCTGGTTGCCAGCAAAAAATCTCCTACCAGTACTGCTACCTTATTATTAAATATAGCATTGACCGAAAGCTGACCGCGGCGTTCGGTACTCTCATCCACTACGTCATCGTGTACCAAACTGGCAGTATGAAGCAATTCTAAAGAAACAGCCGCATGGAGAGTTGCCGGTTGGATAGCACCAAAGAGACGGGAAACCAATAGCACAAGAATAGGACGCATCATCTTCCCGTTCTTTTGCCGAATATGAGCAATCACATTATTAAGCAAAAGATTCGAACTGGACAGAGAACTATCAAACAAACTTTTGAAATCTTCCAGTTCCGCAGATATAGGGGATTTTATGAGAGACGAACTATCCATACGAAACACTATTTGCGTACAAAAGTAATAATAAAACGGTTAATACCGTATTTTTTTGTACTTTTACCATGAAAAAATAGATAAATAGATCGTAATTATGGACCAAAGTAATAAACTTTTCTTCTTAGATGCCTACGCACTCATATACCGGGCATACTATGCCTTCATCAAAAATCCCCGTATTAACTCGAAAGGATTCAATACATCCGCCATACTGGGCTTTGTAAATACTCTTGAAGATGTACTCAAAAAAGAAAACCCGACCCATATTGGAGTAGCATTCGATCCACCAGGTCCCACCTTCCGTCACGAAGCTTATGAACAATATAAAGCCCAGCGCGAAGAAACTCCAGAGGCTATTCGTTTGTCCGTACCTATCATAAAAGACATCATCCGTGCTTACCGCATCCCCATCCTTGAAGTTGCGGGATATGAGGCAGACGATGTGATCGGCACATTGGCTACCAAAGCCGGTGAACAGGGGATAACCACCTATATGATGACACCCGACAAAGATTACGGTCAATTGGTGACAGACCATGTTTTCATGTATCGCCCCAAATATGGCGACAAAGAATTTGAAGTCATGGGGGTGGATCAGGTCAAAGCCAAATTCGATATTCAATCCCCCGCCCAGGTAATAGACATGCTGGGATTGATGGGTGATTCATCCGATAACATCCCCGGTTGCCCCGGTGTAGGAGAAAAAACTGCCCAAAAACTGATTGCCGAATTCGGAAGTATTGAAAACCTTCTTGAACATACCGACCAGCTGAAAGGCGCGTTGAAAACAAAAGTAGAGGCAAACCGCGATATGATCATTTTCTCCAAATTCCTTGCCACGATAAAAACGGACGTTCCTATCGAACTCAATATGGATGCACTGGTTCGCGAACAACCGGAAGAAAACACACTCCGGTCTATTTTCGAAGAATTAGAGTTCCGCACGTTAACGGAACGTATATTCAAAAAAGAGAGTCAACCCGTCCCCTCTCCTGCCGGCCCGCTATTCGCCCAAGAAAATCCGGTTTCTCAAATGCCCATTCAAGGCGATTTGTTTGCAGAATTTGCACCCGCAGGGACGAGCGAAGAGAAAAAAACGAATTTAGAGACATTAGAAACGCTCGGTTGCGATTACCAACTTATTGATACAGAAGAAAAAAGGTACGAAATTATTCAAAAGTTACTTACAACGGAAAGTTTCGCGCTAGATACAGAAACCACAGGAACCGAACCAATGGAAGCCGAACTTGTCGGAATGAGTTTCAGTTTTGCCGAAAACCAAGGATATTATGTACCTGTACCCGCTGACAGAGAAGAAGCGTTAAAAATAGTGAATCAGTTCCGCCCGGTATTTGAAAATAAAAAATCAATGAAGATCGGGCAGAATATCAAATACGATATGATCGTCCTCCATAATTACGATGTGGAGGTAAAAGGTCCTCTTTTCGATACAATGGTAGCACACTATGTTCTCCAACCGGAACTCAGACACGGGATGGATTACCTCGCAGAAATCTACTTGCACTATCAAACCATTCCCATCGAAGCACTCATTGGCCCCAAAGGAAAAAATCAGAAGAACATGCGTGACCTCGATCCGAAAGAAGTTTACCGCTATGCATGTGAAGATGCCGACATTACATTAAAACTGAAAAAAGTACTGGAAAAAGAGCTCAAGAAGAACGATGCGGAAAAATTGTTCTATGAGATCGAAATGCCTCTCGTCCCCGTATTGGTAAACATCGAAAGCAATGGTGTACTTTTAGACACGGAAGCCTTGAAACAATCGTCCGCCCATTTCACCACCCAAATGGAAAACATTGAAAAGGAGATTTACCAACTGGCAGGAGAAGAGTTTAATATCGCTTCACCCAAACAAGTTGGCGAAGTACTATTCGATAAACTGAAAATCATAGAAAAAGCCAAAAAGACAAAGACCGGGCAATATGTCACTTCCGAAGAAGTACTGGAAAGCCTCCGTCACAAGCATCCGGTTGTTGAAAAGATTCTTGAGCATCGTGGGCTTAAGAAACTTTTGGGCACTTACATCGATGCGCTGCCTCAGCTCATCAATCCCCGCACAGGCCGTGTCCATACATCATTCAACCAAACAGTCACCGCTACCGGACGATTGAGTTCCAGCAATCCCAACCTGCAAAACATCCCTATCCGGGACGAAAACGGGAAAGAGATCCGCAAAGCATTCATACCGGATGAAGGTTGTCTTTTTTTCTCCGCCGATTATTCGCAAATCGAATTACGCATCATGGCACATTTAAGTGAAGATAAGAATATGATCGATGCCTTCCTTAGCGGACATGACATCCATGCCTCAACAGCTGCAAAAGTATACAAGTCCGAATTGAAAGATGTAAACTCCGACATGCGCCGCAAAGCCAAGACAGCCAATTTCGGGATTATTTACGGTATTTCAGTCTTCGGGCTCGCCGAACGTATGAATGTTGACCGGAAAGAAGCGAAAGAGCTTATCGACGGCTACTTCGAGACTTATCCGCAAGTAAAAGCCTACATGGATAAAAGTATCAAAGTAGCCCGTGAAAAAGGCTATGTCGAAACCATATTCCACCGGAAACGCTTCTTGCCCGACATCAATTCACGTAATGCCGTAGTAAGAGGGTATGCCGAGCGAAATGCCATCAACGCCCCGATCCAAGGGAGTGCCGCTGATATTATTAAGGTAGCTATGGCGCACATCTACGAACGCTTCAAAAAGGAAGGACTCAAGGCAAAGATGATACTTCAAGTACACGATGAATTGAATTTCAGTGTCCCCATAGCAGAAAAAGAGTATGTAGAACAAATTGTCATAGAAGAAATGGAAAATGCCTACCGGATGCATGTCCCCTTAAAAGCCGACTGCGGATGGGGAAAAAATTGGTTGGAAGCACATTAATGATAAAAAAGCTATATATTTGTACGCCAATCAAACACATCGGATATGCGCCAAACAATCCTTGTAATCTTGTATTGTTTTATAAACCTATTTGCTGCATCAGGCAGCAATACAGATATCACTATAGATAGTCTGCTCCATCTGCTTCCGAATCAAAAGGAAGCAGAGGAGAGGTATGATATTTACCGCAATATAGCCGATATAAGTTTTGAAACTCCCCAAGAAAGAACTTATCTTAAACTGATGTATAAAGAAGCTGAAAAAAGTTCCAACAAAAAGCATCTACTCGAGGCATTGGGAGAACTGGCTTCAGCTTCCCTTAAAGCCAACTTGACAGACTCAGCATCTTATTATATAGGACAGATCGAAAAGATGAATCCTGATACCGATACCAAAATCTGGCTTACTTATTTACACATGCGCCAGTTCGGTTACAGAATATCTCAAGGAGACAATGTCGAAGCATTCAATAATGAACTTAAAAAACACTCATCCCGGAAAAACACACAACTGGATATTTATTCGGAAATAGAAAACACATATTCCATCTCAAGCGCATTAGTGTCACTGGACAGGAATAAAGAAGCGCTTCCTTATCTGAAAACTGCAGCCAAATTAACCGAATCTCTTCCCGATAAGGAAGGTCACCATATCAAAAGACTTGTGACAGGATTACTAAGCAGCGTATTATCCAGATTAGGAAAATTAGAAAAATCTGTTGTACTCAATGAAAAGAATATTGAATTGTATAACACTTACTACAATCTGATAAAGAAAAAACGTCCTATTTATAATATCAATACTTTTTATATTCAATGCTATACTTCAATACTCTCTAACATGAGGGGAATCAATCCCGAAAAGGTTCCTATATACCTCCAAAAAATCATTTCCCTCAGCGAAGGATCGAATAACGCTTTTGACAAATACAATTGTTTTTTGGCATTAAACAATTACTATCTCCAGTGTAACGATTGTTCCAAAGCCCTCGAAGCGAATGACAGCCTGATAAAATATGCAACAACAATCGCACCGGATAATATACCCAGCCTCTACAATATCAATTTGCAAATCTATTCTGTCATGGGTGATTACAAAAAAGCATTTATGGCTCTTCAGAAAGCTTATAGCCTGAATGACTCCATTAACACACAGAAATCCAGGGAACAACTCAGCCGCCTTCAAGTAGAATATGGTGTAGACAAACTTAACTACGAAAAGTCCCAATTGGAACTTAAAAATAAAAGATCCCTATTAATTTATCTGTCCATCCTCCTTTTCATTAGTATTGTTATCTCCATCTACCTGTATAAAAGCCTAAAGAAAGAACGGGTAATGAAGGCAACTTTCCGTATTCTGAAAAATAAAGCCGAAGAGAGTGAAAACATGAAAACCGCTTTTGTAAACTCCATTTGCCATGAAATACGTACTCCTCTGAACTCCATCGTAGGATTCTCCGATCTAATATTCGACAAAAGCATTGATGAAGAATTGCGTAAATCTTTCCCAGAAGAGATACAAAAGAACACCCGACAATTAACGACACTGATAAACAGCATGCTCGAAGTGTCCAATCTAAATGTATCCGTTGAAAAGTTGCCGTGTGAACCTACGGACATCAAAGCAATCTGCCATCAGGAGATGGGGCGTCTTATCGAATATATCAAACCGGAAATTACTACCCGTCTCGATATGCCGGAAGAAGATATTATCATATTCTGTAATAGACAATATTTAGCGCTTGTCTTAGAACATTTACTGAATAATTCCAATAAATTTACCGAGTCAGGCGAGATCACTCTGCATGCTTGTATCAATAAAGATCAAAGCAAATTACAAATAAGAGTTACTGATACCGGATGTGGTATCCCACCAGAAAAAAGGGATGAAGTATTCGAACGGTTTACTAAGCTTGACACCTATAAACCAGGCAACGGACTTGGCCTCTATCTCTGTCAGCTCATTATTAAACGTTTATCAGGAGAAATTTCAATTGATCCGGCATATACAAAAGGGACTTCCATCGTAATCATACTACCTGTAGATTGAAATTATCCGCTATATTTATATATAGTTATTTTCTAACCTATAGATAGTATCTGTGTCACGTGGAACAAAACGAAAGGAGAAAAAACATAAACCAGTCATTTAGTCGTAAAAATACCGTTTCTATCCATTCCCTTACCTTTGCAAATGAAATAAACCAAGGCTTCTAATCTTTTCGTACTACATCAGAACATTCCGACTAGACTTTTATTATTTTAAACAAGTGAAATTGAACTTGCTTCCCCATGTATCCTTCAAATACTACAATTATGAAACTCCTACTATCATTGCCGAGTGCTTCAGCACCTGAACTTTGCACTACTACTAAATTTATAATTTTAGGAGCGAAATCTCTATATTCTATCTTTTCTTCAGCATCAACCAATTCATCTGTAAATCACTTATATCTCTCAAGAAATTCAACGACTATTATATATAAGTTTACATATAAAGATTATAAATTAAAAGAATAGAGTAACTCCAATGTAATAACAATCCAAAATACACCCAACTTTGAGGCATTAATCTATCAATTTTTCAAATTCAGAAATACACAATTAACCCATTGATTATATGACACAAGCATATAATATATCCCAATATATTAACTTTTATAGACCTCTTATTCGAGCTTCTTCTATGTTATAAAGCATATATTTTTTTTTGTTTTTATTATTCAAGAATTATATTTTTGCAAAGTCGAGATTAAATAAATCATTATCAATCACACCTTTTAAAACATACATTATGAAAAACAGATCCTTCTTTTTCATGCTTACATTCATTCTTTTGTTTTCTACACCGGCAAAATCAATCCATGGAAAGACTGTCATGCATAGTCATGAAAAAAGTACAAAAATGAGAATAGGGTATGCAGATGGAAATATGGCTTTAAATTTAGGTTTAGGATTTGAAGTTCTTATTCAAGGAGCCATTCAATTTCCGGCTGAATACATGCAAAAACTAAAAGGCAGCCGAATTACAACTTTACGTCTTGCCATTGGAGATAAACTTACAGAGAAAGAGAAATACATATTTATTTCAAACAATCTCAGCCGCAACGAAACTTTTCTTTACAAGCAATCGGTAGACCATCTTAATGTCGGCTGGAATGAAATCGCTCTTGATACCCCGTTTGAAATTACCGGTGAAGAAATCTTCATCGGATTCAAATATGCCAGTGCCGGTGAACCATTCTCCATGGACGGACGCGAAAACAACAATCTGGCTAACTGGATTAGACTGACTGAGAATGAAGATGATATAGAATCGGGCTGGCAACATCAAGAGGGAGGAAATTTAAATCTGCAAGCTATCATAGAAGGTGATGCGCTCCCACAAAACGACATTGAAATACAAAATGTTATAGCGAAACATTATGCGCAAACCAGCGGAGATGCTCCTGTCAATCTTATAGCACGTAACATGGCTGCTGCAGATATTAACAGCATCGAAGTTACATACACAATAGAAGGACAAAGCCCCGTCACACGTACAATAGACAATCTGTCCATCACAAGTAACGAAATTTCTTTGATCCCGTTGGGCAACATCACCATAGACAAAAATGGTATTTACAATCTGGACATACGCATCGATAAAGTAAACGGTATGGAAGATGAAAACCCATTGGATAATGAGGGAAGCGTTCAAAACATCATCAGTAAAACAGAATATACCAACCGAAAAGTACTACTGGAACATTTTTCCACAATGAATTGCAACAACTGCCCTAGAGCCCATAAAACAATAGAAGATGCCATGATGTATCGCGATGATGTAATTCATGTGGTTCACCATGCTGGCATGGGAACTGATCCCCTGACCATTCAACCCAGTCAAGACTATCTTTTCTTTTACAGTAATGAAACTACGGGCAGCGTATATGCTCCTGGTGCCATGATGGATCGCACGAATCTTGCCCCTTATGGAGCAAATGATGGGAGTAACAGCAGCCCGGGACCGGCTTTCTTTCCACAACGTACCACTTTCAGTAAATTAATGGACCAGCGTCTTTCTACTCCCGCTTTAGTTACTTTGAATATCGAAAAGGTATATGATCCATCTACACGTACTATAGACGTATCCGTATCCGGAGAAGTACTGTCCGGAGATCCGAAGCGTTTGGGTGGTAATGACATCCGCTTGAATATATTCCTGACCGAAGATAGCATTCTCTCCAATTATCCACAGGCCGGAGTTACAGATCCAAAATCATATTATCACAATTGCGTCATTCGCGAAACTTTAACCGACACCTGGGGAGATCCCATAACTTTCAACGGGTCTTCATACCAATCCAAAGTATATACATTTATGCTGCCGGAAGAGTGGGTAGACAAACAAATGCACGTTATCGCTTTCATCGCAAATACAGACCGTATCAGTTCCAACAATTGCCAAGTGTACAACGCCAATGAAATCGATGTGACAAAAAAAAATCCAACAGGGATCTCCGTCATGGAGTCAGAAATTCACAAAAACCAAGTAAGAGTCATAAACGGTAAACTTTATATTCAGGGTAAATTCAAGACTGCAAATATTTATAATACCTCCGGACTATTGGTGAAAAGGATCGGACAAAACACAAATTACATACCAGTCGAGCCATTAACACAAGGCATTTATTTCATCAGCATGGAAACAGACCATGGCACGCAAACCTGCAAATTCGTAATTCACAACTAAGTAAAAACCAATCATCAAAACAACAATATTATGAAACATTTAAATTACTTATTCATTATGTTATTGCTTACTTTTTGGGGAACAAGAGTACAAGCAAGCGTAACAAACGAAACAGATCACTTCTTCTGCGGCTTTGATTCGGAAGAAGAGTTCAACTTATGGAAAATTATCGACAACAATGGCCCGGCTAGCAATGGTAATAGTGTCTGGTGGTGGGATAATAGTGGAGGAGCTTTCATCAGCACAGCGCCTGACATAGGTATTGATGATTGGCTCATTTCACCGGAAATCGTTTTAACAGGCGGAAAGCAATATGTCATTAAGACTAAATTCTATTCTGACTTCACTGGATTCATAAGGTTTACTATGGGATCTACTGCCGAACCAGACGGTCAAACTACCATCATAAAAGAATTAGAAAACCACAGTGAAGAATCCTATTTGAAATTTTCCTTGCCTGAGAACATTGAAAGCGGAAAATATTTTTTCGGTCTTTATCTTTCTGCAAAAGCATGGTCGGGTAGCGCACTGATAAAGAGTTTTGAAGTCGCTGAAGACAAAGATGGGCAATTAGAAGTAGCAGTAGTCAATAAAGATAATCAAAAAGCAATAGAAGGTGTTGAAGTCTCTTTAAGCGGCTCTTTCTATGATACTCAAAATTTCACCACGAGTGCAGAGGGAAAATGCAATTACGAAAATCTGACTGCTGGCACTTACTGCCTGAATGCCACTTTGGATGGTTATTTCCCAATTGAAAAAAAAGAGATAAATATCGGTGAAAACGAAACCGTAAACTGTACGGTCGAGATGACTCCTATTCCATTGTCCACTGTTTCCGGAACAGTTGTTGACGAAGATAATAATCCGATAGCAAATGCTCAAGTAACATTAGTCGGTGAAAAAGCTCACGAAACAACAACCAACAAGGATGGAGCATTTACCTTTAATGAAGTGCGCAGTCCCTATGAACATAACATATATAAACTTTCCATATTAAAAGATTTCAAGGTTCCTCATTATGCAGATATAGATGTAACAGATGCTACTGTAACACTAAATTCAATTATTTTGAAAGACCTCATAAATGCACCTACCAATATCTGTACGGATCTTACAGAAAAGGGAATGTTCGTTTCTTGGATGATGCCTGTAGGAGAAAAAGTGTTCGCTCACGATAATGCTAATTTTGAAGGAACGTATCGAATAAATTCTTCTTATGCACTTACAGGCGTTTCTTTTGCAGATCCTATGGTTCTGACTAATATGACTTGGGCAGCAACAGAGGTAGAAGATGAACTCATAGACATTTATGTGTTCCCAATAAATAAAGACGGTTCATTATCTATGACACCTTTATACGAGGCAAAAAAGGTTCCTATGATAAATTATGACTATGAAGACATTGTAAAGTGGAATGAATATAATTTCCCAGAACCAATAGTTGCACCGAACGGATGTATTTGTGCCATTGGGCATGAGAATGGATTTAACATTCTTTTAGATTATAAGTGCGATACACAAAACTCCCTCGTGTCGAGCAGCGAGGATGAAGGTTGGCGCTTTAGCAGTGTCAGCAATTTCTTTATCCGTGCAAAAGGATTAGCACTTAGTACCGATCTGTCTCCTGCGAATCAGGCAAAACTCATAAGAAGTATGTCTACTCCGATGATTAAGAAAGCTCCTGCTAAACAAATTGAAAATCAAAGATTCTCATACAGCATCTGGAGATTTGACTCTAGTAATAAAGAAAACCAAGAAGCATGGACAGAAATAGCCAAAGATATCAAAGAGCTGTACTGCATCGATAAAGGATTCAATTCTTTGGATCAAGGTACATACCAATATGCAGTACAAACCGTATATAAAGGAGAGAAAGCCTCAGAAATCTGTTATTCACCAGAAATTGATCATAAAATGTACACCCAACTTACAGTTGTGCTATCTCCCAATACGGCCATAGATTTCTCCAAAGGGGCAACAATTAAACTGACAAATAACGACAATGAAGAACTGGTTTATACGGCAACAGCCCAAAGTTCAATTGTTATATTCGATCAAGTACGCAAAGGCAGCTATATGGTATCTGTAACCAAAGAAGGATTCCAAACTGCAAATTCAAATCTAGTTATAGATAGCCAAAACAGTTATAAAACAGTTATAGAGCTTCAACTGGCTCCTGTTGCACCTTTCAATTTAAAAGCTGAACAAACGGAAGGGACAAACGATGTACAACTCAAATGGAACGAGGAATTCGGCATCTTCGAAGACTTTGAAGGAATGGAAGATTTCGCTCTTAACCCAGCTGGAGAAGTCGGATGGACTTATGTTGACAAGGATGGGGGTACAACTTATGGAGTGGCACAATGTGAACAATCACCTTATGAGAATATGTATGCGCCAATGGCCTATATGGCATTCAATCCTACAGCCACCACTCCAAATCTTCTGGAATATGTACAACCCCATAGCGGCAACAAAGTACTTATCGACGTTTCATTAGAAAACGGAGGTGTTAATGACGACTATATTTTCTCACCGGAGCTATCATTCGAGTCCGACTTCACTCTGAGATTCTATGCAGCTTCCGGATTTTATGCAGCACTGGGCAATGAAGAATTTATGGTAGGTTACACCACCGAAGAAGCGCAACCGGAGAATGTTATTTGGCTGACAGAAAAGCCTCAAACCGTTGGAGGAATATGGACAGAGTTTGTTTACAACATGCCTAAAGAAGCACGTCACACAGTAATTCGCTGCGTCTCCAACCAGCACATGTTCTTCATGTTGGATGATATCTTTATCGGACAAAGAGAACCGGAAGTTTTTGCAATGGCGACCTTCAATGTATACCTGGACGAAGAACTGGTTGAAACAACTACTCAACGTTCTGTCACATTCAACAATTTATCAGAAGGAAAACATATCGCCAAAGTGCAAGCAGTTTATCCTATGTATGATTACAGTAGTAAACAATATTCCGAGTTTACCGAACTTTTATTCACAGTTGAAGCAGGTGGTGGTACGGGTATCAATACTAATAATGCAGAAGTACTCTACACATACAATACTGAGACCGGCATCATTACTCCTGGAAACAGCACAAAAATGATAGAAATGATCGATACTCAAGGAAGATGTTGTGCTAGCTGCCAATCCAATGAAACGATCAATACAAACGGATTCACTGAAGGCATCTATATCCTGAAAATAACAACGGAAAATCAAGTATCTTTCAGTAAGATTCTTGTCAAATAACAATTTGTAATCCAAACTTTACCAGAGGCTACTCCCTATTTTTCGGAGTAGCCTCTGATACTGTTTAGAAAAAGCTTATTTAGCGGTATAAACTCGTATTTGCCCGTTACTTCAAAAAAACACTTGCAATTGCATATTTCATCATAACTAATGCTTGGTAGAGCCACAATTAATACCCCATCCAATAGCCATTAAGCCCCAACGTGATGACTATTAACACCTGACACGATGATCATTAATACCCAACACGCTCACCATTAATGGGCAACAAGGCACCTCTTAACACCTCAGAAACAGGGACTAAACGCCTTGTAATGAGATGTAACATTACTCTCCTCACTTTCGATTTTACCAATCGAAAGATACCCGCTCCAACACTATAAACCCGCTTAATGACAAAAAATATATGATTTATCATAGGTTGTCATACTATTAATTCATATATTTGCAAAAAGGAAAAAAGAAAGGTATAAATTCCCGCAACGTATATTAACATATCCATTGCGCGGTTATACCTCCTATTGTTGCGAACAACTATTTGTGCTAGCTTGAAACCGACCAAACTTCAATGGTAATGGCACAGTGAAAGTCCCGCAACCTTTATTGTACATATATGTTATATCTATCTTCTGCCTGTAAGAAGATATAGTTTATACCAATAAAGGGAGCGTGGGCTGACTCATTATCCATTACCGGGCTCTTGGTCGGGCCTCAAGTTAGATAATGTTTCGGCTTCACGCTTCTGCCTTTTTATATAAAAGACAAAGCTCATCACCCCGAAAACCCCAAACTATAGTCCGCTTTCCTTTTCGACAGCACTTACAACCAGTTAATGTTTCTGATTTAATAATGATTTTCCTTCTACGCATAAAGATGGAAGAGGATGTCGGTCAATTTAGAATGTATTTTTTTGTTTAAATTTGGCTCTGCATAAGTGTATGCAAATTGAATTTACATCAGGCATCCATTAGGCAGGGCACCTCTGTGAAGAGGTGCCCTTTTTTAAGACATTACAAACAAATAAACAGCCGGAGTCTTTTTCACAAAAGCCCCGGCCTAACCAGTTATAGAGAATTTATCATCTAAAAATTAAAAAAGCTAGTATACTATACTTCTTCCACAAAGATAGCAATTAAGATAGAAACTTAAAAATGCCTTTTCTCCATATTACGATCATTCAGCCATAAATACGACTTATACAGATAAAATTAATGTCTATCATAGCTAAAAAAAATCAGATGATACAAAATTTCTCCTGCAATTCTTTCAGAAAATTACGTGAGATTGACAGGTCATCACGGCTATTGAAAGGAGGATAAAGTTGGCACTGTTTTCCATTGATAATGGCCAGATAACCTATATTGATAATAGCTGACTGGCTAATCTGCACAAAGGATTCGGAATAACTGGTAATATCTTCCGCCTTCGTATTCTTTTTCAAGTTCAATTTGGTTTGGTCGAAGAGGGTGACCTGCCACTGCCGTTTATCCTTTACATATTCAAAATAACCGATTTCCTCAATACGAAGCATTTTAAAACCAGTCACCGTACTGATCATAAAGGTATCGCGTTGCGGCAACAAAGCAGCAAAAGATGCCGAAAAGGAAGGTGCCGGCTGATGGGAAGCAATGGTTTTCCGATAACGTTCGAGAATCACCTTCAACTCTTCCGCTTGAAAAGGCTTGAGCAGATAATCGAATGCCGACTCGCGCAAAGCCTGGAGCAGATATTTATCATATGCCGTATAAAATACGACTTTCATATCCCACGTCACCTCTTCGCGCATCTCACTCAAAAGACGGATACCCTGAACATCGGGCAATTCAACATCCAAAAACAACAGATCGGGCCGTTGCTCCATGATCAACTTCCTTCCTTTCACCCCATTAGCAGCAGTGCCTTTGACTGACATTTCGGGATAGCAAGCCAATTCCCTGAGCAAATCCTCAATCGCAGTACGTTCATCGTCAACAATCACAACTTTACAGAACTCTTCCATCGTCGTCATAAGTCATAAGAATAATTGTCCGGGACGTAAACAGAAACGCGAGTTCCCGTTTTCTGCCCATCGGCAAGGTTTGTTATTTCAAATCGTATTTTTTCTCCTTTATTTCGGGCATTAAGTAGTTGGACAGTCTGGTAAAGCACCTTCAATCCTGTACCGGTTCCCCGTGTAGGTGACATCGTTTGCGGGAGATACCCCCGTCCGTTATCAGTAACCCTGATCCGTACACCGCTCTCTTCCCTCACAACTGAGATATCCAGCATTTTCTTCCCCTCCACTCCGGCAAGACCATGCTTAATGGCATTCTCGACAGGAATTTGTATAATCATCGAAGGAATCAAAATTCGTTCCGTGTCAATTCTTTCATCAACAACCAGTGTCAATTCAAAGTCCTCCCCCAACCTACTCCGTTCCAACCCCACATAAGTCTGCACAAAGTCCAGTTCTTCCCGAAGCGTGATGCTCAATCTTTCCGTAAGTTCCAGACTCTTCCTTAAAAGCTTCACCAATCCCACCAGCCCGTTCTTCTCCTCTTCCGTACCTTTAAAATGGCTGATCTCACGACTCAATACGTTGAATGTGAAATGAGGCGAAACATGATTACGGATATTCTCCATGCGGAGACGACTGATCTGATTCAGATGCCGTTCTTGCAAGAAAGCACGTTTCTTTTTCATAAGCCAATAGAGGATAAATAAGATCAACGCCAAAGCTGCACAACCGATACCCCAGATATAGGATGTCAGGCGCAAGGCCTTCATCTCTCCGGTTTGCTTCTCTATAAGGATTTCACGACGCATGACGATCGTATCCTGACGATAACGCATGTCCAGTTCCGCCACGCGCGTACGCACCTGTTCATTCCGGATGGAGTCATTCAACTTCTGGTCATTCTTCAAGTATTCATAAGCAAGCTTATAATTGCCCGTCCGTTCAAAATAGTGCTGCAAATAGTGATTGCGGATATTGATCATATTGGCTTCCACATGGGCATCGGGCTTTGTAAGTGTTATCAGTTTGGCAGCAAGAGCCACATCGCCCTGACGAAGCGCAAGCTCTATCATCTGTGTCTCGATGTAGTACATGGCCGAGGCATTCTTCATATCCGAAAAGAAACGATAACTGTCATTAAGATACATCTGAGCAGAATCCAACTTCCCGGTCAACATATAAAGTTCTCCCAGATTCGCCTTGCAGAGATTCTGTTCAAATACCATCTCCGGGTAAGGTTTCACAGCCCCTAAAGCACGTTCCATAAAGCGGGACGCCTTCCAGTAATCCTTTTTGTAGTAAAAATGGTTACCACGGTTATTGAGATAAGTGAATTTCTCCGCCGGATTCATTTGGGAGAAATATTGTCCTGCCATTTCATAATAATAATTCGAAAGGTCAAAGTCACGAAGCTCCATGTATGTTTGTCCCAAGCCGTAGTACACTGGAAACTTATTCCGGTCGGGCAAATCCAAGGAATCACAGATGAATAATGCCCTGCGATAATAATAGGCAGCATTCGCATAATCTCCCCGATGAACGTAACCATCGGCCAAGTTAATACAGATATCCGGCAAATAAGCTGTTTCCGTACCTTTCTTGCGATGTTCATAAGCCCTCTTATAACAAGCAATTGCCGAGTCCGGCATACTACGTTGCACCCATACATTGCCCGACATATTATTTGCTGCGGAGATAAGGTCATGAATCTGTGGAGTTTCGGACGCACCTAAACAAAATCGAAGAATCTTATGGTTATAAAAAAATACCGAGTCAAACTGTGCGGTAGCGAAACATGCTTTCGAATAAATCCCCATCAACCGATAATAAGTAAGACTATCTGCGGCTTGTTCCATATTCTCACTCAATAAAGTACGCGACCATGCATTATTGACAAACAAGGAGTCCGAAGCCTGTCGTTCCAGTGAATCCACAATCGCTTCATATCCCCCGCTTCCCGGCATATGAGTTGTCTTGTTACAACCGTATGCAAACAATAGTGGACAGATACATCCTATAATTCCCCGGATAACAATCTTATTCATCTTTGTATTTGATGGTATATGGCAACAAAATTACACTCTTTTTCCGAATGATATATACATTCAGATAGAAAATATAAGCAATAATTCTTATCTTTGTAGCCAATCTAACAGAATACAGGAATCTAATGAGTCCACTAAACTTCACTCACATTCTGACACAGGCAGTCGACGAGCTTTCGGAAAGCGAATCATACCAAGGACTGTTTCACCAGCACAAGGATGGCGAACCTTTGCCATCAGCACGGGCATTGTGTGATGTCATTGAATTGGCACGTTCCATCCTTTTTCCCGGATATTTCGGCAACTCGACCATCAATAGCCGCACCATCAATTACCATATCGGAGTAAATATTGAGAAATTATTTGACCTGCTGACAGATCAGATACTGGCTGGGCTGTGTTTCGGAAGCAGCGAAGAAGGTGAATTCTGCACAGAATCCATGCGTGAAGAGTCCGCCCGGCTGGCAGCGGACTTCATCAGCAGATTGCCCCATTTACGCAGGGTATTGGCTACGGATGTAGAAGCTGCCTACAACGGCGACCCGGCTGCCGAAAGCCTGGGCGAAGTAATTTGCTGTTACCCCGCCATCCGCGCCATCAGCAACTACCGCATTGCCCATGAATTGTTGGAACTGGGAGTTCCGCTTATCCCGCGCATCATCACGGAAATGGCTCACAGCGAGACAGGCATCGACATACATCCGGGAGCCTGCATCGGAAGCCATTTTACCATTGACCACGGGACAGGCGTGGTGATCGGAGCGACCAGCATCATCGGTAACAATGTCAAGCTATATCAGGGAGTGACGTTGGGTGCTAAAAGTTTCCCGCTGGATGCCGACGGAAAGCCCATCAAAGGAATCCCGCGCCATCCGATTCTGGAGGATAATGTAATCATCTACTCCAATGCCACCATACTGGGACGCATTACCATCGGACGGGATGCAACGGTCGGAGGCAATATATGGGTGACGGAAGATGTTCCCGCAGGAGCGAAGATTGTACAAACGAAAGCTAAAAAATAAAATAAATCGTAATAAAGTTTATGAGCGAACAATTTGAAATGATTGCCAAAACCTTTCAAGGACTGGAAGAAATATTGGCTGAAGAACTGACAGCACTTGGAGCAAATGACGTGCAGATAGGACGGCGGATGGTATCATTCACCGGTGATAAGGAAATGATGTACAAAGCAAATTTCTGCCTGCGCACTGCCATCCGCATTCTGAAACCCATCAAACACTTCAACGCCAAGGATGCCGATGAAGTCTACGAACAGATCAAAGCCATTCCCTGGGAAGACATCCTGGATGTAGAGAAGACTTTCGCCGTGGATGCCGTCGTATTCAGCGATGAATTCCGCCATTCCAAGTTCGTCTCATACAAGGTAAAAGATGCCATTGTCGATTATTTCAGAGAACTGAACGGGAAACGCCCCTCCGTCCGGATCAACAAACCGGATGTATTGCTGAATATTCATATCGCTCAGACTGCGTGTACGCTTTCCCTCGACTCGTCCGGTGAATCACTCCACCGCCGCGGATACCGTCAGGAAGCGGTCGAAGCTCCGCTGAACGAGGTACTTGCCGCTGGGATGATCCTGATGACAGGGTGGAAAGGCGAATGCGACCTTATCGACCCGATGTGCGGTTCGGGAACCATCCCTGTCGAAGCCGCACTGATCGCCAGAAACATTGCGCCCGGTGTATTCCGCAAAGAATTCGCCTTCGAGAAGTGGGTGGATTTTGATCAAGACCTGTTCGACACCATCTACAATGACGACAGTCAGGAACGGGAGTTTACCCATAAAATATACGGGTACGACAACAGCCCGAAAGCCAACGACATAGCTACCCATAACATCAAAGCCGCAGGGGTGTCCAAAGATATCATACTGAAACTGCAACCCTTCCAGCAATTCGAGCAGCCGGCAGAGAAGTCGATCATGATCACCAATCCGCCTTACGGGGAACGTATCTCTACCAATGACCTTTTGGGATTATACAGCATGATCGGTGAACGGTTGAAACATGCCTTTACCGGGAATGACGCATGGATACTCTCTTACCGGGAAGAGTGCTTTGACCAGATCGGCCTGAAACCGAGCCAGAAAACCCCGTTATTCAACGGAGCATTGGAATGCGAGTTCCGCAAATACGAGATATTCGACGGAAAATACAAAGAATACAAGAGCCTGGACGATGAAGGAGGAGAAGGCGACGAACGCGCTCCGAGAGAAAGAAGAGAGTTCAGACCCCGCCGGGATGAAGGACGCGGTTTCTCCGGGGACAGAAGGCCCAGAGAGGGACGAAGCTACGGCAACAGCGACAGGAAACCGAGAGAGTTTCCGAAAAGCCGTAGACAGGAAGAGTAAAAGCCTGTCAGAATTTTCCTCAAAAAGTATAGACAATAAACAAGAGAAAGGCAATGATTAAGAAAAGCTATCTTTTACTGGTAATGCTCCAAACTCTATTTATCATGAACGTTAGGGCACAAGAATTAAAAACACCGACGCTGGAAGATTTAATTCCCAGCGGAGAAACTTTCCGTTTTCCCGAAAACCTTTACGGGTTGCAATGGTGGGGGGACGAATGCATCAAACCGGACATCGGCACTCTCTTTGCCGTAAATCCCAAGACAGGCAAAGAACGGGTGATCGCTACAAGAGAGTCAGTCAACCGGGTACTGGAACAGAGCCAGGCGGGAAAACTGTCCTATTTCTACAACGTCCGTTTCCCTTGGGCGGACAAAGCGCAGATGCTTATTGAAATGCCCGAAAAGTACATTGTCTATGACTTGACGAACAATCGGATCGTTTCCACAGTCGCCACTAAAAAGGGAGCTGCCAATCCTGACTACTGCACCGTAAACGGAAACGTTGCCTATACCGTAGGCAATAACTTGTATGTCAACGACACCCAAGTGACGGACGAGCCGGAGGGTATTGTCTGCGGACAAGCCGTTCACCGGAACGAGTTCGGCATCAAGAAAGGAACTTATTGGAGCCCGGACGGCAATCTACTCGCTTTTTACCGCATGGACGAACGGATGGTCAGCCAATACCCCTTGGTGGATATCACCGCCCGCGTAGGTGAGTTGAACAACATTCGCTACCCCATGGCAGGTATGCCCAGCCACCAGGTTGCAGTCGGCATCTATAACCCCGCTACCGGAAAAACCGTTTATCTTAAAACAGGCGATCCGACAGACCGTTATTTCACGAACCTCTCCTGGGCACCGGATGGGAAAAGCATTTATCTGATAGAACTGAACCGGGACCAGAATCATTCGAAGCTCAGCCAATACAACACAGAAACCGGAGAATGGATGGCTAACCTGATGGAAGAAACGCATCCCAAATACGTGGAACCGATGCACGCCATCACCTTCTTGCCCTGGGATGCCACGAAGTTCATTTATCAAAGCCAACGCGACGGTTTCAACCATTTATACCTTTACGATACGGAGGGCAAGCTGATCCGGCAACTGACCGAAGGTGACTGGCTGGTACAGGACATTCTGGGTTTCGATGCCAAGAAGAAAGAGATGATCATTGCCAGCACCGAATTTTCACCGTTGCAAAGCAACTTCTTCCGTGTCAACCTGAAAAACGGGAAACGGGTATTACTAGGAACTGCCGATGGAGTTCACAGAGGCATCCTTAACCCTTCGGGAACCTATCTGATAGATAATTACAGTTCCCCCGATGTACCACGCAACATCAGCATCCTCAACACGCAATCGGGCAAAAGCATTCCCTTGCTCACGGCCACCGATCCTTTTGACGGCTTCCGGATGCCTGTTATCGAAACCGGAACCATCAAGGCTGCCGATGGGGTAACGGATCTGTATTACCGCCTCATCAAACCTGCCGATATGGAAGCCGGAAAGAAATACCCTGCCATTGTCTATGTATACGGTGGCCCTCATGCACAGATGATCAACGGCAGTTGGCAATATGGCGCGCGCGGATGGGACATCTACATGGCAAACAAAGGTTACGTCATGTTCTGCCTCGACAATCGCGGCAGTGAGAACCGGGGACGGGAATTCGAGGATGTCACCTTCCGCCACTTGGGCATCGAAGAAGGAAAAGACCAGGTGAAGGGAGTGGAATTCCTGCAAAGCCTTCCCTATGTCGATGGCAACCTTATCGGTGTACACGGTTGGAGTTTCGGCGGCCACATGACTACCGCTTTGTTGCTTCGTTACCCCGACCTGTTTAAAGTCGGTGTAGCCGGTGGCCCGGTCATCGATTGGAGTTACTACGAGATCATGTACGGAGAACGCTATATGGATACTCCGCAAAGCAATCCGGAAGGTTACGACCAGACAAACCTCAAAAAGCTTGCCGGGAATCTGAAAGGACATCTTCTCATGATCCATGACGACCACGACGATACTTGTGTACCGCAACATACCTTGTCGTTCATGAAAGCCTGTATAGATGCCCGCACCTATCCGGATCTTTTCATTTATCCGAACCATAAGCACAACGTCATGGGACGCGACCGCGTACATCTGCACGAGAAGATAACCCGCTACTTTGAAGATTATCTGAAATAAAACAACCACTTAATAAAGGAAGCCATTATGAAACTGTTACTCTTAGGCTCGGGCGGCCGCGAACACGCATTGGCGTGGAAAATTGCCCAAAGCCCCAAAGTTAAAAAGCTATATATCGCCCCGGGAAATGCGGGAACTGCATTAGCCGGTGAAAACATAAATATCAAAGCTACCGATTTTGATGCCCTGAAGGCTTTCGCCTTGAAAGAAAACATCGATATGATAGTGGTGGGACCGGAAGACCCGTTGGTAGAAGGGATTTATGATGTATTTCAGGAAGATCCTTCCACCCGTCACATTGCAGTCATAGGTCCCACCCGGGAAGCTGCCCGGCTGGAAGGGAGCAAAGAGTTTGCCAAGGAATTCATGCAACGCCACGGCATACCGACTGCGCGCTATAAGAGCATCTCATCCGCCAATCTCGAAGAAGGGCTGGCATTCCTCGAAACACTCGAAGCACCTTATGTGTTGAAAGCCGACGGACTGTGTGCCGGTAAAGGGGTTTTGATTCTCCCCACCCTTGATGAAGCCAAGAAAGAACTGAAAGAGATGTTGGGCGGAATGTTCGGCAATGCTTCGGCAACGGTGGTGATCGAGCAATTCCTCAGCGGTATCGAATGCAGCGTATTTGTGCTGACTGACGGTGAACATTATAAAGTCCTCCCGGTTGCCAAAGATTACAAACGTATCGGTGAAGGGGACAAAGGACTAAATACCGGTGGCATGGGCAGCGTATCTCCCGTACCGTTTGCCGACGAAGTGTTCATGGAGAAAGTGCGTACCCGCATCATCGAACCTACCGTAAAAGGGTTGAAAGAAGAAGGAATCTTATATAAAGGCTTCATCTTCCTGGGTCTGATCCGGGTGAAAGGCGAACCGATGGTTATCGAATACAACGTCCGCATGGGTGATCCCGAAACGGAAAGCGTGATGTTGCGCATCAAGAGCGATCTCGTAGAGTTGTTTGAAGGCGTGGCACAAAACAATCTCGATACGAAAGACCTGGAACTCGATCCCCGCACGGCAGCCTGTGTCATGTTGGTCAGCGGAGGTTATCCGGAAGCATACCAGAAAGGGTATGCAATCAGCGGACTCGATCAGGCAGCCGCTACCGACAGCATCCTTTTCCATGCCGGCACAGCCGTGAAAGACGGGGAGGTAGTAACCAACGGTGGACGTGTAATTGCCATCAGCTCCTATGGAGATACGAAAGAAGAAGCACTTGCCAAGAGCTACAAAGTAGCCGATAAGATAGCGTTTGAAAAGAAAAACTTCCGCCGCGATATCGGATTCGATTTATAATGAGAAATAAGAGACTACAAGGCCGGGTGACAGCAGGCAGATTTACGCTGCCTGTTGTCATTCTCATTTGCCTCGTTTGCTGGATGGCTACCTCTTTCCTGTTACCGGATATGAACCCGGACAAAGAGGCGGGATATTCCCTGTGGCAATCCGCCTGTGCATTTTTACCGCCTGCATGGATCAACCGGATCATCAGCTTCGGCTTGTATGCCATTATCGGATACTTCCTGATCGAGCTGAACAATACCTACGGCATCATCCGTATGCGAGCTTCCGTGCAGACCTCCCTATACTTTCTGCTCGTAACAGCATGTCCCGGTATGCACCTTCTGTATGCAGGAGACGTGGCGGCCGTAGCCTATCTTGTTTCCCTTTATTTCCTTTTCAAAAGTTACCAGCAACCCCATCCGGTCGGTTATGTGTTCCATTCTTTTGCCTTTATCGGCATAGGCAGCTTGTTATTTCCCCAACTCCTCTTTTTCATCCCTGTCTGGCTGATAGGAAGCTACTCTTTCCAATCGCTGACCGTCCGGAGTTTCTGCGGAGCCTTGATCGGACTGACCCTTCCCTACTGGTTTCTGTTGGGACATGCTTTCTTCTACGGACAGATGGAACTGTTCTACCAGCCGTTTACCGAACTGGTACACTTCCAACGGATCGACCCGCTGAAAGAACTGAGCCTTTGGGAGTTGGTCACGCTCGGCTATCTTTTCATCCTGTTCGTGGTCAGTGCCGTACACTGCATTGTCAGCGGATTCGATGATAAAATACGTACCCGTTCCTTTCTCCACTTCCTCATCTTCCTGAACATTTGCATATTCCTGTTCATCCTCTTGCAGCCTGCACACTGCATGGATTTGCTTTCGTTGCTCATGATCGGTGTCAGCATATTGGTGGGGCATCTGTTTGTCCTGACCAGCAGCAAAGCTTCTAATCTGTTCTTTATCGGCTCGATGGCCGGATTGTTCCTTTTATTCTGTTTCAATGTATGGACGCTTTTATAGACTTTTTGATTCAATGGGGATACCTCGGTATGTTTCTTTCAGCGGTATTGGCGGGCAGTGTCGTCCCATTCAGTTCCGAAGCCGTACTAGCGGCACTGGTGTTGCCCAGTACCGGATTGAACCCTGTCATCTGCCTGATAGCCGCATCTGTCGGCAACTTATTGGGCAGCCTCACCTGTTATGGGATGGGACGGCTCGGACGCATGGATTGGCTGGAGAAATACTTCCATATGAAACGTGAGAAAGTGGAACGTATGCAAGCCTACCTGAACGGCCGGAGCGCGTTTATGGCTTTCTTTGCCTTTCTGCCCATTATAGGCAGTGTTATAGCCGTTGCCCTCGGGTTCCTGCGAAGCAACATCTGGGTGGTCTCCGCCTCCATGTTGCTTGGTAAAGTGTTGAGGTATGTTCTGGTAATCCTGGCAGCCAGAGGATTGGTAAACCTGATGATATAAGAACAGCATGGAGAGAATTATCGAACAGACGGCCGATGGAAGTGCCACTCTTTTTGTTCCCGAACTGGATGAACACTACCATTCGGTCAAAGGTGCCCGCACCGAGTCACAACATATATTTATCGACATGGGCTTGAAGGCTTCGGAAGCTTCAGAGCCACGCATCCTCGAGATAGGCTTCGGCACAGGCCTCAACGCCCTGCTGACTCTCGAAGCCGCAGAAGCAACCGGAAAAAAAATACATTATACCGGAATCGAATTATATCCCCTACCCTGGGAAACGGTCGATGCCCTAAAGTATAGCGATCACCCTCTTTTCAAAACTTTACATACCACTCCGTGGGAGGAAGATGTAATAATAACCCCGAACTTTACGTTAAAAAAGGTACAGGCAGATGCAAGAACAAGCGAAGAAGGGAAAGGAAATTGCTACGATCTCATCTACTTCGATGCCTTTGCCCCCGACAAGCAGCCGGAGATGTGGTCGCAAGAACTATTCGACCAATTGTACGTTATATTGCACACAGGCGGCATTCTGACGACTTACTGTGCGAAAGGCACAGTACGCCGTATGCTTCAATCCGCAGGATTTATTGTAGAACGCCTCCCCGGCCCTCCGGGAGGAAAACGGGAAATACTGAGGGCAAGAAAACCATAAATAAAAGAGATAATATGAGACAAACAATTTTTCTGTCATTGATAACCCTACTTCTGGTTTCCTGCCATCCAGGCAAATCCAAGAAAGAAAACCAAGACAATAAGCCCGTCATAGCGGTCACTATAGAGCCACAACGTTATTTCACGGAAGCCATCGCTGGTGACAACTTCAACGTTATCAGCCTCGTACCGAAAGGCACAAGTCCGGAAACCTACGATCCGACTCCCCAGCAACTCGTTTCTCTCGGTGACAGCAAAGCTTATTTCCGCATCGGGCACATCGGCTTTGAACAAGTCTGGATGGACCGGCTGATGGAAAACACTCCGCACATCCAAGTATTCGATACATCCAAAGACATTGATCTCATCTATGGCGAAGAGCAGAATCACGGTGATCACCAACATGCCGGAGGAGTAGAGCCACACATCTGGAATTCTACTACCAATGCGATGATCATAGCCAGGAATACCTATAAAGCACTTTGCCAACTGGACAAAGAGAATGAAGCCGTTTACCTTGCCCGATATGACAGTCTTTGCCAACGTATCATGCACACAGACAGCCTGATCCGTCAAAAACTTGCCACACCGGGCACAGCGGAGGCTTTCATGATTTATCATCCGGCACTTTCCTATTTTGCCCGCGATTACGGATTGCATCAGATCAGTATTGAAGAGGGTGGCAAAGAACCTTCGCCTGCCCATCTGAAAAGACTGATCGACTTCGCACGCAAGGAAGGGGTAAGGGTTATCTTCGTCCAACCGGAATTCGACCGTCGCAATGCTGAAATCATCGCACGGGAAACCGGGACACAGATTGTCCCCATCAATCCGCTCAGTTATGACTGGGAAGTGGAAATGTTGAAGATAGCAGAAAACCTGACTCCCAATAACGCCCGATAATGGACACACACAATCACCCCACAAAAGCATCTTCCACCTCGTCCTTTTCCGAAAAGAAGGACGAAAGGAAAGTGATCATCGAAGTACGGAACCTTTCTGCCGCCTACGATGGGCGCACCGTTTTGCATGATGTAAACTTGGACGTTTACGAACATGATTTTCTAGGAATCATCGGACCTAACGGAGGCGGAAAGACAACACTCATCAAATGCATACTGGGATTGTTGAAGCCAACTGCGGGAAAAATCATTTACCACGATACCTGCAAGCCGCAACAAACAGCGGAAGATTGCCAGTTCTCCATGGGTTATTTGCCCCAATACAACACCATCGACCGCAAATTTCCCATTTCAGTGGAAGAAGTCATCCTCTCAGGATTAAGCTCAAAGAAATCACTGATCGGCCGCTTCACGTCGGAACACCGCGAGAAAGTACGGGAAGCCATTGCCCGTATGGGGCTCGAGGGATTGGAACACCGTGCCATCGGGCAACTCAGTGGCGGACAGTTGCAACGGGCTTTATTGGGACGTGCCATCGTCAGCGATCCTTCCGTAGTAATTCTCGATGAACCGAGTACATATATCGACAAGCGTTTCGAAGCACGCCTTTACAAACTTCTGGCGGAAATAAACAAAGAATGCGCCATAATCCTCGTCAGCCACGACATCGGTACAGTATTACAACAAGTGAAATCCATTGCCTGCGTAAACGAAACACTGGACTATCATCCCGATACGGGTGTCACTACAGAGTGGCTGGAACGTAACTTCAATTGTCCTATCGAACTGTTAGGCCACGGTACGTTACCACATAGAATATTAGGAGAACATCATCACCATTAAACAGCGAACATCGTTCCTCTACGGGATCTCTTGTCTTGAAAAGAATACAAGACCACTTTGGCTTTAAAGATACAATGCGAGACATGGGGGTGTTTGACAGTGAAACATACCCATGTCTCACTGCTTTACATCCCCATGTTTCACAGCTTTACACCCCCATGTTTCACATGATTGGTTCCGAAGGAAAACAGGTCGGCTTTATAAGAAAGAGGGGGCAGGATCAGACCCTGAAGCAGTCGCCTTAGCTTTATTCACCTCTTACGCTTCCTAAAAATCCTATAAATATTCCTTGATACTGACTCATTATATGCGTAAATCACTATCTTTGTGGCCACTTAACATGTTAATGAAACAACAACTATCGTTTTAATGAAGCAGTACAAAACCGTAAACAACCTCGTCGGTTGGCTTACTTTCATTATCGCTGCCACAGTCTATTGCATGACAATAGAGCCGACAGCCAGTTTTTGGGATTGTCCCGAGTTCATTACGACCGGCTACAAACTGGAAGTAGGACACCCGCCCGGAGCACCTTTCTTCATGCTGGTAGCCAACCTGTTCTCACAATTTGCCTCCGACCCGAGCACTGTTGCCAAAATGGTAAACTATATGAGTGCACTGATGAGTGGCACTTGTATCCTGTTCCTGTTCTGGAGCATCACGCACCTGGTGCGCAAACTTGTTGTTACAGATGAGAATAATATTACCCGCGGACAACTGATTACCATCATGGGTAGCGGTCTGGTAGGCGCACTGGCATATACATTCAGTGACACCTTCTGGTTCAGTGCCGTCGAAGGTGAAGTTTACGCATTCTCTTCTCTTTTCACAGCCGTTGTATTCTGGCTGATACTGAAATGGGAGGATGTGGCGAACGAACCTCACAGCGACCGCTGGCTTATCCTCATCGCTTACCTCACGGGACTTAGTATCGGCGTACACTTGCTGAACTTGCTCTGCTTGCCTGCCATCGTACTGGTTTACTATTACAAGAAAGTGCCCAACGCAAATGCCAAGGGTTCATTACTGGCATTGCTCGCTTCGGGCATTCTGGTTGCCGCCGTACTTTATGGCATGGTACCGGGTATTGTAAAAGTAGGAGGCTGGTTCGAACTGTTCTTCGTGAATACACTGGGAATGTCTTTCAACAGCGGTGTAATGGTTTACATCATTGTATTGGCAGCTTCCATCATCTGGGGAGTATACGAAAGCTACACGGAAAAGAACAAGATGCGCATGTCCGTCTCCTTCGTACTGACAATTGCCTTGTTGGGTATTCCCTTCTACGGACACGGAACGAGCGCTGTTATTATAGGTATTATTGTTATCGCCTTCCTGTTCTTCTACCTCAGCCCGAAGATGCAGGCAAGTATGAAAGAGAAATATCGTGTTTCTGCGCGTACGCTCAACACCTCGCTGTTGTGTACCATGATGATTGTCATCGGATATTCTTCCTACGCCATTATCGTGATCCGCTCTACAGCCAACACCCCCATGGATCAGAACTCACCCGAAGACATCTTCACGCTGGGTGAATATCTGG
>OODP01000691.1_pt1 | contig 27206 bp, 29 predicted proteins | sample 1671011 | NCBI WGS metagenome assembly OODP01 (sample SAMN06348113, study PRJEB24527) | human gut metagenome | biome: human gut; feature: ankylosing spondylitis patient; material: feces | host: Homo sapiens | place: China | collected 2015-10
CTGCACTGTTGGTAACCCGCAGGTTGCTTATCGCGAAACCATTCGCAAAGCTGTTAAATCCGAAGGTAAATTTGTTCGTCAGTCCGGTGGTAAAGGCCAATATGGTCATTGCTGGCTGGAAATCACTCCGCGTGAACCTGGCGAAGGCTTCCTGTTTGAAAACAAAGTTGTTGGCGGCGCTATTCCTAAAGAATACATCGCTCCTATCGAAGCAGGCGTTAAAGAAGCTATGGAAAATGGCGTAGTTGCAGGTTATGAATTCGTTAATGCAATCGTCGGCGGTGCTATTCCTAAGGAATATATCCCTGCTGTTGACGCAGGTATCCAAGGTGCTATGCAGTCTGGTGTACTTGCAGGTTACAACGTAGTTGACGTTAAGGCAACTCTATATGACGGTTCATATCATGAAGTCGACTCATCAGAAATGGCATTTAAGATTGCCGGTTCTATGGGCTTCAAGTCCGGTGCTGAAAAAGCTAACCCGGTTATCCTTGAGCCGTATATGAAAGTAGAAATTACTGTTCCTGAAGAATACATGGGCGACGTAATCGGCGACGTTAACTCCCGCCGTGGCCGCATCGAAGGCATGGAAGCTCGTAACGGTGCACAAGTAATCAATGCATTCGTTCCGCTGGCTGAGATGTTCGGTTATGCTACCGACCTGCGCAGCAAAACCCAAGGCCGTGGTAACTACTCCATGGAAGTAGACCACTACGAAGACGTTCCCAGAAACATTGCTGAGGCAATTATTGCTAAAAACAAAGGCACCAACTAAGCCTAGTTTTAACAAACAACCTTAAGGAGGAAATTCACAATGGCAAAAGCTAAATATGAAAGAACTAAACCGCATCTGAATATCGGCACCATCGGTCACGTTGACCATGGCAAGACTACTCTGACTGCTGCTATCACCAAAGTACTGGCTGAAAAAGGCGGCGCTGAATTCATGGACTACTCCATGATCGATAAAGCTCCGGAAGAACGTGAACGTGGTATTACCATCAACACTTCTCACGTTGAATATGAAACCGCAACCCGTCACTATGCACACGTTGACTGCCCGGGCCATGCTGACTATGTAAAGAACATGATCACCGGCGCTGCTCAGATGGACGGCGCAATCCTGGTAGTATCCGCTGCTGACGGCCCGATGCCTCAGACTCGTGAGCACATCCTGCTGGCTCGCCAAGTAGGCGTACCTGCAATGGTTGTATTCCTGAACAAAGTAGATATGGTTGACGACGAAGAGCTGCTGGAACTGGTAGAAATGGAAGTTCGCGAACTGCTGAGCTCCTATGATTTCCCCGGCGATGACATCCCTGTTGTTGCAGGCTCCGCTCTGAAAGCTCTGGAAGGCGACCCGAAATACGAAGCAAAAATCATGGAACTGATGGACGCTGTTGACAGCTACATTCCGCTGCCGGAACGTGCAACCGACAAACCGTTCCTGATGCCTGTCGAGGACGTATTCACCATCACCGGTCGTGGTACCGTTGCTACCGGCCGTGTAGAGCGTGGTACTGTTAAAGTTGGCGACACTGTAGAAATCGTTGGCATGAAAGACGAGAAAAAATCTACCGTTGTAACTGGCGTAGAAATGTTCCGCAAACTGTTGGACGAAGCAGTAGCTGGCGATAACATCGGCTGCCTGCTGCGTGGTGTTGACCGTAAAGAAATCGAGCGTGGCCAAGTACTGTCCAAACCGGGCAGCATTCATCCGCACACCAAATTCAAAGGTGAAGTTTATGTACTGACCAAAGAAGAAGGCGGCCGTCATACTCCGTTCTTCAACGGCTACCGTCCGCAATTCTATTTCCGTACTACCGACGTAACTGGCGTAACCGAACTGCCGGAAGGTGTAGAAATGGTAATGCCTGGCGATAACGTAACCATGGAAGTAGAACTGATCACCCCGATCGCTATCGAAAAAGGTCTGCGTTTCGCTATCCGTGAAGGCGGCCGTACCGTTGGCGCCGGCGTTGTTTCCGAAGTAGAAGAGAAATAATTTTTCCGGCATAGTAATGCAAAATACAAGACCGGTCAGCTTATGGCCGGTCTTGATTTTTTAAGACTGATTGCCAAAGAAACGCTTTATAGTAACTAAGCACTGTTTGTGCAGAAAAAATTTGCGTCAGACGGATATTTATAGTTGACATAAAGTGTTAACTGTGTTACTCTATATTAGCGACAATTTGTGATTGGTTTTATTATTATGTACGTAAGCGAGGTGTAACTAAATGCGTAACCTGATTACTTTGGCTTGCACTGAGTGCAAACAGAGAAATTACCAAACCAACAAAAACAAAAAGAACGATCCTGATCGTATCGAGCTCAATAAATATTGCAAGTTCTGCAAAAAACACACTCTGCACAAAGAGACCAAATAATATTGGCTTGTGCGTAACCGGGTAGTAATAGCAAGGATGTGACAAGATGGCCGTTCCGGAAACTACAGACACTGAGAATAAGGGATTCAGCATTACAACCTTTCTTAGTGAAACTAAAGTAGAATTAAAAAAGGTTACCTGGCCTACCAAACAAGAGCTTATTGCTAACACTATAGTGGTAATTATTGCAGTTGTTTTGTGCGCAGCTCTAATCTGGATTATTGATTCCATCTTTAGTATGTTATTCCGCATGATTTTGCAATAATGAGCTTTAAAGCTTAAGTAAGGAGGGAAGGGGAAGCGTTGCTTTCCGTTTATTCATGGAAGAAGAAAAGCAAGGAAAACATTGGTATGTAATCCATACCTATTCTGGCTACGAAAATAAAGTGCGCGCAAACCTGGAACGAAAAGTTCATTCCTTGGGTATGGAAAATGAAATTTTCCGTATTGAAATACCTACGGAAAAAGAGGTTGAAATCACTTCGGATGGCAAGAAAAAGCTTGTCGAGCATAAAGTTTTCCCAGGCTATGTGCTGGTGGAAATGATTGTCAATGAGCGCAATTGGTATGCTGTCCGCAATACTGCAGGTGTAACTGGTTTCGTCGGTTCTGATTCTACCCATCCGACTCCGCTTACAGCTGAAGAAGTAAGGCAGATTATGCCTTCGATGGGTATGGATGTTGAAGCAACTGAAAAACCCGCAAAAATTGATTTTCAGTTACATCAGAGAGTCCGCATCAAGACTGCACCCTTCATGGATTTTGAAGGCGCAATCAGTGAAATCAACGAAGAAAAGGGTAAACTGAAGGTACTCGTTGATATCATGGGACGCGAAACTCCTGTTGAAATTGACTTTACACAAGTTGAAGAAATTGAGTAAGGAGGTGTAATTAAATGCCGAAAAAAGTCGTTAAAATGGTAAAATTACAGGTACCGGCTGCTAAAGCTACTCCGGCTCCTCCGGTAGGTCCTGCACTTGGCCAGGCTGGTGTTAACATCATGGCCTTCGTTAAGGAATTTAACGCACGTACCGAGAAACAAGTTGGCCTCATCATTCCTGTTGAGATCACTGTATTCGAAGATCGTTCCTTTACTTTCGTAACCAAAACCCCTCCGGCTGCAGTTCTGCTGAAAAAAGCTGCTGGTCTGGAAAAGGCTTCTGGTGAACCTAACAAAAAGAAAGTTGCTAAACTGGGTCGTGACAAAGTTCGCGAAATCGCAGAAAGCAAAATGCAAGACCTCAATGCTGCAAACGTTGAAGCTGCTATGAGAATGGTAGAAGGCACTGCACGTAGCATGGGTATTGTAATCGAAGACTAATTTTAAGTAGTCTTCTCAATTTAGTGGGAGGCAAAAGCCGCTTGTACCACATAGGAGGATTTTATAACAATGGGCAAAAAGTATGATGACGCTTTGAAATTAATCGAAGCTGACAAATTCTACTCTCCGAAAGAAGCAGTAGCTCTGGTTAAGAAAACCGCTGCTACCAAATTCGACAGCACTGTTGAAGTTGCTTTCCGTCTGGGCGTTAACCCTAAATACCCTGATCAGCAAGTTCGTGGTGCACTGGTTCTGCCGAACGGCACTGGTAAATCCAAGACTGTTATGGTTTTTGCTAAAGGCCCCAAAGTTGCAGAAGCAGAAGCTGCCGGCGCAGATTTCGTTGGCGGTGAAGAATATGTTGATAAAATCAAGAACGGCTGGATGGCATTTGACGTGTGCATCGCAACCCCTGATATGATGGGTCTTGTTGGTCGTCTTGGTAAAATCCTTGGCCCTCGTGGTTTAATGCCTAACCCGAAGGTTGGTACCGTTACCATGGACGTAACCCGTGCCGTTAAGGAATCCAAAGCTGGTAAAATCGAGTATCGTACCGATAAATCCGGCAACGTACAAGCTCCTATCGGTAAAGCATCCTTTACTGAAGAGCAACTGTTACAAAACTACATGACTTTGGCTGACACCCTGGTTAAGGTTAAACCGGCTGGTGCTAAAGGTCAGTACATGAAAACTATTACCATGTCCTGCACCATGGGCCCTGGCGTTAAAGTTGACGTCCTGAAAGCTAATAGCGACAAATAATTGTAGTTTTACTTAATTTTACTAAATCAGAAGATAATCGGGCCATAGACAGCAGGTGCCACGTGCGTAAGTTTTAACTACGCCTGCCGAGGCTGGAGCGTGAAGATATATTAGACCTTCCGACCTCCGGCTACGGCCGAGAGGTCTTTTTGATTTAATAAAAACATCAAAAAAAGGAGGTGCAATCTAAATGGCAGTTATTAGACCTGAAAAAGTAGCTAAAGTTGCTGAAATTCAAGAGTTGCTTTCTAACTCCAAATGCACTATTTTAGTTGACTTCTGCGGTTTAACTGTTGCTCAGGATACCGAGCTGCGTAAACAGTTAAGAGAAGCTGGTGTTACTTATAAAGTATATAAGAACACCATGATCAGACGTGCTGCGGAGGGTACTGCATTTGCTGCTCTGGATCCGCATTTAGAGGGACCGACTGCAATCGCTGTATCCAAGACAGATGCAACTGCTGCTGCTAGAATTCTGGCTGAGTTCGCAAAGAAGGCTGACAAGCTGGAAATCAAGGGCGGTGTTGTAGAAGGCAATTATTACGACGCAAAGGGAATGCAGGTTATCGCAACCATCCCGTCCAGAGAAGTTCTTCTGGGCCGTTTGCTGGGAAGCATGCAGTCTCCGATTGCAAACTTCGCTCGTGTGCTTAATCAGATCGCTGAGAAGAGCGCAGAGGCATAAGTTTTACTGATAGGAATATATTCCTGTGAATTTATTTCGGCCCTTCCGGAAAGGGAAGCGCCAGGAAAAACATTAATCAAATGGAGGAAAATAAAATGGCAAAGTTAACCACTGCAGAGTTTATCGAAGCTATCAAAGAGTTATCCGTATTAGAGCTGAACGAGCTGGTAAAGGCTTGTGAGGAAGAGTTTGGCGTATCCGCAGCAGCAGGCGTTGTTGTAGCAGCAGCAGGCCCGGCAGCTGAGGCAGCTGAAGAGAAGACCGAGTTCGACGTAGAGCTGACCGAGGTTGGCCCGAACAAGGTTAAAGTTATCAAGGTTGTTCGTGAAGCTACCGGTCTGGGCCTGAAAGAGGCTAAGGACGTAGTTGACGGCGCTCCGAAGATCCTGAAAGAGGCTGCTTCTAAGGAAGAGGCTGAGGGCATCAAGGCTAAACTTGAGGCTGAGGGCGCAAAGGTTACCCTGAAGTAATTAACTTCATCAGAAGATGGACGCTGCAGGAAGCGGGAAACCGCTTTTCTGCAGCGTTTTTTGTTTCGGCTCCGCGAGGGATCGCCATGGGTTGGAAGAGAATTTTGTCGCAGAAGCGACAGCAAGAACCGCGCACAACCGTGAAAGTTGGGACAAAATTGACAGAATTTACTTGACAGATTGGCACTCAGGTGCTAAACTTACGATGTATTTTGATATGAGCTTTTGATTCACATATTTTTGTAAGTCATGAAGACCATTTCATGATTTACAAAAATATGTGATTTTTTTGATTCAGAGAAAATACAAAAATAATTAAATCTATTTTATAAAGGGAGGTACCACTCATGAATAACGGTACAGTTAAATGGTTCAACGCTACTAAAGGTTATGGTTTCATCACCAACGATGCAACTGGCGAGGAAGTATTCGTACACTTCTCCGGTATCGTAGCTGATGGCTACAAGACTCTGGAAGATGGTCAGAAGGTTACTTTTGACACCACCGAGGGCAACCGCGGTATCCAGGCTGTTAATGTTCACGTTGTAGCTTAATTGGAGCGCTGACAGACCCCTTGTTTTGATACAGAATGGCTGCTTTTGCAGGCAGTCTGGATAATAAGACATGGACAGAAGATCGTCGTATACGGCGATCTTCTTTTTAGATTTTATTTTCGTGAACTTTTTTCATGAGAATCCCTTTTAGATATTTACACAGCACAGGCTTTTTGACAAAATTGTTTTTGCAAGAAAAAGTGTAAACGCTTACAAAAAAGTTGGAAAACCTATTGCAATAATAGATCAAATGGTGTATGATAAATCCATGAAACAAACGCAATCTTGTCTTTTTGAAAATTTGTAAGCACTTACAAAAAAGAAAAGTTTTCTGCCGTCCTTAAGGACAGTCTCAAACCGGGGTGGAGAAGAAGAAGACAAGGACAGCGGCGAAAAGACGAGTAAATCAATCATAACAAATTATAAGGTGGAGGTTTCAGACGATGAGCAAGAAAGAAACAGTAATTCAGTTTGGTGAAGGCGGTTTCCTGCGTGGATTTGTAGATTATTTCTTCCAGAAGTTAAAAGAGAAGGAGCTGTTTGACGGTTCTGTAGTGATTGTGCAGCCGATTGAAAAAGGTATGTGCGAGATGTTAGAGAAGCAGGGCTGCGAATACAATCTGTTCTTAAGAGGCATCAATGACGGTAAGGTTGTAGATGAGCATACTCATATTGATGTGATTTCCAGATGTGTCAATCCCTACAGTGACAACGCTGCCTATATGGCTCTGGCTGAGAACCCGGATTTCCGCTTTATCGTTTCCAATACCACTGAGGCAGGTATTTGCTTTGAAGGTGATAACAAGTTTGAGGATGCTCCGGCTCATTCCTTCCCGGGCAAGCTGACTCAGCTGCTTTATAAGAGATTCCAGCTGGGACTGCCGGGCTTTATTATCCTTTCTTGTGAGCTGATTGACCACAATGGTGAGGAGCTGCTGAAGTGCTGTGAGCAGTATGCAGATCTGTGGAACCTGGGCGATGATTTTAAGGCATGGCTGAAGAATGAAAATGATTTCTGCTCTACACTGGTAGACCGTATTGTAACCGGATTCCCGAGAGATGAGCATGCAGCTCTGTGCGAGCGTATCGGTCAGCAGGATAACATGATGGATACCGCTGAGATCTTCCATCTGTGGGTAATCCAGGGCGATCATGAGGACGAGCTTCCTCTGCAGAAGGCAGGCTTTAATGTTGTATGGACAGACAATGTAGATCCTTATAAGAAGAGAAAAGTGCGTATTCTGAATGGTGCTCATACTTCTATGGTACTGGGTGCCCGTCTGTACGGTCTGGAGACTGTTGGTGAGTGCCTGAAGGATGAGAAGGTATCTGCTCTTCTGAAGAAGTGCATCTTTGAGGAGATTATCCCCACCATCGGAGATACTGAGGATAATCGGGCATTTGGTGCAGCTGTTCTGGAGCGTTTCTCCAACCCGTTTATTAAACATCTGCTTCTGTCCATTGCGCTGAACTCTGTTTCCAAGTTCAAAGCAAGAGTTCTGCCGACCATTCTGGAGTATAAAGAAGAAAAGGGTGCTTATCCGCAGGGCCTGACCTTCTCTCTGGCTGCTCTGATTGCATTCTACCGCACAGATGAAGCCAATGACGGTGAGGATATTATGGCATTTATGAAGGATGCATCTGTTGCTGATATTCTGGCTAAGACCGAGTACTGGGGCCAGGATCTGAGCGATATGCTTCCTGTTGTAGAGAAGTGGTACAACATGATTCAGACTGAAGGCATGAGCAAGGCATACGACGCTGTTCTGGCTGAATAAAATGTAACTATTCAGGACAGCTGAAAAGCTGGCTTGTAAGCAGATTTTTCTGCCAGTTCTCACATCAGAGGCATCTCCGATGCTTCTCGTTCGGCTTTGCAGGACAAAAAATGTCTCGTTCTGAACAGTTACTATAAAACAAAATACTCCTGAATCAAATTTTCAATATTTTGTGAGGTAAGAGGATGTTCTTTAGTTTCATAGGTTGTGATTAAATTAATGGTAGGAATAATGTTATGTTGACAATAGATATTCAATTTCTGAAATGCATTTTTCGAATAACCAGGAGTATCCATAAGACCAAAATGCTCCCAATAAAAATATTCACCTGTTTCGGGGTGGCGAATAGTGAAATCAGGATAATAGGTACTGTTTTCAAGTTTCAAAGCACATTCGTAACGAAAGGGAATTTTATGCATGAACAAAGCCTGAGCAATCAATACTTCTGATTTAGAACGAACCGTATGGCCTGAAAGGCAGGAATGGATCAGGTTTTCTGGATGCAGCAGATTTCTTTCATACTCCGCCCTGCTCCACTCCTTCAAATCCTCTGATACTGGCTGAAAAGCCTGAGCAATAACTGTTTGATAAGAAGACTGTGAAAGTAATTGTTCAACTTTGGAGGAACCTGATTCATAAGATTTTAGAAATGCGTTTACTGCTTTCAGCTCCTTCTGCAAATCCTTAAGAAACGCACATAACAATGCTTTCTCTCCAAGCATCTTTATAAAATCAACATTCTTTTTCGGAATGCAGGTGTACGTTCCATTCAATAAATGTTTATAAACAATATATTTTCCATTTTGGGAACAGCTAAGTTTTCCATCTGGATAAGCTGCCAGAGCATTTTCCAAATTCTGAATCTCCTCTAATAAATTCTTCTTTCTGTTAATCATTTTATAATATAACAATCGGCTTCCTCCTGAATATGTATTACAAAACATCTAGTGACACGTAACCTGAAACGCAACCACTCAAAACGGCTAAAAATTTGGAAAAAACTGTATCAAGCTTGCTTGTAAACGGATTTTTCCACCAAATTTCACATCGGCGGCATCTCCGATGTTTCCTGTTCGGCAAAGCCGGACAAGAAGATGCTGTCCTGAACAGATTATTCTAAAACATATTTCCAACTACATAATAAAAATCACATAAACACATATACTCGAATGTCATAAAAATACACAAAAAAGGTACAGACTCCGATACACAAAAACCTTTTTATCTGTCGAAATCCATCACAAATTGTTTCATAAAATATTTTGCAAAAAAATGGAAATAATAGAATACCATAAAATTGAGAAATCCTGACACGTAGATAAAACATTTTAAACACAAGAGACGAGTAATCCGTACCCCTATTTTTCTTTATAAAAAGAAGCTCGCTCGCGAGCTTCTCCGCCTGCGGCGGGTCGCTTCTGCGACAAAATTCTCTGCCGCCAGCATTTGACTGGCGGCATAACTCTCGGCAGGCAGCATGTTTTTCCGACAACGGGATGCATCTCGCCCACTTTTCAGCAGCGTTCCTACAGCACATGCCCCTGGGCCTTCATAACCTCAATTACCTGATCTACATAGCTTTCGCACATTTCTTTGGTGGAGGCCTCTACCATTACCCGGACAACCGGCTCTGTGCCTGACTGGCGCAGCAAAATCCGTCCGTTATTTCCCAGAGCCTCTGTCACCTTTGCAACCTCTGCCTGAACAGCCGGATCATCCTGAGCGATCTGCTTATCATGTACCCGGACATTTTTCAGAACCTGGGGATAAATCTCCACTTCTGATGCCAGCTTTGCAAGGCTTTCCTTTTTCTCCAGCATAACCTCCATTACCTTTAAGGAGGTCAGAATTCCATCTCCCGTTGTGGCGTGCTTGCTGAAAATAATATGGCCGGACTGTTCTCCGCCCAGGCAGTTGCCAAACTGGGACATGTTTTCATACACATACTTGTCGCCTACTGCAGTCTTTTCATAAGAAATGCCTTCCCGATCAAAGGCCTTGTAAAGACCAAAGTTAGACATTACGGTAGTAACAACTGTATTATTAAACAGAGTTCCGTTTTCCTTCATATATTTTCCGCAGATATAAAGAATCAGATCTCCGTTGATTTCATTGCCGTTTTCATCTACAGCGATACAGCGGTCTGCGTCTCCGTCATAGGCAAAGCCCACGTCACATCCGGTATCCTTTACATACTGGCAGAGAACTCCAATATGGGTGGAACCACAGTCTGTGTTAATATTCAATCCATTGGGCGCATTGTTAATCACATGAGTTTCTGCTCCCAGAGCATCAAACACATTTTTTGCAATTGCGGAAGCGCTGCCGTTGGAGCAGTCCAGAGCCACCTTTTTGCCCTTAAAGGAACGGGTAGCAATAGAAATCAGATAGCCGATATAGCGGTTTCTTCCTGCGGCATAGTCCACAGTTCTTCCAATATGATCCCGAACAGCATAGGGAATTTCTCCGGTAACTCCGTCCAGATACTTTTCAATCTCCTCAATCACACTTTCTTCCAGCTTTTCTCCCCGTCCGTTAATAACCTTAATTCCATTATCATAATATGGGTTATGGCTGGCGGAAATCATAATACCGCAGTCAAAATCCTCGGTACGCACCACATAGGATACGCTGGGAGTCGTGGTGACATGAAGCAGGTATGCGTCAGCGCCGGAAGCCGTAAGACCGGCTACCAGAGAATACTCAAACATATAGCTGCTTCTTCTTGTGTCCTTGCCGATTACAATCCGGCAACGGCCATCTGGATTGGTCTCTGAGGCCTTTGCCTGCTGTCCATAATACCAGCCGAGGAAACGGCCTACCTTGTAAGCATGCTCTACTGTCAGGTTCACGTTGGCTTCTCCGCGGAAACCGTCTGTTCCAAAATACTTACCCATTCTCTTAATCTCCTTCATAAAGACAGCTGCCGTTCAGAAACGGCTGCCTGATTTATTGTTCGTTTTTCTGAAGCTCCTTCAGGAACCGTCCAAGAGCGTCCTGCCATGCAGGGAGACGTTCAAAACCGTTCTCTGTCAGCTTTTCCTTGCTCATGCGGCTGTTGGAGGGACGGGTTGCCTTTGCCGGAAACTCGCTGCTTCCAACTGGAGTTACCTGTACTTCATCCATTCCGACCTGACGGAAAATCTCCTTTGCAAATTCATACCAGCTGCACAGTCCTTCGTTGGTAGCATGATATCTGCCGTATCTGTCTGTCTGGATCATATCCACCAGAAGACGCGCCAGATCATAGGTATAGGTGGGGGACCCTACCTGATCATCTACAACGCTGACTGCTCCCCGCTCTGCACCCAGGCGCAGCATGGTCTTTATAAAGTTCTTTCCGGCTACGCCAAATACCCAGGCAATCCGGACAGTGAAAAACTTTTCTACCAGTTCCTCCACAGCCAACTCTCCCTCGTACTTGGTCTGTCCGTATACATTCAGCGGATGACGTTCATCATCCGGCTCCCAGGGGCGGGTTCCGGTTCCGTCAAATACATAATCTGTGCTGATGTACATCATCTTAATTCCTGTTTCCCGGCAGGCTAGGGCAACATTTCGTGTTCCCTCGCCATTGATTTTCCGGCACAGCTCCACATTGTCTTCTGCTGCATCTACTGCAGTATATGCAGCACAGTGAATCACTGCGTCAGCTCCCGACTGGCCGATTACACGCATACAGGCATCTCTGTCTGTGATATCCATTTCCTCCACATCTACGCCGATGCTGTCCAGTCCGCGTTTTTCCAGTTCATTCATCAAATCAGCTCCAAGCTGTCCCTTGGCGCCTGTTACCAGTACTTTCATGGTTCTACCTCTATTTTCTCCTATCGGTTTCCATACATCTTTTCATAATAATTCTGATACTCGCCGGAAATAATGGTTTCCCACCACTCCCGGTTTTCCAGATACCACTGAATCGTTTTCTTGATTCCATCGGCAAATTTTGTCTCCGGCAGCCATCCCAGCTCACTGTGAATCTTTGTCGGGTCAATGGCATAACGCATATCATGGCCCTTTCTGTCTGTCACATAGGTAATCAGGCTTTCCGGCTTGTTCAGCTCCTTACAGATGATTTTAACAATATCAATATTTTTCATCTCATTATGACCGCCGATGTTGTAAACCTCTCCTACCCGGCCTTTATGAATAATCAGATCGATTGCCTTGCAGTGATCCTCTACATACAGCCAGTCACGGACATTCAGACCCTCTCCGTATACAGGAAGAGGCTTGTCAGCCAGGGCATTGGCAATCATCAGAGGTATCAGCTTCTCCGGGAAATGATAGGGTCCGTAGTTGTTAGAGCAACGGCTGATTGTAATCGGAAGGCCGTAGGTGCGGTGGTATGCCTGTACCAGAAGATCTGCAGCTGCCTTGGAGGAGCTGTAGGGACTGCTGGTGTGAAGCGGAGTCTCCTCTGTAAAGAACAGATCCGGGCGATCCAAAGGAAGATCTCCGTATACCTCGTCTGTAGAAACCTGGTGATATCTCTGAATTCCGTATTTGCGGCAGGCATCCATTAAAACAGCCGTTCCCTTAATATTGGTATCCAGGAAAACCTCCGGATTCTCAATCGAACGATCCACATGGCTTTCTGCTGCGAAGTTCACAACTACATCCGGATGCTCTTCCTCAAACAGCTGGAAAATAGCATCTCGATCGCAGATATTGATCTTGCAGAACCGGAAATTAGGATTCTTTAAAGCCTCCTCCAGTGTAGACAGATTTCCTGCATAAGTCAGACAGTCCACACAGATAATCCGATAGTCCGGATATTTGTTTAACATATGATAAACAAAATTGGAACCGATAAATCCGGCGCCGCCGGTTACGATAATTTTCATACTGCTTTTCCTCTTTTCTTTTGGTATTCACTTATTTGGGTTCTTATTTCATATCATTTCCATGAAGCTTATCAATATACTTTCCGTCCAGAACATCTTTCAGATACTGACCGTACTGATTTTTCTTCAAAACCTCATAGGCTTCCAGCACCTGTTCTCTGGTGATCCAGCCATTTAACCAGGCAATCTCCTCCAGACAGGCAATCTTTCTGTGCTGGTGCGTCTCAATCGTCTTTACAAAATTTGTTGCCTCTACCAGAGACTCATGGGTTCCTGTATCCAGCCAGGTAAAGCCCTGACCCAGAAGCGTCACCTCAAGCTCGCCGTTTTCCAGATAGATCCGGTTCAGATCTGTAATCTCAAGCTCGCCGCGGGCAGAGGGCTTTAAGGCCTTTGCATACTCTACCACCCGGTTGTCATAGAAATACAGGCCGGTCACACAGTAATTGGACTTGGGATGAGCAGGCTTTTCCTCGATAGAAACTGCTTTTCCCGTATCGTCAAATTCCACAATGCCAAACCGCTCCGGATCGTCTACATAATAGCCGAATACCGTAGCGCCCTTCTCTCTGGCTGCAGCAGCCCGCAGACGTTTCTTTAAGCCCTGACCATGGAAAATATTGTCTCCCAGAACCATGGCTACAGAATCTGTTCCAATAAAGTCCGCACCAATAATAAATGCCTGAGCCAGTCCGTCCGGACTTGGCTGAACCGCATACTGCAGATCCACGCCGAACTGATGTCCATCTCCCAAAAGGGCCTCAAATCTTGGGGTATCATCGGGGGTAGAAATAATCAGAATTTCCCGGATACCTGCGTTCATCAGCACCGACAGAGGATAATAAATCATGGGCTTATCATAAATCGGAAGCAGCTGCTTAGACGTTACCTTTGTCAATGGATACAGGCGTGTGCCGGATCCTCCTGCAAGTATAATTCCTTTCATATCAAATCTTCTGCTGAAAATCAGCTTTTCCTTTCCTAGTTTCTGGCTATCCCTGATTTTCGGGACTTATGCCGTTGTTTTATCATTGCCATCAGGCTTCTGCATCTTTGTTCATCAGATTCTTCTGGCTGATACCAGTTTTCTAGTTTGTACTATACCATACCGGCACCCAAAATTCAACGCGGGATTCGGAAACAATGATGCGAAAAGAGAAGCCTGCTTTCTCTTAGAAAAAGCGGCTTCTCCATCAGCTCCCTATCCATTCATCTCGTTCATCTTCGCCAGCTTGGCAGCCTGATCTGCCGCAATGCAGGCATCCAGAATTTCCTGAATGTCTCCATTTAATATTTTATCCAGTTTATACAGAGTCAGGTTGATCCGGTGATCCGTAACCCGGCCCTGAGGGAAATTGTAGGTACGGATTTTCTCAGAACGGTCTCCTGTTCCGATCTGGCTGCGGCGCTCTGCAGCCTCTGCATTCATCTTCTTTTCCATTTCCAAATCATACAGCTTGGAGCGGAGCAGACGGAATGCCTTCTCCTTGTTCTGAAGCTGGGATTTCTCTGTCTGGCTGTAAATTACAATTCCTGTCGGCATATGGGTCAGACGAACCGCAGAGTCTGTCGTATTGACACACTGTCCTCCATTTCCAGATGCACGCATAACGTCGATACGGCAGTCGTTCATATCAATCTGAACATCTACTTCTTCCGCCTCCGGCATAACTGCAACCGTAGCCGTAGAGGTGTGAATCCGGCCTCCGGACTCAGTTTCCGGAACACGCTGTACCCGGTGTACGCCGCTTTCATATTTCAGCTTCGAATAAGCGCCCTTTCCGGTAACCATGGCCTGAACCTCTTTAAAACCGCCAATTCCGCTTTCATTTAAGCTGATAATCTCTACCTTCCATCTCTGGCTCTCTGCATAATTGACATACATACGGTAAAGCTCTGCTGCAAACAAAGCAGCCTCATCGCCGCCTGCGCCTGCACGGATCTCCAGAATAATGTTCTTGTCATCGTTGGGATCCTTTGGCAGCAGAAGAATCTTCAGTTCCTGTTCCAGCTCTTCTACCCGTTTCTTGGCGTCAGACAGCTCTTCCTTGGCCAGCTCCCGCATCTCCTCATCGCTTTCTTCCTCCAGAAGCGCCAGACTGTCCTCAATATCCTGCTTTGCCTGTTTGTATGCCTTATATGCTTCCACAATCGGAGCCAAATCTGCCTGCTCCTTCATCAGCTTCCTGAATCGGGTCTGGTTTTCCGTCACATTCGGCTCATTTAATTCCTGCATGACTTCTTCATAATGAATCAGAATATCATCTAATCTGTCGAACATCGCTTCCTCCTGTCTGTTCTCTTCTGCTGCCATACACCGCAGCTACTACCCGGTCCTTTCCCGGCAAATCCTTTACTACCTGTATCTCTGTAAATCCTGCCTCAGCAAGAAGCCCGCTGACTGCCGCTCCCTGGTCATAGCCAATTTCCAGATAGATCCGACCTCCGGGCCTCAGCCATCGCCCTGCCTCAGCCGCTATTCTCCGATAAAAATGCAGGCCGTCTGCTGTTCCGTCCAGAGCCAGCATAGGCTCATGATCACGAACCTCCGGTTCCAGTCCCCGTATCACCTCCGTGGGTATATACGGTGGATTCGCTGTAATCACATCAAAAGCCTCTGTATCCTTCTCCAGAGCGTCAAACAGATCCCCCTGGAAAAATTTCATTTCCTGGTTCTCAGGCCGCAGCCTTTCCCAGTTTCGCCGTGCAACCTTCAGAGCCTCTTCTGAAATATCTGCAGCTATTACCTGCCTGTATCCGCCCTTTACCGCCAAACTGACAGCAATACAGCCGGATCCTGTGCACAGATCAAGCAGGCGGATTTCCTGATTCTTCTGCTGCTCTAAGACCAGCTCTACAAGAGTCTCTGTATCCTGCCGCGGAATCAGCACATGCTGATTCACATAAAATTCCAGCCCCATAAATTCCTGACTGCCGAGAATCTGCTGCAGGGGGCAGCGCCTTCTGCGCTTTTCTATCATGCTCCGGTACAGCTCCATACAGGAACGGTTATAATCACTGTCCTCCAGCTCCTGCATCCGATTCAGCAGAAAATGAACCATATCCAGATGAAAGGCCGCCATAAGAAGCTGCCTTGCATCATGATCCCCATCGGGGTCTCCGGCCTGCTTTAAGGCTCTGCTGCCTTCTGTCAGCAATCGAAACAGCGTCATGCCAGGACCTCCTCCTTTTCCTCCGGAATCACCGTATCCGGAAAATTCTCCCGCAGATAGGCTTTCCAGTCAAATACTGCTTCCACGGCCTCAATGGCAACCTCTATCATAGAATCGTCCGGCTCACTGGTAGTCAGATTCTGCATCCACATTCCCGGTCTGCTCAAAAAATTCACCAGGGCATTGTCTGAACGGCCTGCCAGCCGCAAAAATTCATAGGAAACTCCGGCAATCACCGGCACCAGCACAATCCGGCTGAGTATCCGCAGCCACACATTGTCCACCCGCACCACCATAAAAAACAGGATGCTGATCAGCATGACAATAATCAAAAAGCTGGTTCCGCAGCGTTTGTGCTGCTTAGAGCTTTCCCGCACATGATCCACAGTAAGGGTCATGCCGTGTTCGATACAGTTGATGCATTTATGCTCTGCGCCGTGATACATAAAGGTCCGGCGGATATCCTCCATTCTGGAAATCAGTTTAATATAGGCTACAAAAATTGCAATTCGGATAGCTCCCTCCAGAAATGCCATCACAGTCTCTGAGTGAATCACCCGGCGAAACAGATTGGCAATCAGCAGCGGAAGCACCATAAAAATGCCAATAGCCATGACCACGGAAAACACCATAACCACTGTCATGAGCGCGCTCTCCAGCTTCTCGCCGAAGACCTTATCCAGCCACGCCTCAAATTTACCGGGCTCTGCCTCCTCGTCGTCCTCAAAAAAACTGCAGGACCAGGTCAGGGCCCTCATGCCCACAACCATGGAATCTATAAAACTGAAAATACCTCTTACAAAGGGAAGACCTAATACTTTATGCTTCTTGGTCATACTCAAATAGGTATCCTTTTTCACCTCAATCTCACCGTCAGGACGCCGTACAGCAGTAGCATACTGATCCTTGTTTTTCATCATGATTCCTTCAATGACAGCCTGTCCGCCAATTCCGGAATATTTCATCGTATTTCTCCTCTTTTCCTGCCGGAAAGGAACACGTTCCCTTTCCTATGACATAAAAGAAAAGGTTGAGCCAAAGTGTCTCCACTTACGTCTCAACCTTACCTCGCTCATACTATGCTTATGCGTTCATACCATACTTCTTGTTGAACTTATCGATACGTCCGCGAGCTGAAGCAGTCTTCTGCTGGCCAGTATAGAAAGAATGGCACTTGGAGCAAACCTCCACGTGGATATCTTTCTTGGTAGAACCAGTTACGAACTCGTTTCCGCAGTTGCAGGTAACCTTTGCCTGATAGTAAGCCGGATGGATTCCTTCTCTCATGATTTTCACCTCTTCACTTTTTCAATTATATAGAACTGTGATCATCTAACAGTCTCAGTCGTACTGTTAAAATCACCTCACACCTATAAACAGCTTTGTAAGTATATCACAGAAACCGCCTGTTTGCAAGGAATTTTTTAATAGAATCTCATTTTCTTCACAGATTCCGCAAATTCCCAGTTGTTTTTCGTTCTCGCAAACAATTCCAGGATCTTTTCTACAGATTCCTCCGGTTTCAGAGTATTTGTTGCCTTGCGGATAATATCCACTGCCTCTGCCTCCTCCGCAGTCAGAAGAAGGTCATCCCGGCGGGTTCCGGACTTGAGAATATCCACTGCCGGGAAGATCCGTTTTTCAGAAAGCTTTCTGTCAAGCACCAGCTCCATATTGCCGGTTCCCTTAAATTCCTCATAAATCACATCGTCCATACGGCTTCCCGTATCCACCAGAGCCGTTGCCAGAATTGTCAGGCTTCCGCCCTCCCGCATATTTCTTGCTGCTCCAAAGAAACGCTTAGGCATATGAAGCGCTGCCGGATCTAGACCGCCGGACAGGGTTCTTCCGCTGGGCGGAACAACCAGGTTATAAGCGCGGGCCAGACGGGTAATGCTGTCCAGAAGAATAATCACATCACGTCCATGCTCTACTAAACGCTTTGCCCGTTCAATTACCATCTCAGAAACTCTCTTGTGACGATCCGGAAGCTCGTCGAAGGTAGAATAAATGACCTCCACATTGTCTCCCACAACCGATTCCTTAATATCCGTAACCTCCTCCGGACGTTCGTCAATCAGAAGAATAATCAGATGCATGTCCGGATGATTTGTTGTTACTGCCTGAGCCACCTGCTTCATCAGCGTAGTTTTACCTGCCTTAGGCGGAGAAACAATCATGCCTCGCTGTCCCTTTCCAATGGGAGAAAGCAGATCCACAATTCTCATAGCTGTGCTGCTCTTGCCCGGCACTTCCATATGCAGACGCTGATTGGGGAACACCGGCGTCAAATCCTCAAAGTTGGGACGCCGCTCCACTACGCTGATCGGATATCCGTTTACATTGCGGATATAAAGGAGGGCTGCAAACTTCTCTGCCGCTGTTTTCACACGACGGTTTCCCACAATAATATCGCCTGTTTTCAGATTGAACCGACGAATCTGAGAAGGCGCCACATACACGTCATTGTCACCTGGCAGGAAATTCTCGCAGCGGATAAATCCAAAGCCGTCCGGCATAACCTCCAGAATTCCATTGGCCTCAATGCCGCTGTCTAAATCTGCCACCTCCTGTGCAGATAAGGGCTCCTGCTGCCGGGGCATCTGGCGAATCACCCGTTCGCCGCGTTCCGAATAATACTCCTGGCGTTCCCCTCTGTTTGTTTGTTCACTTTTTTCTGTCCGATCGTTCTTCTCATACCGATCAAACCTCTCATTTCGCTCCCCGCGCTCATACCGCTCTGTCTTCTCACTTCGATCCATTCTCTCACTCCGATCTGTTTTCTCATAACGGTCGCTGCGCTCTGCTTTCTCAGTCCGGTCACTCCGCTCCGTTTTTCCATACCGATCGCCGCGGCTTTCTGTCCGCGTCTCAGTCTGGCCCGTCTGACGCAGCTGCGGCGGCGCCACCGCAGTTTTAATAATCTCCTCCTGCTCGGCAAGGCGGCACAATTCATCTATCAGATCTGCCTTTCTCATGCCAGTAACGCCTTTTATCCCCTGCGCTTTCGCCAGCTCCTTCAGCTGTGTCAAAGGCAGAGTCTGTAATTTTTCTCGCATATACTCGCTCCATTTCTATTTATCATTATTATTGGTTCTCATCCTGTATTCTATTGGTCTGTCATGGGTAATATCCTGTTATGAATATCCTATTATGGGTAATAAAAGATTGTTGAGATTTCTTCCAGAGGATGACTTTGGACAGGGATCGCTCTCTGGCGATCCCCAAATCACATTTGTATTATAAAACGAATTATTTAAAAAGAAAAGATGTTTTTCCCTATTTATACATTTTTAACAGAATTTTTCAAAAATTCCAAATGTTCCCTGATGTTTTTTTCATATCCCATCTCTGTAGGGTGATAAAATTTCTGGTTTTCCATGCCATCCGGCAGATATTGCTGTGCCACATAATGATTGGGGTAGTCATGAGCATACAGATATCCTGTACCTCGTCCCAGACTGGCTGAGCCCTTATAATGGGCGTCCTGCAGATGTGCCGGCACCGGCATCGTCGTCTGGTTTTTCACTGCATCCATCGCCTCGCTGACAGCCATATAGGCGGCATTGCTTTTCGGAGCGCTGGCCACATAGGTTACTGCCTGAGACAAAATGATCTGTGCTTCCGGCATTCCGATACGTTCTACAGCCTGAGCGGCGCTGACAGCCACACAGAGAGCCTGAGGATCTGCATTTCCCACATCCTCAGAAGCGCAGATCATGATTCTCCGGGCGATGAATTTAATATCCTCTCCTGCATACAGCATCCTTGCAAGATAATAAACCGCCGCATCTGGATCCGAGCCTCTCATACTCTTAATAAAAGCAGAAATGGTATCGTAGTGATTGTCCCCGTCCTTATCGTAGCGGACAGCCCGCTTCTGAATACACTCCTGAGCCACTTCCAGAGTAATATGGATTTTACCATCCTCTGAACGTCCGGTAGTCAGAATTCCCAGCTCCAGGGCATTCAGAGCGCCTCTGGCATCACCGCCGGATACATCCGCCAGAAAATCCGCCGCATCCGGATGAAGCTCTGCCTCGTAGCTCCCCATTCCCTTTTTCTCATCCCGGACTGCCCGGTACAGCAGTTCCTTTACATCCTCCCGCTCCAGAGCTTTTAATTCAAAGATCCTGGATCTGGAAAGCAATGCGCCGTTTACTTCAAAATAAGGATTCTCTGTTGTTGCCCCGATCAGAATCAGAGTTCCGTCCTCTACATAAGGAAGCAGATAATCCTGCTGGCTTTTATTGAAGCGATGAATCTCGTCTACAAACAGAATGGTTTTTTTGCCGTACATTCCCAGAGTGTCCTTCGCTTCCTTCACAACCTCTTCCATGTCCTTTTTTCCAGCCACAGTCGCATTGATCTGGCGGAAATTGGCGCTTGTTGTATTGGCAATCACCTTGGCCAGAGTCGTCTTTCCCGTTCCTGGCGGTCCATAAAAAATCAGGGAGCCCAGCTGATCTGCCTGAATAGCCCGGTAAAGCAGCTTATCCTTCCCGATAATATGTTTTTGTCCCACCACCTCATCCAAGGTCGTGGGACGCATTCTGGAAGCCAGCGGCGACTCTTTTTCCTGAGTGCTGCTGCGCATATAATCAAATAAATTCATATTTTTTGTCCTCCTGAACCAGTCTCTTTCAGTATAGACGGCAGCAGACTATTCGTCAACTGCGGCTCTGAAAATCCTGCCCGGAAAACAGTCCATACAAAAAAATCCGCCCTCAGTCAATCATCAGCTCATCCACCGTAACAAACTGATAGCCCTGGCTCTGCAGTTCATCCACCAGCTGCAGAGCCGCTTCCACGGAAGTAGAAAAAATATCGTGCATCAGAATAATATCTCCGTTTTGCACGGACTTTTCCACACGTTTTACAATTTTTTCCGTGTTTTGCAGCTTCCAGTCCAGAGAATCCACAGTCCAGAATACCGTTTCCAAATCCAGCCTTTCCTCCAGCTCCTCATTCCAGTCTCCATAAGGAGGGCGAAGATACTGAGGATACTGCCCCGTAAGAGCTTTTATCATCTCTCCCGTCTTTTCCACATCCTGGCATACCGCTTCTGCTCCTGCTTGTGTCAGCTTCACATGGCAAAAACTGTGATTTCCAATGAGATGGCCGTCCTGTCGCATCTGCCGGACCAGCGCCTCATTGCCCTCCAGATTTTCTCCCATAAGAAAAAAGGTAGCGTGGATACCGCGCTCCCTTAATCCATCCAAAAGCTGTTTTGTATAAATTTTATGAGGTCCGTCATCAAAGGTCAGGGCTACCACACTGCCCAGGGCAGCAAACCTGGAATTCTCCTTTCCCTCCTCTGCCGTCATTTCCGGACTTCCGGCCGGGAGTATCCTGCCTGTGTCCGGCAGGATCGCCTGATCTTCTGCCAGAGACAGCTCCTTTCTGGAATCAGCTGCCCCTGCTCTTACCTGCACAGTCCCTGCCATAAGCCCCAAAATTGCCGCATCCAGAACAGCCGCGCAGATTAGAATTTGACACTGTGCCTTCCATCTGTTTCTGTCCACGCTTCACCCCACCTTTTCTTCCGGACTGCTTGTTTTATGCGCTTTTCCGGTTCCCGCTTTCCTACACTATATGCATTCCCTGCAGGATTTCAGACCTCGATCAGTTCCAGAATTCCCCGAATATCATTTACGGCACAGTCTGCTCCTGCTTCCAGGTATTTTTTCCGTGCCTGTTCACAGAGCTGTGCTCTTTCCTCTGGGGAAAGTGCTTCAAATTCTCTCTGAGAAAGCCCCACCACAGAGCTTCCTTCTATAATCCCCACGGTATAAAGGCCAGCATTTTTTCCTTCCCTGATATCAGATACCGTATCTCCCACCTTCATCACCTTCCTTACATCAGAAAGCTTCAGCTCCTCCATATTGCGGAAAATCATATATGGGAACGGCCGCCCTTTCTGCCCCACTGCATCTGGACTGAACCAGCAGTCCGGAGAATATCCCTTTTTCGCAGCTGCAGGAACCACAACCTGCATCATTTCATCTGTGTAACCAGTCGTAGAACCAATTTTCAGACCTCTGCGCCGAAGTTCTTCTACGGCTTCCTTCACATAAGGCTTTATATCGGTAAACTGGCCCAGCAGCTCCATGATTCTGCTTTCACTTCTCAGATACACTGCCTCTACGTCCTCTTCTGTGAATTCGCGGCCATGGACCTGTTTCCACAATCCGGAAATCCGTTCCATCTGCAGCATAGTGCGCACATGATCCCGCTTCAGCATCCCCATTGGCGCCCGAACCTCGTCCATTGTAGGAATCACACCAAATTCTGCAAAGGAATCAGCAAAGGCCTGCACTGGTGCAAAACACCCATAATCTACTGTAGTTCCCGCCCAGTCAAAAATCACTCCGTCAAATTTTGCCATTTCTCACGCCTCCTTCTTCTCGTTTAAAAAATCATGGATAATCTGCGCCAGCTTTTCCATATCCTTCGGATAAATTTCTCCGATATTGCCGATTCGAAAGGTATCTGCATCTGTCACCTTTCCCGGATAAATGGCATAGCCTCTCTCCTTATCAGATATGGTGTAGAAAAGAAATGCACCACATTACAGATTACAATCAAAAAGAAGGTATTTTGAAGCGGTGTTCCGGAAAAGGCGAATAAAAATGCAATACCGATGACCATTCCGGGAATCGTATTGGTTACCAGCGCAATACTCTCTATCACTGCCTTTTTCCTTTCTCCAAAACTGCTTCTCGCTGTCACCAGAGCCGCCCCGTACACAACCAGAGACCCGACAAGAGCCGTCAGACCAGCTGTCAGAAGAAAGTTCTTATATACAGTCAAAAGAGAAGAATCTCCCAGTACCGCAGACACATGCTTCCATGTAAAGGAAAGCTGATACGGCCACTCCTCTACTGCCGGAACAATAACAATAACTGCAAAAGAGGAAAGCACACAGAGGAGAATTCCAAAGGATACTGCTCCGCAGCACACATCCCGAACCGGATTCTTTTTCAGCTCTACCTGAGAAACTCTGCTGTAGCGAATATTATACTTTTCCAGATAGTGAAGGAGCGTGATACTTAAAACAGAAGGCACCATCATCATCATGGCCACTACCGCTCCCCGGTTAAAGTTCGGCACGCTTCCCAGCATCTCGTTGTAAAGTACGGTTGCCACAACCTCATACTGTCCTCCTACAGAAGCCGGAATTCCGTAATCAGTAAAGCAGAGGAAAAAACACTGCACAAAGGATGCGGCCAGGGTTCCCAGAAGCGGTCTTATAATCGTTTCCAGAAAGGTAACCAGCGCGTGATCTCCCATAATTCTGGATACAATCATGAATTTCTTATCAATAAAACTCATAGTATTCAGAATCAGCAGGAAGGATACTGGAAGTGTATAAATCACGTATCCCAGAAGCAGTCCCCAAAAGCCGTAAATATCAAAAAGCTGAAATCCCAGTATTCTGGTTAAAAGTCCCTGTTTTCCAAAAGAATAAATAATGGCAAATCCATATGTAATCGTGGGCAGCAGCATCGGCGCCACAGCCGCCAGTCGAATAACCTTTTTCCATATTCCCGGAAGATTCGTATAATGAATGGTGTAAGCCAGAAAAAAGGCCAGAATCGTTGTGACCACCCCACTGATGGACGCAATCCAGATGCTTCTTCCCAACACTCCGGGAAAATCCTTTCCTGTCAGAATTTCTCCATATCTGGCCAGCGTAAATCCGCTGCTCCCCTCAAAGGATTTTCCCAGAAGAAGCAGAATTGGTATCAGCAGGAAAACCAGAAATACCACTAGCACTGCTGCGTAGATTCCTTTTATTTCCCGTTCTTTTCCATTTCTCATCATGGTATCCCTCTCAAACTGCCTGCATCATGAATGCTGGATTTTGCTCCTGGCGAAACAGGGTAAAAATATTATTTTTCTTAATTTCCAGCTGATTCAGAATGAATTCTTTCACAAAAGAATCTGCCGGATGTTCTATGATTTCCTCCGGCCTTCCAAACTGGGCAATGCCGCCGCGGTTTACAATCAAAACCTTATCCGATAAGGTCAAAGCCTCTTCCGGATCATGGGTTACAATAATCGTAGTCAGCTGAAATTCCCGGGCAATCTCTTTAATTTTCGCTTTGATTGATTCTTTGATTACGCCATCCAAAGCACTTAAGGGCTCATCCAGCAAAAGAATTTTCGGCTTCATAACCATTGTTCTTGCTAGCGCTGTCCGCTGCTTCTGTCCGCCGGAAAGCTGATCAATTTTCTTCTCCAGATGCTCTCTCAGCCCCAGCAAGTCAATGAACTCCTCAACCTCCTGTTTGCTGGAAATCCCCGGCTTGTTTCTCAGCCCATAGGTAATATTCTGATAGACATTCAGATTTGGAAAAAGAGCATAATCCTGAAATACAATGTTAAATCCTCTCTTCTCCATAGGAACCCTGGTAATGTCCTCTCCCTCCAGAAGAATGCTTCCGCTGTCTGCATCTGTCATCCCCAGAATCAAATTTAAAAGTGTTGTTTTTCCACAGCCGGAGGGACCTAAAATAGATACGATTTCTCCTTTCTCAATCTCCAGATTGACATCGTTTAAGATGGTCACGCCGTCGTAAGATTTTTTTATATGTTTCAGCTCCAACATGTTTTCTGCTCCTTTCCAAGCAATGTTTCGCTTTCTGGTTTCTGTACTTTTCTCTCTCCAGTTTGTTTCTTAACCGGCTTCTTTTCCGTTCAAACATCCATATTAAATCACAAATTTTCTGGAATCTTCAACAAAATCCAGGTAAGCCTTTTGTAAAGCCACCGTAAATCCGGCATCGAATAAAAAGAAAAGAACCTGTAGTTTTTCTACAGATTCTCTGATACTTTATCTTTACTTTTTCGTATTCTCATATCCATGCTTTCGAACAATCCGGCTGCTCCGATCCAGCCGTTCCGTATATTTTTTATAATCGCTCAGAATCACTCCAACATAAATCATATCTACTACGGCAATTTCTGAAATTCTGGAAAAAATAGCATTTCCATAAAGCATCTGGCGATTTTCCGTACACAAAAGAAGATCTGCCCATTTCCCAATCAATGCATCCTCCTGATTGGTCAGGCATAAAACAGAAGCGCCTGATTTCCTGGCCTGCCGGATTGCATCCACGGTACTTTTTGACGAACCGGAATGAGAAATTCCAATAGCTAAATCCCCTTCTCGCAAATTCGAAGCGCTGATTTCCTGTAAATAAATATCAGAATACACCATACAATTAAACTCCAGATACAAAAGCTTTGTCACCAAATCCTGTGCTACAGAAGCCGAATTTTCCACATAATATACAGCAATCTGACGGGCGCTGCAGATCATTTCTGCCGCCTTCTGAATTTTTTCCGAAGAAATCTGCTTTAACGTATCCCCCAGGCAGGAAATGGCCTGAGAAATGATTCTTCCTGGCATTTCTTCCAGACTGTCTCCCGCTGAGATAGCGTAGCCATACACCAGAGGCGGAGGAAACCCTGCAGAATTTTTTTCGTCTTCCCCAATCGCCTCCTGCTCGCCTCTGGCTTTTAATATTGCATATTTAAATTCCTTAAAACCATCAAAGCCCATGGCCTTTACAAAACGCATAACCGAAGGCTGGCTGACACCGGCTTTCTCTGCCAGCGCTGCCAGTGACAGCTCCTCGAAGTCCTTATCCCAGGAAAGATATATATCTGCAACCTTCCGTTCTGACATCCGCAGCCCGGCATAGCGCGCTTTTATCTCAAATTCATACGGTTTCTTCAAAAGATACCCCCTTATCTTTATTTGTAGTTTTTCTACATTTTCTCAAGAAAAAAATTTACTGTCTGCCTTTTCTTTGTCTATAAAATCTCCCTTTTTTCTCGGCCTTGAAGATTGTTCTTTTTTTCATACAATCTTTTTTCATTTCTGACACTACTGTTTTTCAAGCTTATTCCGCATCCAATAATCTCTTCTCTTTTCACTTTCTATACCATAGCTTTTTTCTTTTTTTGCGAAACCGCAGGTATGTAATCATTTCGTTAAATTTCAGTTAAATTCCGGTAGATCTTTTCTCATTTCTCCATTAAAATAGAATCAATTTCAAAAACAGATCTGATTCTGCCCGTATCCGGCAGATAAAAGAGAGGAGGAATTCTTGATGAAATGGGGAATTCTGGCTACTGGAACCATAGCCAAAAAATTTGCAGCAACTGTTTGTCAGATGGATCCATCAGAAGCAGTTCTCACTGCAGTTGGTTCCCGCACTTCGGAATCTGCCAGAGCTTTTGCAGAAGCTTATGGCATTCCCAGGTACTACGGTTCTTATGAGGATTTGGCAAAAGATCCAGAGGTGGAGGCCATCTATATTTCCACTCCCAATCATATGCATTATGAAAACTGTATGATGTGTCTGGAAGCCGGAAAGCATGTTTTGTGCGAAAAACCATTTACTACCAATGCAGTCGAAGCCCGAACCCTTTACCACATGGCAGAGGAAAAAGGACTCTTTATTATGGAGGCCTTCTGGATTCGTTTCCTTCCTCTGTACGACAAGCTGAGGGAGCTTCTGGATCAGGGAATCATCGGAGACGTCCGCCATGCCCGCTGTGAATTTGGGTTTGTTGCCTCAGGCGCCAGAAAGGATCGAAAATTTGATTCCAGCTTAGGGGGCGGAGCCCTTCTGGATATCGGAATCTACAATCTGGGCTTTCTTCATATGATCATGGGCGCTGCTCCGGAGTCCTTCACCTCCCAGGTTCATATCAATGAATATGGAACTGACGATTTCAGCGTCCTTCAGCTTTCCTATCCGAAAGGACGGACTGGACATGCTCTCCAGACCATTGGCATGGAAACAGGGCGAGAAGCCGCTATTTTCGGAACAAAGGGCTCTGTTCGCCTGAAGGATTACCAGCAGGCCCAGGCTATGACCATACAGACCTTAGATGGGGAATCACAGGAATTTTCCATGCCCTTTGAGATCAACGGATTTGAGTATCAGATCCGGGAAACTGCCCGCTGCATAAAAGCCGGCATGTCCGCCAGCGATCGTTTTTCACCGGAAGACAGTCTTGCTGTCCTTCAGTTAATGGATGATATCCGCCAGTCCTGGGATATGAAATTCACTTACGAAGCCTAAGAAAAAAGAGGCACGGTTCTTTACATAACCGTGCCTCTTTTTATTATTTTATTGTAACTGTTCAGGACGGGGTATCTTCTTGTCCGGCAAAGCCGAACAAGAAGCATCGGAGATTCCTCCGATG
>OODP01000724.1_pt1 | contig 26196 bp, 17 predicted proteins | sample 1671011 | NCBI WGS metagenome assembly OODP01 (sample SAMN06348113, study PRJEB24527) | human gut metagenome | biome: human gut; feature: ankylosing spondylitis patient; material: feces | host: Homo sapiens | place: China | collected 2015-10
TTCAAACCGGCAATCTTGAAACGATTACTTTCATAATCGCCAACACCTGTTACCACCATTTTGCCCTGACGGGTGAAGCCATAAGAAAAATGAAAACGTTGATGGATAGGATTGACTATACGCTTAAAATTCCTTATTGGCTGAAAACCAACGACCTTCCTCTTCATATCAAAAAAGACATTGAAACGTTTTAGGAAATTCAACCCGATCAAATAATCATAAATCACATTATTGGGGTAGTCAAAAGTATATATTCGTAAAGAATCTATATTCATCTTATCAAACAACGTGGCATCTACCGTACAATAGCGATGATAATGACTTAAATCACTAGTCCAAACTGCTTCCTTACGGTCATTAAAAAAGTTATATTCTTCATCCCCATCTCTACGAATTAAAGCAATATCCGATGGCATACCGGTATCAATTAAGAAAGCATGATCAAGAGTCAAAGTATCTCCATTATTACATTTTACTTTTATCGGGAACTTTATAATGAAAGGATTAGGGTATTTTTTAACGTTTACCATAGGAATCTCAAAACAATCATCTGGTAATCTAAAATTTTGGGCTGAATGGATTTCCATATAATTATCCTCAAAATTCAATTCCCAGACATGTATAGTATCATTTTCAGGAATATTAAACATTCCTTCCGAATCAGATGTGGAAAAATACTTTTTCCAATCAAATACAATTGCTCTTGAATATACTAAATTCTTATTCCCTACTTTCACATCGGGTGTAGCTTTATAACAAGAACTTGGAACATAATATTCACCCCACGCCGAACCACTAAACCCTGATTTAACCAAAGAATCAACATCAAAAAGCATAGGATTTTTGAGCAAAAAAGTAGAATCCAACACTAAAGCTCCTATCGTCGCACCTGAATCAAAAGCTAAACGAGCAGTTATACTATCATCTATCTGAACAGGAAGTACTATTTTCCGATCTTCCGGATCAATTGTAAAATACACCCTATTCGAATGTGTATTACAACTGCATAATAACAGGCATACCATGTATGCTAAGTATATAAGTCTTATCATAGAATTAATCATTTAATAAGTTATGTCAAAAACTAATAAAAATCTTTCTCCATATTCTCACAAAACATGAAGAGATCGGCTTTTGACACAACTTAGTATAGTTTTATTAAGGAATCATAGGAGGTGGAATACAAAGATTATCTTGTCGCGTGGTACAAGGATCCTTTATTGCATATAGATCAAAATCTCCACTTTCAATAGTCCCTCCTTCATATTTACAGCATTGCTGACTACCATCCGAAGTAAGCCCACCAGCATTATTAGCACTGTTATTTGCACTTGTGGAAGAGCCACCGCTGTTAGCATATTTGCACCCACATTGGCAACAACCAACTTCACCACCGCCTAAAACGCGGCACATCTCAAGCTCATTCAACTCAGAACCCGAAATTTCATGTAATTTCAACTTGTCAGTTTTCATGATTGTTTGAAATTTTAGTTAATAATGAACTTTATATAAACATATAAAGCAACAAGTAATTATGTAAGAAACATTTTCTCTGATAAGCACATGATGGTCATCATTACTTATATTTATTAAAAAGGAATGGCCATTTTAAAAGGTTTAGATCTGTTTCATTCATAAAAATTGAAAGAATTTCATCACCGATAACAACATTCATGACTACAGAGAACGCGGAGCGATAACCTTTATCTTATCAGACTTAGCCTTCATCCCCCCGAAAGAAAACTTATCCCTAAGAAACACAAGCTTATCGCTCACACTTATGCCCTGCACTTCTACTATACAACTAAAAATAATTAATGTCAGAAATGGAATTTGTGTTTTCATGGCAGGTCTGTTTAATGGTTTAACACTACAAAGATGCCGCATTTTCTTCACATTTCAAAAAAAAGACAATGTACTAAAGAATAGATATTAAACAATTATATATCAACATCTTGCTACTTAAACATACATAAAATTATGTATCAAATAAATTCATTTCTTTTGATTTTACACAGGGAATCTTCCAATTTCACACCTGTCTCTAACAATAAATGCTCCTTTATGTGTTATTAAGTATGAGATGATGCATTGCTGCCAGAAATAATAATTAATGGGATTCATGCGGGACGCTGCCTAGCGTGTCCCGCATGAATCCCATTAATAAAAATAAAGGCATTATCTTTATTATTGCCAATTAAGATTTAACACTGTTTTCAACGATACATAACTGAGATTGCCATACGCCTTACTGTATTCGCTGTATCGTATCATATGCAAATTCAATCGTTTCGAGTGCAACATCGTTATTCTCTAAATCAAATCCGGCCACATCCCATTTCACAAGATAAACTTTAGTTATTAACCAGGCAGCTTCACGTGTTCCTGTCGGAGATAACAAAGTAATCAATAGATCACATGTTGTCAAATCTTTATTAGCCCCTTCTGGCATCATTTGAGAAGTCCACAAAGACAGTTCACTCTTCCGCAAAGGCCTAATCGGGCGTTTACAAATAATATTTCCATGTCTCATCGACCCGGGAACATATCTCTGATGTCCATCTATTTCTTGAGATTCCATTTCCGCTGAAAATCCAAATACTTCCAGAAAATCTATATCTCTTCTTGTGGAGGATCCCACGGTTTGTAAGTTGAAATAAAAAGCCGTTGGCTGGCATATGTTATGTTGTTTTTCCTCTGCCATAATTTTAAATTTTTGGTACATTTATTTTTAAGTTTATCAGCTTTCCTGCATTTGTTGTTGGAAGGTGATTTCAATAAATTCAGCCGGACGCACAATAGCAACTAAGACCGTGACACGTAACACTCCTTCCAAAATATCTTCGGGAGTCATTGTATCACCCAGCCCCACATGCACACTGAATGCATCTTCAGGAGTAGCACCGGCAAGTCCACCACGTTTCCAAATACTACGTAGAAAACTCTCAATCATACTCTTTATGTCAATCCAGGTATGTGCTGAATTCGGATGGAATACATAAGCACGTACTGCATTCTTTAGAGATTCTTCCAGCATAATCATTGTACGGCGTACATTGATGTAACGCCAGTCAAGTGAATTTCCCTCCAACGTACGGGCACCCCATACTTTGATACCTTCGCCAACAAGCATGCGTATTACATTGACAGATTTTCCACTTAAAGGAACATTCAAGTCGTCATACTCTTCATGAGTAATAAGCACAGCCGGACATCTGACCAAGTTAACAGAAACATTGGCAGGGGCTTTCCATACTCCACGGGTATTATCCACCATCGTATAGATACCCGCCATAGCTGCCGAAGGCGACAAAAGATTCTGTATGCGTTTAGCTTCATTTAAGGTTGATCTGTAAATCGAAGAAATCTGTTGCAATGTCTTGTTCAACGCATCTTGAGCTATTAAATCTAACTCTGTTCCAATCTTATCAATTTGTTCCTTAATAAGCGACTGTTTTTCTTCAGGATATTCCTTCAGCTCTTCGCCCATCAATGCCTTTAGTGAATCTGAATCAAAATTCAAGAACGATAAATCACGGTCTTGCATAATGGATGTATTAACCCATGGATAATAAACTGCGCCAAAGTCAAGAAATGAGCTACCTATTCCCTCACGGAAATCATTAATTACGTCACCAGCCGGGTCGCGTCTGTCTTTATAGCCATCATATACATCAAGAATAGCCATACGATTGCGCATATCATAGCCACAATGCCTCAACATTGCAGTCTGAACACTATAGCACAATTCCTTATCCTTTAAACCTACCGCTTCAGGGCAAAGCACCATTGTTGGTTCCTGTTCTTTCAGTAGAATCTCTATACCTGCTTTAAGAGCATCCGCACTCAGCTCCTCGGCTTTATAATCACCTACGGAAACAATGTAACAGGGTCCACCACCATTACCAAAAAACATCAACATCTGATAATAAAGTGTGAATGGTAAGCTAATTTGTTTCACCATTACTTTCTTTTCACCGCACACCAGAGTAGGTGTCTCTCCTTCTGCAGCATCCGGCAAAGAAAACAAAGGAGTCGGGGCACCTCCAAAATAAGTATGATATTCTGCCATTGATGTGATGCGAAACGGCTTGTTAAGCAAAGAGGCATTGCCATTGACGGCCATCTCGGTATAACCGATAAAGGCAGGTACTGCGGTAGCAACTTCTACTACAGAATCAGCGAATGCCCTTTTCTCTGTAATGTAGACGCCAGGTGTTTTAATTGATCCCATAAGCTAATCTGATTTAATTATTAAAATATACATTTTGTCGAGAGTTTACTCTTTTCCCGCGCTCTGATTGTATATCAATACAAGTATCTGAATCAATACTAACTTCAATTTGCCGGTGAGTACCGTTTCTTTTCCGAAACACTTATTTCATAAGCATTCAATCTAAAAACTCCCCCTCTTATTGTACAAAATTACTAAAAGTGACAGTTTATTCAATATAAAAAGAAAATTTATTTCATAGACTTCTATCAGCCACATGCATATCCTGTTTTTTCCGAGAAAATTACCATATAATACATTATAAAAGAGGCATGCCAAAAGTCGAAGTAAGTCTAGTTATTTTATGCTTTCCTAAATATAAAAAAATGACTTCTGACATGCCTTACTAAGTTATTACGGAATTATTGGAAGTGAGAGACAAAGATTACCTTGCTTGGTGACAAGGAGATCAGGTTAAGCTTTTTTCATAATAACCAATTAAGTATTGCTACTTCACCTCAAACCATCCCGAAACGTATCCTCCGTCCGGATTGGAGAATTCAAGTAAATAAATGCCCGGTGTATAAGTATTGATGGAAAAGGTAAGTTGAGCCGTTTCATTTACAAAAAGAGATTTAGAATAAACTTCCGGACTATCTTCGCGGGAAATGGTTATCGTAACATTGTCCACAATATCCCAAAAGTCAATTGAAAGAACTCCATTATCAATAACAGCATCAATAGGCACAAAGGATGCGGAGCGTTGATTTGAATCTTCTTCAGTTTCACCTCTCCATCCCCCCGATAGAAAAACGTGCCCCTGAAAAACAACAAACTTATCGCTCACACTTACATCCTGTGCTTTTACTATACAACTGAAAATAACTAATGTCAAAAATAGAAATTGTGTTTTCATGGCAAATCTGTTTAATGGTTTAATACCCCAAAGATGCCGCATTTTCTTTACATTTCAAAAAAAGAAGGATGTACTAAGAAAAACACATCAAACAATTATATATCAGAGCATTAATATTCTCACATTCATAAAAATGTGGATTAAACGGATTTATTCTTTTTGATTTTACGCAGAAAATCGTCCAATTTTACATCTTTCTCTAACTCTAAACGCTCTTTTAGACGCAATTTGGCGTGAGATAAAGTATTACTGCCTATGCTATCAAAAATAATAATTAATTCTTTGTTGGAGAAATCTAATAATAAAAAACTCAGGAGGTTTATGTCATGACTTGTCAAATGAGGATATTTATTCTTCAATTTGGACAGCACATTATCATAAAGACAGTTTACAAGATTATAGATTCTGTCCCACTCTTCAGGGATCATATTTTCAGCGATAATCTTACCTTCTTTTAGCATTGTTATCAGTTTTTCCACATCCATCAGATCGATAAGTTCGTGGCTTGTATTTTCTAACTCGGTAATCTTCTGTGTCAAAGTACCAATTTCAGCCTCCATCCTTGTCTTTTCCACCAACTGTTGTTGCTTTAACAATTCGATTTCTTTTTGATATTGGATAAGCTTGCTCTTATCTTTCTCTTGCATTTGACGAGTATTTTCCTTACCTTCTGTAAGAACTGAAATTTTATCTTTCAACTCTTTTATTCTCAACTCAGTCTGCTGGGTATGCTCAGAAAGCAAACGACTATACGCTTCCACTTGATCCCGGTAAATGGAATTCCGGTTCATATTCTCCTCCAATCGTCTATACAATTTATTTACTTGCAATTTGGTAGAAGCGTATTTGTTGTATAAAAGATATAAACCGGCCACAAAAAGGACTGATACTACAAAGACAAAAGAATGCATTTTTCGCTTGTCCATCTCAATTTGCAAACTTTTCCTTAAAAATCTCTCTTTCACATTTTCTGTCTGCAAGTGAGCAATGGCATCTCTTTTTCTATCATTCTCTACAATATAAAATAGAGAATCAGCCATTTGTTTAAAATAGAATGCCTGTTTGATGTCGGAATCAGAAACAGCCATGTCGGACAAACAAGAATATGCTTCCGAACGAACCAACAAATCATCATCCTTCAAACAAACATCCAAATACTTTTCCGCTTCTTGTTTCCGTCCCATCATTTGGTACAAGTGCCCCAAAGACAAATAATGACGTATTTTCTTTGAATCATTAGGTTCCTTTGCCAAAACTTTCAGGAACAACCGCTCCGCTTCCTCATATTGTTTTTGATAACTATATACGAGCCCGAGCAGTTTATCGGCTGAAACGGTTAATCTAACCGGATTCGTATCAAAAAAAGAAAGACTACGATCCACACATTTTTTGACACTATCCATCTGTTGCATCAGAAAGAAGGTATTACCCATTGTTTGGTAAGCATACGCTACATTCAGAGTATCTTTTGCTTCATAATAATATCGGATAGCTTCCTGTGAACAATGAATTGCCTCAGTATAGAGTGATTGATTTTGGTTCAATATAGCTATATTTCCATGTAACAATCCCAACATTTTATATTCTCCAGCTTCTTTCAGTGCATTTTGGGCTTCCAGATAGATTTTCATAGCACGTATATCTTCATCACACATTTGCATGACACGTCCATAATAATACATGGATTTCCCATAACGCGAAGGATCGTCATAATCCTTAAAATAATTCACAGAATATATGATCGAAGAATCGGATGACAAGTCTTGATAATTTTTGTCACGGGCTTGAGTCAGTAACAAATAATAACGGGCAAGAGATTCCTCGGACATTTTTTCCGGCTCGGTCACTGACTCAAGAAGCTGCAATGCACTATCGGGATGTGCCTCCATACATCCTTCCACACGGTCGAGAAGAGAATCCATTGACTTGGGAGTGAATTGACAAGAAGTCACCACACCTGATAAGAGGATAGTAAATAGAAGTGACTGTATAGTAAGATTCAAGTGCTTCATATGACAATAGCCGGTTAATGACGCTGTAAAAATACCAATAAATACAATTAGTTTCCAATCAACAACTACTTTTTATGTAGATACCGACAAAAAGACTTTATTAGTAAACGAAAGACAGAGAAAAGGAAGAAAGAGAATAAATATCAATGGCTGTCCGAAAAATCAACCTTAGTTGACAAATTAAATCAAAGGATAAAGACAACAAACATCCCCATGTATTTGAGAAGAACACCCGGATGTTTTATGCTACAACATCCGGATGTTATTAAGTAAAACATCCGGGTGTTATTACTATTAAACTAGGAGAAAGCGGAGGTAAAGTACCGAAAAACAATCGGTTAGAAGGGCATTCCTTGCATTCTGAAAAGCCATAGCTATTTGTTGTTTTATTAAAATAAAAGAAGCCCCCTTTCAGAGATTCTGAAAAGGAGCTTTCTTTGCTGATTTTTAAACTTATGTATTCCCTAAAGACTACTTTTTGGCTTTATTCTGTCCGGGATAAGGCTCAACCATACAACGTTTTGCCCATGCTTCATATCCTTTCACCATTTCGGCTACTTTCTCGGGGTATTTGGCAGCCAAGTTATGGCGTTCGCTACGGTCTTCGTTCAGATTATAAAGTTCCCAAGCAGCTTTTTCGCCCGGACGAACCAGCTTCCAACCGTCATTGGACAGGAAAGCACGTTCATTGAAGTGTTCGAAGCCGATATATTCGTGTCCTTCACGATGTCCGGTCGTGAAGATAGGAATCAAGCTCTTGCCTTCCATCGGAATGATGTCATGACCGCGATATTTAGTAGGATATTCAGCATCCGCCAAGTCAAGACAAGTTGCCATGATGTCCATGACGTGACCGATCTCGTGCGTGAAGCCACCTACATTCTTTTTAATTCCGGATGGCCAATGGGCAATCATCGGGGTACAGATACCGCCTTCATATGATTTGGCTTTCCAGTAACGGAACGGAGTGTTGGCAACATTGGCCCAACGTGCGCCCAAAGAAGCATAGGTGGTTTCCGGACCAGGCATCACTTCCTTGTTCTTCGGATAAACCATTACTTCACCCTTGCGTGTCAAGTCGGGACGGTCGTTCTCTCCCGGTGAATAATTCTGACATTCTTCATTGCTGCAACCATTGTCGGACATGAAGATGATAAAAGTATTGTCAAGCTGTCCGGTCTTCTCCAAAGCATCGATGACCTGACCGATACCTTGATCCATGCGGTCGATCATGGCAGCATGAACAGCCATGGCGCGTGCATCCCATTCGGCATCTTTATTATCTTCCCATTTGTCATGGAACTGACGGTCGGACAGGAAGTCTTTCTGATCACCGAACAGGCCCATCTCCTGTTGGCGTTTGTAACGTGCATCGCGGATGGGTTCCCAACCTACTTTATAAGTATCTTTGTATTTCTCGATATCTTCGGGCAGTGCATGGAGCGGCCAGTGAGGAGAGGTATAGGCCAGATACATGAAGAAAGGTTTATCATCTTCAGCATACTGGGTAATTTCTGCGGCAGCACGGTCGGAAAGAGCCTGAGTAATGTAATAGCCTTCGGGTACTTCCTTGATAGGCACTTCACCTTCCACCAGACTGAACGGGTCGAAATAATCGACTACACCGTAGATGGTTCCGTAGTGGGTGTCGAATCCCCGATTAACAGGATAGTTGCAGAGATCGGAGAACTTTTCATGATACACATGATGAGCCAGCCATTCGCGTTGGTCGTCGCGCAAGGGAGTTTCGGCAATGTGCCATTTACCGACCATGCTCGTCGTATAGCCTGATTCCTTGAGAACTTCTGCAATGGTAACGGCATCGCGTGAAAGCGTACCGCGGTACCCCGGCAGATGATCGTCAAACGTCATACGCCCGATACCTGCCTGATGCTGATACAATCCGGTCAGCAAAGAAGCGCGCGTAGGGCAACTACGGCTTGTATTGTAGAAATGATTGAAACGTACGCCTTCCTGGGCAAGCCTGTCCAGATTGGGTGTATGGATTTCACCTCCATAACAGCCGAGGTCAGAATAACCGAGGTCATCTGCAAGAATTACTAAGATATTAGGCCGCTTGTCGGTCTTCTTACCTTTGGCTTTTACACCAGTCGTACCGGCTGCCATCAGCACTGCCGGTAAAAGGATTAATTTAGAATTCATAGACATTAGGTATTAATGAATAATTTATTTGTGTTTCGGATATACTTGATGCGAATCGGCCCACTTGTTCCATTCGGCAACCAGTTGCTTGAGTATCTTCGGACGTTCGAGAGCCATGTTTACGTGTTCCGTACGGTCGGCTGTCAAGTCGTAGAGTTCCCATTTGTTTGAATCCTGGTCTTTCACCGCTTTCCAGTTCTCCCACCACACGGCACAGTTGTCGAAATGCTCGCTGAATATATAATCATGGATCACGGCATCGGGCTGTTCGATGGTAGGAAGGAGCGTCTTTCCTTCAAGCGGAAAAATGGTATTCCCTTGATACGTCTCGGGATAAGTGGCATGAGCCGCATCGATAAACGTTGCCATAAGGTCGGGTAGGAAGATGCGGTTATGGCGGATTTCTCCACCATACTGCGCATATCTGGCAGGCCAGGAAACGATGAACGGGGCCGCTGTTCCACCCTCATAGGCTCTCACTTTGTATTTGCGGTAGGGCGTATTGCTTACTTGTGCCCAAGGAAGCCCGTAAGAGGGTTTATCCGATGAAGAGGGATCATTGATCATGTCTACCCCTCCGGAACCTTTTTCGACATGGGGTTCGGCACAGGCTCCATTGTCTGAAAGGAAGACTATGATCGTGTTGTCCATCTCGCCTTTCTCTTCCAGATGTTTCATCAAACGACCGATATTATAGTCCATGCAATGCACCTGTGCGGCATAAACCGCCATTTTCATGTCCATATCATTCTTCTCCTGTTCAGTCAGTTCGTCCCAAGTTCTGGCTTCCCATTGTGCAAGCCGCCATTTCGGGTCGACCAGTCCCATCTTGACCATTCGCTTCAAACGAGCTTCGCGAACAGCACGCCACCCTTTCTTATATTTCCCCAGAAATTTATCGATATCTTCCTGCTTTGCCTGCAAGGGCCAGTGGGGAGCATTGTAAGACAAAAAGAGGAAATACGGGGCACCGTCTGCCGGACGATCATCTATGAATCCAATAGCACGGTCGGTGAATGCGTCCGTACTGTAATACGGTTGTTCAGGAGCCGGAAGGCGGGTGTTATCTTCTGTCAGTCCGCGTCCGCCTTCGGGACGCAGATAGCTACAGGCACCTGCCAAGATGCCGTAGAAATGATCGAAGCCACGTTGCAACGGCCATTTCTCTTGTCCATGCATGCCGAGGTGCCATTTACCAGACAGGTAGGTATGATAGCCCGCCTCCCTGAGAACCTCGCCCATTGTGACACAATTATGGTTAAGATAGCCTTTATAGCCGGGCGTACCCCAGTCATCGGGTCCCCACGGTGTTTCGGTCATTGCTCCGATCCCTGTTTGATGAGGATATAAGCCGGTGATCATACTTGCCCGCGAGGGGCAAGAACGACCGGCATTATAAAATTGCGTATAACGCAGTCCTTGTTTGGCTAACTCATCCAGATGGGGGGTCGGGATTTCTCCACCGTAACAACCCAAATCCGAATATCCCAAGTCATCAGCAACAATCAAGATGATATTGGGCTGTTTCGTTTGCTGAGCGATACAGTTCAGAGAAATCAGGGGCAATGCCGCGCTTACTAACCATTTATTTGCATCCATAAGCATTAAAAAAAAGTATCTTATTTCTTATGCATCTTATTCATCAACACTTGCATCCAGTATCCTCCAACGACAGAACGGGCTTTGAAGCCTACGAACTTACCGCTATCGGTATGATGCCAGTCACTGAGTGGTACACGAGTTACCGTTTCATTGGCGTATTTATAGATAGGAGAGATAAACTTCCCAAACGTAGCTTTATCGGGCGAAAGTGCTGCCGACCACATGATCCAGTCGGACTTAGTGTACTCTTTACGCGAATCCAAAGGCAAACCGTAAGGATTCTGTTTCGTAAGATAATAAGCTACTTCTTTAGAAATAACGTCATTAGGGAAGAGATTCAGATTCCACATCTTATCCCAAATGATATTGTACTTCTGGCTCCAGGTATCTTTGCGGTCGAATGCGAGACGATAGTGATCACCTTCATTCGCCATCTGCTCCCATTTGACTGCCATCTTTTTAGCGATGGCCCCGTACTTGTCGGCCACTTCATCGAGTCCCAGCATACGAGCCATCTCGCTATAACCGGCTACACCCATGATGGCTTTGATGGACAAGTTGGCATTGTGCGCCCAATGTCCGGCAAAATCATCGGTACAAAGTTGGTTTTCGGGATCTTGCCCGTATTCTGCGAGATAGTCTGTCCAGATGGTCAAGATATCCCAGTACTTCTTGGCATAATCGGCATTGCCTTCAATCTTTGAAATAGCAGCGGCAAGAACTACCATGTTACCACTCTCTTCTATCGGCATGTCGCCTCCGTATACCTGCCCGTTAGCGATGGGATAGGTACCCAAGTCGTGTGCGGCAAAAGGTTTGTTCCAACGTCCGCTTGCACTGTATTCGAAGATACTGGTCATCATCGCCTTCTGCAAATCGGGGTTGTAAACCAAGAACAGAGGAGCAGAAGGATAAGTCAGGTCGACGGTATTGATGCAACCGTTACTATTATTTTCTTTGGAGAAGAACAGCAGGTTACCTTCTTTATCCGTAAATAGCTTGTGAGCTGAGATGACCTGGCGATAAGCCAATGCACAAAGTTCGGCATATTCCTTGCCTCCGGCTTTTTCGGCATCGTTCATCAGCATCTCGTCATAATCACGGCAACGTTCCATAACGGCATTGTAGTTCTCCTTTGCCTTTTCGAAAGCATCGAAAATGGTCACTTTACCGTCATGTTTCCAATATGCCATCCGCTTTTCGTACATGTACTCAATAGAATAGATGTCGTCATAACCGATCATTACATATCCGCTTTTGCCTTCCTTGGAAACGGCTCCCAAATCATGGGCATATGCCATAGCAGGCATATCGGTAACCTGACGGGTAATCCATTTGGTTTGCGGGGTCAACAGATCGCCCTCATTAATAAACGACTCCTTCATCCCATAATAATCGCCTAAGCTGAGAGAACGGTCGGTAGAATTTCCGCTAGCCAGATACGCATACCCCCAGTCTATACAGATACCATCGCCTTTGCGATCGCAAATGGGCTGATCGATAGTTCCTGCTTCCACATAACTTAAGCCGTTGCGAGTAAATGAACGGGCAATGGTAGGTTGTGTCTGTTCATTCAGGGCAAGTTCGGGGGTAGCTTCCAGATAGAACTGCACATCATGCTGTTTCTTATCCATCGGACGTACCTGATAAGAGATGTAGTTGATCGGAGTGGACATCAAATCGAGATCGTCCATTAGTTGCGGTGCGGTGAACACGACATCCAGTTCCACCGGGCCACATGAGAATGTATAATAAGTTTGTGTCGGGAGTACGCTTACGTTTTTCTGAATAGCCTCAGTTGTAAAACTGGCTGTTTGTTTCTTTTCACGGTAAATACCAAAATCAAGATATGCGCCTCCGGTTGTGTTGTGACAGTGTGCGGCAATTACATTTTTTCCATTACGTAGTTTCTTTTTAGCTGTTTCCGTAAGTTGCAGTTGTACATCATTATTCCAGCTATAATCTGTGCCTACCAGTTTTTCACCATTTAAATAAAGTTCAAATACGTCGTCGTGTGAATAAATCAAATATATATTATCGTCTGCATCAAGGTTGTCCATATTAAAGGCACGCCGTACCCAAATATCGTCATCTCTCCACTCTGTGTGGATACGTGGCATATCGCGCGTACCGAATGCGGCTTTTCCACGTTTCCAGCTGCTATCGTCAAATTCCATTTCCGTCCATCCCTGTGAAGGCGTCTGCCGGGTAAATGCTCCTTCCCATACTTCTACATCCGTCATGGGAGCAATAGGTTGGAGGTTTTGCTTGTCTTTTCCCATAAAGCGATATACTTTGCCATCGACGCGCAAGGCGCCAACCAAAGGTTTACTCGCATTCGTCCAGTGTTTCGTACTGCCTTCAGTAAGCTTGTCATAAGGTGACCAAATTGACAAATAAGGGTCTGCCATCACCAAAGGTACGGATGGGGCTCTTAAAGCAACCTCTTTTACCGGTTTAAACAAATCGGAAGCCTGCGCATTGCACAGTAAACTCACCGACAAAGCCATTGTAAGTAGTTTCTTCATGATTTTAAAAGTTAATATTCGATATAATACTGCTCATCAGTGTTTTTAATAATCCTGCAAACAATCTTGATTTTACCTTAAAACAAAAAACCAATACCGTCACCCACTGCGGTGACAATCCTTTTACCTAACCAATAATCAATTCACTTGTCTAATCATAAAACTGACATGCCCCGGGAAATGAAAGGCATCTTTCAAATGGAAAGAACATTTATATTTATATAAAATGAGATATTTCCCATAGCATGTATTTTTAAGACAAAGGCAAATTAAGCCGTATCTTTCGAGCTTTCACAAAAAAAGATGTTCAATAAATAACAAATACTACTCTTTAATCTTATCAAAATGGCTAAAACACGATATTGATCTGTTTTTTCTATTTTATGAATAGATTTTTTTAAAGGCTGGCCAATTCTTCTTTCATCCTCCTTACGGTGATATTTTGCATATCTCAAATTAAAAGACACCATCCTGCCCTATCTCTAACATTCATTTGGCGAATGCCCATAACTCTCTCTGCGAATTCACTGAAAGAAGACACACTGACCTGCCTTTTGCAACAGTATTATAAGATAATATTTTACACAAAGTACTTCCAAGAGACACAGATATTTTCCCACACCGGGGAACACCTTGGAGATCACCGATGAAGAGGGTCTTGCTCACCGATGAAGGAGGGGTTCCTCACCGATGAGGAGGTCCTTGATCACCGAGGTAAAACCCACATCATTAGAAACTGGTTATCAATAGTTTAGAATTTTGTTTTTTGCGACATCAGCCTATTAGGAACAATTATCCGGCAAGCTACACCTTAAGCAGAAAAATCAACATGCAATCCATTGGTTAGATTATCCTCCAACCAAACAAATGATTCGACCTCTACCGACAAAGGTGCATCCCCGATGAAGACATATCAACCTTTGTACTCTCTGGGAAGCACTCCGAATTGAGCTTTAAAACATTTAGCAAAATAAGAGGAAGAGGTAAAGCCAACCCGCTCACATACTTCCGAGATCCGCTCACCCGCTTTAATCAGTTCTGCAGCATGGTTCAACCGGATCGTTTTCAAATAATCATTCGGAGCCATTCCGGAAAGGGCCTTTATCTTCCTATAGAAATTAGACCGGCTCATATGCACCGTCTCAGCCAAACTGTCGATAGAGAAGTCTTCATCAGACAATTGTTCATTGATGACTTCCTGTATACGGGCAATGAACTCACAGTCTTTCTGCGAAAGGGTAAATTCGGAAGTTGGGTTAGTGATCTGAGTAGTGCCCGAAAGCCCCGCCATCAACTTATGGAAAGCCTGTCGTAGCTTTAACAGGTTTTCAATCTGCATCCGAAGTTGCTTGGAAGAGAATGGTTTCTCAACATAGGCATCCGCACCACATTCGAATCCCTCGATCTTTGACTCGAGTGTAGTCTTGGCTGTCAGCAATATGACAGGAATATGGGAATAATCAATATTCGATTTCACCTCTTTAGTCAATTCGAGGCCGTTCATTTCAGGCATCATTATATCACTGACGATCACATCTACGCTCTCATGTGAAAGCACCTCAAGGGCCTTCCGTCCGTTTTCGGCTTTCAACACATGGAAATTGGAACTCAGTGCATCTTTGGTCATATTCAGCAGTTCGATGTTGTCTTCTACCAGCAAAATGGTGAATTTACCCGTTGCATGAACCGTTGCAGCATCAGGTTCTTCGACAATAATATCCGATATTTCTTCCTGAACCTTACTATCTTTCTCTACAGATGTCACTTCTCCTACGGGAAGAACCAATATAAAGGAAGAACCGCCCTGCTCACTATCTTCCAAGCGAAGTTCACCTTGGTGAGCCTCCGCTAACGATTTTGAAAAGGCCAGTCCAATGCCTGTTCCAGTAGCAGACTCCTTTTTTCCTTGCACCTGATAAAAGGCTTCGAATATTCTTTGTTTTTCCGAATCGGGCACACCCATGCCATCGTCATTGACCCTGATCTCAAACCGGTCATTATTTAATAAAAGTTTCAGTTCAATGTGTCCCTTTGCAAATTTAATGGCGTTCCCTACAAGGTTAACCAATATCTTACGAACCTTATCTCTGTCGATCGAAGCGAAAACGGTCTCTTCAGGCATATTCAAGGCCAAAGATATGTTCTTTATCTCCGCTGCTCCTGTAAACTGCTCGTAAACCTCTTCCAGCAATTGGTTGACATTCGAAGATGCCTTGCTGATCTGTAAACTCCCGCTTTCCATTTTCTGGAAATCGAGCAACTGGGTCGTGATCCCCAAGAGATAGTTTACATTTTTATCGATGACAGACAGATACTTCTTCTCCCCCACTTCTTTAGAGCTTTCCATCAATTTCTCCAACGGCAAGCGAATCAAGCTCAACGGAGTACGTATTTCATGTACCAGATTGATAAAGAAGCTGATCTTAGACTCATAAATTTCTTTTTCTTTGGAAACACGGAATTCATCCATCCGCTGTTTGTACCTCAACTTGACATAGCGATCCCAACGGAAAGCAATATAATAAGTAGCTCCGAGAAGAAGCAAAATATAAACCAAATAAGCCCAAGGTGTGCGCCACCACGGAGGAGTGATCACAATCAGAATCGTGGCTCCCTCCATATTCCATTTACTGTCATTGTTCGAACCACGAACCACAAACTCATATTGTCCCGGAGGTAGATTGGTATAAGAAGCGGTAGTCGACCTTGCATTCACAACCCACTCTTTATCAACACCCCTCATCATATAAGAATACCGGTTCTTGTCGGGATCTTCGTAACTTAATGCCGCAAAACTAATCGCAAAACTATTGTACTCGTAGGGCAAAGTTATCTCCGGAGTAACATAGAGCGGCTTCTCCAAACGGAGAATGTCATGCACAAGATTTTCATCGGTCGTATAGGGCAGTTGAATGTCCGTAATATAAACCGGCGGTATGTATTGATTATCCGTAAACTGCTCCGGTGTAAAGGCATTGAACCCATTGATGCCACCAAAATAAAGTTTGCCATCAGAGGCTTTTAACGAAGAATGGGCATTAAACTGATTCCCTTGAAGACCGTCCGTGACGGTAAACCGCCGGAAGTGTTCTTTCGAAAGCGGATTGATCTTTATCAGCCCGGCATTACTGGATAACCAGAAATCACCGACTTCATCCTGTTCGATAGAATATATTACTTTACTGGGAAGCAAAACATTATGCGGATCGAAATCAATAAAAATCCCCTTCTCCGAATCAAAAGAACAAAGTCCTCCGCCATTCGTACCAAACCACATAGTCCCTTTCATGTCTTCAAACAGGGTGATCACATAATTATTCGTGATGGTCGTAGTATCTTCCCGCCTGTGTTCAAAATGACTCCAAGCTCCATTCTTTAATTGGCAACGGAACACACCGCTATTCGATGTGGCAACCCAGAGATTGCCATACATATCCTCCACGATATCGACAATAGAGATCATGGTACCTATGGCATTGACCACATAAAAGTTATCCTCTTGCGGGTCATAGCAGCAAAGCCCCCAACTTGTGCCGACGTAGATGATGCCGTTATGCGCTTTGTATATACTGAGTACATCATTACTACAAATCGTATTCAGTACATCACGGGAATGATAATATTCTTTCACCACACCGGTCTTGACATCATATATCTTCAATCCATCACCATTAGTACCTATCCACAAGTTATTCCCATCCAAAAACAACGCTCTTATATCATACTTCTTATTCCCCAATTTGCCCAAGGAATGTTTCGTCAGTTGATGTGTGTGGGTGTTGAAGAAGTACAAGCCGTCTCTGGCTCCGATCCATATATTCCCGGAGACATCTTCACAAAAAGGTCCCACTACAATCCCTGCATCTTCCTTATCATTGGGATTTACAGAATGGTATGCTTCAAAATACTTGGTTTGTTTACTGGCATAATTAATACCACCCAAATTGGTCATTACCCAAAGACCACCTTCGGCATCTTTCAACATAGAGTTCACAAACTGGTCACTCAATGAATCGCCATCACTCGGGTTATCAGCACGAGTGAAAACGGATGTCTCGCAATCGAAAAAATACAAACCATTATCGGTTCCTATCAGCAACTCGTTCTCGGAATAATCCACGATACAACGTAATGCTCCTAAGCTTAAAGGAGTGGCAGTAAAACTCTCTAATCGTCCCCTTGCTTCATCCCATTTGTAAAGAATATTACTATCCGCCCCCATCCAGACGACACCTCCCACGTTTTGAATACAGTTTATTTTATTTTTCCCCGGACTACTGTTCAAGACGGACAATTCGGGAGGAGATTGCATAAAATGACCGTTTCCATCGAAACAAAAGAGGCCGTCCTGCAAGGAAGAAGCGTATACATGGTGTAAATCAGTCTCGCAAATGTCCCATACAAAAGAAGTATAAAGACTGTTTTGGGTCAACACATCCGTCTTGGGATCGTAAATAAACAATCCTTGCCCCAACGTAGCAATCCAGATCAATCCATTCTGGGTTTTAATTATCTTCTTTACCTCGCTACTGATCAGAACGCCATAACTAGTTTTCTTGTTGAAATAGGTGAAACGATCTTGATTGCGATCATAAATATAAAGTCCCCAGTTGGTACCCACCCAAATATTCCGATTCTCCTCTTCAAACAAGGCTTGCACAAAGTTATTTTCAAGAGAATACTTATCATTCAGGACATTCCTGTAAACCTTATTGGTACGACCGTTATAACAATTCAGCCCATCACTCGTACCGAACCAAATAAATCCGTAACTATCCTGCATGGCACACCATACCGTATTATGTGATAGTCCGTCCTCCACCTGATATCTTTTAAAAGACAGACTGGAAGATGCAGATAAAGGCTCCCAAAAGCCAATAATCAATAATGTCAATAATGCGATTAGTTTCATGTATTCAGTTTGTCAGTTTTACGTAATAATAAGGACTGCAATAAGCCTTCCTTTACAAATCATCTATTCAGCCAAGGTTCCGGATTTAACTTCTCTTTCTCTTTCCTCAATTGGAAGTGGAGTACGGTACGCCCGTTATCCGCTCCATCTGAGAACACTTCACCCATGGGCTGCTTTGTTTTGACTACATCTCCCGATTTTACCGATGCGGAAGACAGATTACAATATACTGATATATAATTACCATGACGAACCAGTATATTAAACAGCCCGTTCAGCTTAAACACTGCTGCCACTTTACCATCAAAGATCGCACGTGCCTGCGCTCCGGGCTTTCCTTGAATATCGATGCCCTTATTGTCCAGTTTCACATTTCTCAACCCTTCTACGGCATATTGTCCATAATGGCTTGTTATAATATAAGGGCCGGAAATAGGCATTGGCAGCTTTCCACGATTACCGGCAAAGTTGCCGGACAATTCACGGTCTGCCTTGCTCATACTATAGGCTTCCAATGGTTCTGCTTTCTCTTTCTTTGTTTTATCAGATGAAGCTTCTGATTTTTCTCCCTTAGCCGCCTTTTTACGAGCTGCCGCTTCACGTCGTGCTTCTTCCTCGGCCTGCCGACGAGCTTTCTCTATCTCTTCGGCTATTAATTTATCGATACGGGCATTGAGTTGGTTGGCTTCACGCTTTTTCTTATTAATCTCACTTTGCAAACCTTTTTGCTTCTTCTGCAAAGAAGCTACCATCTCCCGTTTTACCTTCTCCTGGCTTTCAAGCTTTGCCTTCTCACCTTCCCGTTCTTTCAACAGAGTTTCTTTAGCAGCTTTTACCTGTCGGAGTTCTGTCCTCTTTTTCTTAACCTGTTCTTGCTTCTTCAGGATCTCTTCCCCTTGAAGCCGTTGATAGGTGGCATACTCACGCACATAACGCATACGGCGGTAAGTCTGACCGAGATTTTTTGCCGAAAAGATAAACATCAATTTCTCCTCTATCGACTTGTTCTGATAAAGGTATTGGACAGATGATTCATATTTCTTCTTTTTATCAAGCAAATCACGTTGCAAGCTTCGCAATTGCCTTTCAAGCTTTCCCAACTCACGTTCGAGAGCATCCACGTCATTATTGATAGCCAATATATAGCGTTTTCTCTCTTCTATCTGTCCGGTAAGGGAAGCCAGGCTGTTCAATTGACTGCCTACATCTTTCTTTGTATTTTTAAGTAATGACTCCGTATCGGCAATCTGCTTCTGCAACTCACCGCGCTTGCTTTCCAGTTCTTTAATCAACTTACTGCTTTGTGCAGAAGCCGGAATAGCCAATACAAGAAAAAATGCCCAAAACACAAAGAATCGTCTCATCATAACTTAGTCAGCATATTTAATAATTCTTCAAGAGGTACTTGCGTGTACCGGGAAGATACTTCTGTAGGAGTCATGTTAAACTCCCCGGAAGAAAAATCATACAGACGTATTTTAGCCTTTTCCAAAGATGGAATTCCCAATTCCTTCCCGCTTACTTCCGATCTCCCTCCGGGCTTCGAAGCATCCGTAAGCAACTTTTCAAGCTTAGAGAACTCAGCTTCTTCGGGTAACATATCTTTTAGTTCTTTTCGAGAAGCCCTTACATACCGTTTGCTCATCCGGTCGATCAGTAATACTTCATCAGGAGTCACCTCCAAACGGGCAATCTCAGTTCGGAAAAGCGGCATTAAAATGGAAAGCTGTACACGTTCTCCACCTTTCAGCTTCATCGTACCTCCGACAGTTACGCTACCTGCCCCTGAAGGAATGGTGAGTTGCAACTTCGATGACAAGTAGCGCGGAGCTTCCGGAGTGATATTCGACACAGCCGTCTTCGAACTCTTACACCCGGCTAAAGCCATCATCAGTACCATCAGCAAATAAAAAACTTTTCTCATTCTGCAATATATTTCTTCTTCCTGATTTTTTCTTTTAGTGTTTTCGACTGATTGCCCATATCCAAAGATTGTTGCCAGTATTTCAAAGCTCCGTCCACGTCTCCCGTCATGTAGTAAATGTCTCCACAATGTTCCACCACGACATCACTCTTATCACCATCTGCTTTCATCGCATTGTCAATATAGATACGGGCTTCTGCATAGTTTCCTTTTACAAAGAGAATCCATGCATAAGTATCCAAATAAGTAGCATTATTCGGTTCGGCTTTCACTGTCTTATAGCTCATCTCCTCAGCCTTATCCAAGTCTCGCTTTTCTACGGAAAGATAATATGCGTAGTTGTTCAGCGCACCGATATTCACCGGATTATAAACCAAAGCCGAATCATATGCATTGTACGCTTCATCCATCATCCCCTTGGTATGATAAGCATCGCCCATAATGGTGTAGAAATCAGCAACTATTTCCTTCTTAGTATCAGCAGTAACATGTTCCAACGCCTTTTTGGAGAGGGCAAGCACGTCATCTCCACGCTCCGCCTGATTATAGGCTATGGCCAGATAGAAATAAAATTCCAACGCATCAGGTGTAGCTTCCACGCCGGGTTCGCATATTTTGATGACCTGCTCGAAGTCCTCTTTTTGAACCGCTATCTCAAGAAGCATCATACGTGCAGCTTTGTTGGTAGGATCGATTTGCAACACTCTTTCAAGAACAGGAACGGAAGATTCTTTCATATTCTTTGCCCACAAATACTGTGAATACAACATCGGAATCTGATCATCATCCGGATCTTGTTGCAGGATACGGTCAAAAATCGTAATGACTTGTGTGCTGTCTGCTCCTGCCTGTTCGTTCTGTGCTATGACCTGGCGCATCACATTAAGTTTTGCTTCGGACGGTATTTTCTTATTCAGCAAAAGTGAATCAAGTTGTAGCTTATACAATTCCTTTTCGCCTATTTCATCATAATAAGAAGCAAGAGAGAGACGCGCCATTACATTGTCCGGATCGGTAGACAAAACCTTTTGGTATGTATCAAAAGCTTCCTGCTTCTTACCGTTCTGCATATAGACATCTCCCAAAACCACTTGATAACGCATATCCAGCGGATACTCATTCACCAAGCTTTCAATTTCTTGGAATGCGCTCTTATTATCTTTCTTTTGAAGATAAATACGGAACTTTTCCATGGTAAGCTGTTCGCTTTTGCCTATTTTATCTTCCAACCGGTTTAATGTCGTTATCACCTTGTCGTAATCCTCTGCCTGGTTGTAAAGGTCGAGTAAAGAGAACAGCGATTCAGTCTTTTCAGGAAAGCGAACGGACATGGCCTCCAAAAGCCCAATAGCCTTATCTTTCTGCTTTTGTTGCTGATAAAGCCCTACCAACGCCTGATTATACCAATAATTATCCGGCTCATTTTCTACAGCAGCTTCCAAAGCAGCCTGTCCTTGGGGAATCTGCTTGAGAAACAAATAATACTGTGATATTTCATAAAGGGCCGAAGGTGCCGAAGGATCTATCGCCAGACAATGCTGTAACAGGTCAAAAGCAGCGTCATATTCTTTTTTAGCTTTCAATTTGGTAGCTTCAAGAAAGAAATAATCATACTTTCGCTGCTGTTCGGGAGAGAGCCTTGCTTCTCTTTGCACCCCGACAGTGCCTTGTTTTTTCTCCTGCCGTAACGTACCACAAGAGTTCAGTACCAGCACTCCTATCAAAAGAAGTCCTATTTTTATCTTCATCCGTTCCTTGTAATTTGTAGTTTATTAATCGTAAATTTATACTCCGGTATGTCCAAAGCCTCCTGCACCACGTTCGGTTGCGTCCAACGCATCGACTTCCTGCCATTCGGCTTGTTCATGACGGGCAATGACCATTTGGGCTATACGCTCTCCATCCTCAATGACAAAAGGTTCGGTCGAAAGATTGATCAGAATAATGCAAACTTCACCACGGTAATCCGCATCAATCGTCCCCGGAGAATTCAAAACGGTAATTCCCTTCTTCAAAGCCAACCCGCTACGCGGGCGTATCTGCGCTTCAAAACCTTTGGGAAGTGCAATGTACAACCCTGTCGGCACAAGGCAACGTTGCATGGGAGCCAATGTCATAGGTTCGGATAAATTAGCGCGGATGTCCATTCCAGCGGAGTGTTCAGTGGCATAAGCCGGAAGCGGATGCTTCGATTTATTGATAACTTTTACGTTCATATTCAGCACATTTACTATTTAAAGGGCGAAAATACACAATTTGTATCGAATTTCCGTACATTTGCAGTTAAATAATGTACGAATACTACATTGTGGAGCCCAGAATGTAAATTGTAAACCATTAAACTGCAAATAAAACGATGGATTGGAGAAACTTAATTTCAGCTAAAAGATTCGGTATGGAAGAATTTCACGAAGAAAGACAAGAGAACCGTTCTGAATTTCAAAGAGATTACGACCGGCTTGTCTTTTCAGCCCCGTTCCGCCGTTTGCAAAACAAAACACAAGTGTTCCCGTTGCCGGGGAGCATTTTCGTTCACAATCGTCTTACCCACAGTCTGGAAGTATCTTGTGTAGGTCGTTCTTTGGGGAATGATGTTTCCAAGGCTATTCTACGCAGACAACCGGAATTGCAAGATTCATTCCTGCCGGAGATAGGTTCGATTGTTTCCGCTGCTTGCCTGGCACACGATTTAGGTAATCCTCCGTTCGGTCATTCGGGAGAAAGAGCCATCTCCACTTTTTTTTCGGAAGGCAAAGGACAGTTTCTCAAAGAGCAACTGACACCGATGGAATGGGACGATTTGACACATTTCGAAGGGAATGCCAATGCTTTCCGCCTACTTACTCACCAATTCGAAGGTAGAAGAAAAGGAGGCTTCGCCATGACTTACTCCACCTTGGCTTCTATTGTGAAATACCCTTATTCGTCAAGCCTTGCAGGCAAGAAGTCCAAATTCGGCTTCTTCACCACCGAGGAAGATGGATTCAGGCGTATCGCTGATGAATTAGGACTCATCAAACTCAATGAACAACCGTTGAAGTATTCCCGCCACCCGCTGGTTTACCTGGTAGAAGCTGCCGATGATATCTGTTATCAGATGATGGACATTGAAGATGCCCATAAATTGAAAATACTGACTACGGAAGAGACTAAAGAACTATTATTATCGTACTTCAGTGACGAGCGAAAAGATCATATTCGTAAGACCTTCAATATCGTCAGTGACATCAATGAGCAGATTGCTTATTTGCGTTCTTCCGTTATCGGGCTGTTGATAAGAGAATGCATCCAAGTGTTTCTGGATAATGAAACGAATATTCTGGCCGGGCAATTCGATAGCCCCCTTATTAAAAAGATATCCGAACGTCCTGCGCAAGCCTACAAGCATTGTTCCGAAGTCTCCTTCACTAAAATATATCGTTCAAAGGATGTACTCGACATCGAACTGGCAGGTTTCCAAGTAATCAGTACGCTGCTCGAGCTAATGATCAACGCTGTCACCTCACCAGACAAAGCTTATTCGCAACTTCTCATCAACAGAGTATCCGGCCAATATAATATAAAAGCGCCTGCACTCTATGAAAGGATACAGGCGGTTTTGGATTATATATCGGGAATGACCGATGTCTTTGCTCTCGACCTTTACCGTAAAATCAACGGCAACAGTCTTCCTGCGGTGTAAACACTTTGTTTACGCCCGAAGTTAGCTTGCATTCATCCGGATGGCTTTCAATGAATGTCTGAATATGACGAATACGCTTTTCTTCAAGTATTTCATCTACTGCTATCAAGATACCGGTCTCTTCAACATCACCGAACTCATAATTAATAGCCGTACCAAACATACGCATGGTAGGACTCAGGCTCATATATGCATTGACAAGAGGAGGTATATTATAGCCTAATTTACGAATCTCGCAATTCAATATTTTATAATCATCTTTAAATGATTCTTTACAGAATATCTTAGCAAGTTCTTCTTCCTCAGTTTCCATTTCAAGCGGTTTCATCGGTGTAATTAACCCATCTTTGTCTCCAAAATGCTTTTTCAAGAAGTAAAGAATCATATCACGCCCCTGCCGGTGATAACTGGGATACATGGTTACCTTGCCAAAGAAATACTTTACATTGGGCATAACCACGGTCAATGCGCCCAGACCATCCCACAAGTTATCCAAAGCAAACAAGCCTTTACTGCCCGCACGGGTCGACTGATATTCCAATGTGACAAAAGAACGTCCCAATTCAATCGTTGTAGGAAGGTACTCTTTCACAAACTTCTCCGAAAAGTTGAACATATGGGAAGTAGCTAGAATAGGAGCCCCCTGTTCGTTGAAATGTACATCCGTTCCTAACAGATAGCGATAGCCCCCTAATATCTCCTCCGCTTCAGGATTCCATACGATAAGCTGCTTGTAGGGATTCTCCATAACATCATATTCATCGATATCCATCGAAAGCCCAGTTCCACCACCCGCAGCACGAAAAGCTATTTCACGTAAACGACCGATCTCCTTCATCACATTCGGAGAGTCCTGTGCAGTAATAATATAAATTTGATTATTACTTTTATTCGTCATGCGCAGCCTCTTGTCATCCGTCAACTCCGCTTTGATCAGTTCTTTACTTATTGGTTCAATAATCTCTTCCATATCCTCGTTAGTGTATTGTTCTATTCTCTCTATTACAACTTATATACAATATCTTTCACGTACTGCGCCCATTGCACCGGAGTTTTAGATTTATCAAAGGTCTGCCAGGGAATAGGCTTCCCAAAAGTGACAGTGAATGTTTTATGACGGTTTTTGAACATCTCATCGGCAAGATACAGCATGGCAATATTAAACTTTATCCCCAACACCTTACATATATTAGCCAGATTATAAAAGAAATCGGAATTGCGTCCGCCAAAATGTACCGGAACAATATCACGATGGGCCTGTACACTCTTTACTATAAAAGTTTTTTTCCACTCTAAATCACGGATCACGCCATTGTTACGACGAGAACACAGTCCTGCAGGAAACATAATCAACTGATCGTCCGAATTAAAACCGGCCTCTACCATCTTGGGAAAATCTTTCGCTTGTTTACCCGTCTTATTAATAGGGATACACAACGGAGCCAGACCGCGCAAATTCATCAAAAGGTCGTTTACCAAATACTTCACCTTCCCATTATAATGTTTACCCAGGACATATCCTAACGCAACACCATCTTGCCCACCGAGCGGATGATTGGAAACAAACGTGTAGAGGCCGCCCTCAGGCAGGTTCTCAGCACCTTTCACTTCGACTTTAGCATCAAGGAAATCTAGCGAAGCTTCCAAAAAGTCCACACCCAACCGATCCTTTGATTCGCGCAGGAAGACATTTATCTCCTCCTGATGCACAATCTTTTTCAGATAGGATATGATGAACTTCGGGATATACTTATAATACTTCGGAGCTTTTGTCCGAAGTATATTATCGATATCTATTAAAAACAAAGAGTCGTCGGTCATCCGTTTTCGATAAAATGATTGTGCAAAATTAATTGAACTTTTCTATAAATCGCAATAATTTAGCAGAAAATACAGGAATAGCCCTTCTTAAGCACTCAAAAGACCACCTAAAATCTATCAAAAAAGGGCTAAAAACTGTCAAGTGATAGTTTTTAGCCTAAATCGTGACGATTTCACCCCTTACCACTTGAACAAAATGCCGTAAACTTGCAACATCGAAAAAAACAACGATATATTCAAAAACTTAAAAAAGCAACGTATATGAAAAGTTTAAGCTTCAGAAAAGATTTAATAGGTGTTCAGGAAGAACTACTTCGTTTTGCATACAAACTAACAACTGACCGTGAAGAAGCCAATGATTTGTTGCAGGAAACCTCATTAAAAGCATTAGATAATGAGGAAAAATATATGCCAGATACAAAT
>OODP01000740.1_pt1 | contig 25799 bp, 25 predicted proteins | sample 1671011 | NCBI WGS metagenome assembly OODP01 (sample SAMN06348113, study PRJEB24527) | human gut metagenome | biome: human gut; feature: ankylosing spondylitis patient; material: feces | host: Homo sapiens | place: China | collected 2015-10
CGCAAGCTGATGATTTTAGGACATGGACAGGTATATCGGCCAAACATAAGTTCTCAAAAGAGTTATCTTTAGCAGGAAAGTTAGAGTTGCGTACTAAAGATTCTATGAAAAAGATGGATCGTTTTGGCGCTTTTCTGTCTGGTTCTTACAAGCTTTTCCCTTTCTTGAATGCCGATGCCGGTTATGAGTTGCATTATCGTACTGTAAATGAAGGGTGGAGATTTCGACATCGTTATCACTTGGGAGTTGTGGGGCATTTAAAGTGGCAACAGTTCAAATTCTCCCTGCGTGAGAGATTTCAACAGACATTGTCGGAAGGAGAAGCTGAAAATCGGCTTCGTTCAAGATTAAAAGTAGCTTTTGAGCCGGAGAAATGGAGGGTGTCACCCTATTTTTCTGTCGAACTTTATCAGGCTATAGGAGATGCCGCTTTCTTTGATGTGTCACGTATGCGCTACAGACCTGGTGTAGAGATCGGTTTGTCCGAAAGATGGTCGTTGGATGTGTTTTACTGTTATCAGTATGAGACGGAGCATAAACGGCATATATTGGGAGTGGAGTGTGGTTTTGCTTTTTAATATTTTATTTACAATAGTATGAATAATCAAACTTTTACGTCATGCAGGTTTCCATTACTGTTGGTTTTAACAGTTATGATGCAGCCGGCTTTTTCTCAACAGAAACTGTCGGATACCCCTCAAATAATTGCGGCTCGTACCGCTGTATATCAGGCTGTCCGAAAAGATACTGCATGGGTAACGGGCGCGATTGTTGATCATATCTATTTTGTAAAATTTGATAAGCTGGGTCGGAAGTTGGTAGAGAATTCGTTGGCTCCTGATGGGAGTGCCAAAAATAAGCTGTTGTATATTTATGGAGAAGACGGTAGGATAAAGGAAGAGATTACAGCTTCGGTTACGACAGGTGGGGTTGATAATATTTATCAATATTATTATGATTCTCAGGGAAGATTGAATGGAAAGAGAAGATTGGATGCCGAGAGGCAGGTTTTAGTAGCCGATACAGTCATTCGTAACCAAGCCGGTCAAGTAATGAAAAAGGTTACGGGAGATATTCGTCTTACTTTTCGTGATGGAACTCATCAGAAGTATAAAGTAGTCACGGATGTTATTTATGATGAAGCCGGCCGACCGGTCGAAGTACATGAACAAAATACGTTATCGGTAAAAAGTACTAAAAAGCCGGTTGTGCGATCTGTTGAAAAGCAGGATACAACGGGATTGAGACTTTATTCCGAAGGAGCATTCAAACGGTTTGATGCACCGCGCAGCAAGAAGGTGGATTATGTTTATGATGAATATGGTAATTGGGTGAGACGTACGGAGTATAATGGTGTAAATCCAGAATACATTGTAGTGCGGACTATTAAGTATGCCGGAGAGGAGAATGACCGGATGGATCTTGCTTTGATAGGGAAAGTAAAGAGCGTTCGCCAGACTTCTTACGTTGCTGTTCCCAAAGGACCGGGCAGCATAGATAAAGGTGAGAAAATGGGTAAGTTCTTTACCTTCCATTTTGATCGTAGCGGTCGTAAAACAAGGCTCGAACATTTCTCCGAAACAGGTGTTTTGCAAGGAATAACGGAGTACGAATATGATGTGGACGGAAATGTTTCGAAGGAAATAAATAGATTGTCCGGTGGTGATGTTGAGAATGTGATGGAGTGGAAATACAACCAAGCGGGGCAATTGAGAAACAAGGTATTGATTAGTCCTAAAGGGGAGACACTTCGGAAAGGTGTCTTCCGATATGATTTTGAAGGCAATTGTGTATCCGAAATTTGGTTTGCACAAGGTGGAGAGAAGATCAGCGAATTTGATTATCAATATGATCCTTATGGACAACAAACGGTAAAACAGGTGTTGTTTGCTCCGGAAGGTACATCCGATGTTGATTATGAGCCGGTGAAACGTTCTTGGAACTCACGAGGCAGAGTTGAAGAAGAATGGATTGGACTGCCTCAGAATGTACGACATTATACTTATAAATATAATGTGCGCGGAGGGATACTCTCCGGCACTGAACCGGGTAAAGATCAGCCCGATGTGAAATACGTCTATAAATTCTTCAACGATGAGCAGGGTAATTGGAAAAAGCGGGTAAAGTTTATCGATGATACTCCTGTAGTATACGAAGAGCGAGAATACACCTATTATAATTAATAAAATATTTGCAGCATGAAGAAGATTATTAACCCTTGGAAGGGATTGGAAGGTTATAATTGTTTTGGATGTGCCCCCAATAATGAGGCTGGTGTCAAAATGGAATTTTATGAAGATGGTGATGAGGTGGTGAGTATTTGGAAACCCCGTCCTGAGTATCAGGGATGGATCGATACTTTGCACGGAGGCATCCAGTCGGTTCTTTTGGATGAGATTTGTGCCTGGGTGATTCTCCGAAAGCTTCAGACAACCGGGGTAACTTCTAAAATGGAGACTCGTTACCGAAAATCGATTAGCACGAAAGACACCCATCTTGTATTACGGGCTTCTATCCGTGAAATCAAACGCAATGTCGTATTGGTAGACGCGAAACTTTATAATAAGGATGGAGAACTTTGTACCGAAGCTCTTTGTACTTATTTCACTTTTTCGCAAGAGAAAGCGAAAGAAGAGATGCATTTTCTGGCTTGCGATGTTGAACCTGATGAAATACTTCCTTTAATTTGAAATAAAAAATGAAGATTTAGTGATAAATGTTTGGAAGTTTAAGGTGAATACTTTACTTTTGTCGCATTAATATAGATAATATGAATCTTACAGCTATACATCACCATCATCATATTCCTGACGAACAACTCGGTGGGCGTAGATGATATTGTATAGAAACAATGATATTATTGATGAAGGCTTACCGGTTGGTAAGCCTTTTTTATTGTAAATCCTAAAAATACAACTACAACTATGCTAAGAATTGCAGTACAAGCCAAAGGCCGTCTGTTTGAAGAAACGATGGCGCTTTTAGAGGAGTCGGACATAAAACTAAGTGCTACGAAACGTACATTATTGGTACAATCCACTAATTTTCCTGTGGAAGTATTATTTCTTAGGGATGATGATATTCCTCAATCGGTAGCTACCGGGGTCGCTGATCTGGGGATTGTCGGTGAAAACGAATTTGTGGAAAAAGGGGAAGATGCCGAAATCATCAAACGTCTCGGGTTCAGTAAATGCCGTCTGTCACTGGCCATGCCGAAAGACATCGAGTATCCGGGTGTGGAATGGTTTGCCGGAAAGAAGATCGCTACTTCCTATCCGGTAATATTGAATAAGTATATGAAGGAAAAAGGAGTGAGTGCCGAGATACATGTCATTACGGGATCGGTCGAAGTGGCTCCGGGCATTGGGCTTGCGGATGCGATCTTTGATATTGTAAGTTCAGGCTCTACGTTGGTAAGCAACCGGTTGAGGGAAGTGGAAGTGGTCATGAAGTCGGAAGCATTGCTGATTGCCAACAAAGATCTGAGTGATGACAAGAAGGAAATCTTAAACGAGCTGTTGTTTCGTATGGATGCGGTGAAAACAGCGGAAGATAAAAAATATGTCTTGATGAATGCTCCTAAAGAGACGTTAGACGCGATTGTAGCCGTACTGCCGGGAATGAAAAGTCCTACGGTTATGCCTTTGGCACAGGAAGGTTGGTGTTCTGTACACACGGTACTCGATGAGAAATGTTTTTGGGAAATAATAGGAAAGCTGAAAGCGTTGGGGGCAGAAGGCATATTAGTGTTACCGATAGAAAAAATGATTATTTAAAAAACTGTATTATGAAGTTGATCAAATATCCATCCAGGACGGAATGGGCAGAGATATTAAAACGCCCATCTCTCGATACGGAGAATCTGTTCGATACTGTGCGCAGCATCATTGACCGGGTGAAAGATGAAGGTGACAGAGCGGTGAAAGAATACGAAGCAGTGTTTGATAAAGTAGAATTGTCTAACATTGTCGTTACGGAAGAGGAGTGGACAGAAGGAATTGCCAATGTCGGTGAGGAGTTGAAAGCTGCCATCACATTGGCAAAAAAGAACATTGAGACCTTTCACGCTGCACAGCGTTTCACAGGGCAGAAGGTGGAAACGATGCCGGGAGTCACCTGCTGGCAGAAAGCAGTTGCCATTGAAAAAGTGGGGCTTTATATACCCGGTGGCACCGCTCCTCTGTTTTCTACCGTGTTGATGCTTGCTGTTCCGGCTAAGATCGCAGGATGCCAAGAAGTGGTGCTTTGTACGCCTCCCGGTAAGAATGGCAAAGTTCATCCGGCCGTTCTTTTCGCTGCACAATTGGCGGGTGTGGATCGAATATTTAAAGTCGGTGGTGTTCAAGCCATTGCTGCAATGGCATACGGAACGGAAAGTGTGCCTAAGGTATATAAGATCTTCGGACCGGGCAATCAGTACGTAACGGCAGCCAAGCAGTTGGTCAGCCTGCGGGATGTAGCCATTGATATGCCTGCCGGTCCATCGGAAGTCGAGGTCTTGGCAGATGCTTCTGCCAACCCCGTGTTTGTTGCCGCTGATCTACTTTCGCAGGCGGAACATGGTGTCGATAGTCAGGCTATGTTGGTTACCACTTCCGAAGATTTGCTGTTGGAAGTAGTTGAAGAGGTGGAGCGGCAATTGATCGAGTTGCCTCGTTGGGAGATAGCTGCCAAATCTTTGTCAAACAGTAAACTGATACTTGTAAGGGATATGAAGGAAGCCTTGGAGTTGACCAATGAATATGCTCCCGAACATTTGATTGTGGAAACGGAAAGTCATACTGAAGTGGCGGAACGGGTGGTAAATGCCGGTTCCGTATTCTTAGGTTCATACTCGCCCGAAAGTGCGGGGGACTATGCTTCGGGAACCAATCATACTTTGCCTACCAACGGTTACGCAAAAGCCTATAGTGGTGTCAGTCTGGACAGTTTTATCCGCAAGATCACTTTTCAGGAAATACTTCCGGAAGGTATTGCCGCCATTGGGCCGTCTATAGAGATTATGGCTGCCAACGAACAACTGGATGCGCATAAAAATGCGGTTTCCGTTCGTTTGGAGAAGATCGATAATAAGAAATTAAAATAGGAGACGATGAAAACATTGCAAGAACTAACCCGTCCTAACATCTGGATGCTAAAACCTTACTCTTCGGCACGGGATGAATATAAAGGTGCTGCTGCTTCCGTATTTTTGGATGCCAATGAAAATCCGTACAATTTGCCTTACAATCGTTATCCCGACCCTATGCAACGGGAGTTGAAGGAGGAACTGGGCAAAATCAAGAAGGTAGATCCGGAATCCGTTTTCCTGGGAAACGGGAGTGATGAGGCGATTGACCTTCTCTTCCGTGCATTTTGTGAACCGGGTAAAGATAATGTGGTTGCTATCGATCCTACATACGGGATGTATCAGGTTTGTGCCGATGTGAACAATGTGGAATACCGGAAAGTTTTACTCGACGAACGTTTTCAATTTTCTGCCGACCGACTGCTTGAGGCAACGGATGACAGTACGAAACTTGTCTTCCTCTGTTCTCCCAACAATCCGACGGGAAATGACTTGTTGCGTCCCGAAATTGAAAAACTTTTGGGTACATTTCAAGGTTTAATCGTACTGGACGAAGCGTACAATGACTTTTCCGAAGCTCCTTCTTTCCTTTCGGAACTGGACAAGTACCCCAATCTGGTACTTCTGCAGACTTTCTCCAAGGCATGGGGATGCGCTGCCATACGCTTGGGCATGGCTTTTGCTTCTAAGGCAGTCATCGGGGTATTGAATAAAATCAAGTACCCTTATAATGTGAATCAACTCACTCAGCGGCAAGCCATCGAAATGTTGCATAATTATGATGAAATCGAACGTTGGGTGAGTACGTTGAAAGAAGAGAGAAAGTATTTGGAAACCGCTTTTGTTACATTGCCTTGTGTCCTTGAGGTTTTCCCTTCCGATGCCAATTTCTTTCTTGCCCGGATGACGGATGCTGTAAGGATATACGATTATCTGGTGAGTGAAGGCATTATTGTACGCAATCGCCATAACATTTCCCTTTGTCGCAATTGCCTGCGGGTCACGGTAGGCACGCGGCCGGAGAATGAAAGGTTGCTGGAAGCTTTGAGACTATATAAATAAAGGTAGAGAAATAGAACGAAGATGATGAAGAAGAAAATATTGTTCATAGATCGTGACGGGACGCTCGTCATTGAACCTCCGATGGATTACCAGCTCGATTCGTTGGAGAAACTGGAGTTTTATCCGAAAGTATTCCGTAACCTTGGATTTATCCGCAGTAAGCTCGATTTCGAGTTTGTCATGGTAACCAATCAGGATGGTCTCGGAACGGATTCTTTTCCGGAAGAAACCTTTTGGCCTGCTCATAACCTTATGTTGAAAACCTTGGCAGGAGAGGGGATTGTCTTCGATGATATCCTCATAGACCGTAGTTTTCCGGAAGAGTTGGCACCTACGCGCAAGCCGCGTACGGGAATGCTGACCCGGTACATCGGTAATCCTGAATATGATTTGCCCGGCAGTTTTGTGATCGGTGATCGCCCTACGGATGTGGAACTGGCGAAGAACCTCGGCTGTAAGGCTATTTATTTGCAGGATTCGACCGATTTGTTGGAAGATAGAGGACTGAAAAGCGTTTGTGCATTGGCCACTACCGATTGGGATAAGATAGCCGAGTATATTTTTGCCGGTGAACGTACAGCGGAAGTTCACCGTACCACTCGTGAAACGGATATTTTCATCTCACTGAACCTTGACGGCTCCGGCATTTGCGATATTTCGACCGGACTCGGCTTCTTCGATCATATGTTGGAACAGATCGGCAAACATTCCAGCATCGATCTGACCATTCAGGTGAAAGGTGATCTTGATGTGGACGAGCATCATACGATCGAGGATACGGCCATAGCATTGGGAGAGTGTATTTATCGGGCTTTAGGCAGTAAAAGGGGAATCGAACGGTATGGTTATGCTCTTCCTATGGACGATTGTCTCTGCCGGGTTTGTCTAGACTTCGGAGGCCGTCCCTGGTTGGTATGGGAGGCGGAATTTAAACGTGAGAAGATAGGGGAGATGCCGACAGAGATGTTCCTCCATTTCTTTAAATCGTTGAGTGATGCTGCAAAGATGAATCTGAATATCAAGGCAGAGGGGCAAAACGAACATCATAAGATTGAAGGTATCTTCAAAGCTTTGGCACGCGCGTTGAGGATGGCTATCAGGCGGGATATATATCACTTCGAACTTCCGACTTCCAAAGGAGTGTTGTAAAGTAGTATTTCCTACGGTATCTTCAAATCCCATATCAATCGTTCTTAACATGGATTCAAAAGTATTGCCTAAAAAGAAATTTTCTATTATAAGTTGACCATTTATAGTTTTTACACTGCTTGCTGTAATATGTACTTTGATAGACTGATCAATAGGCATAAACCGCCAATGGCCTTTCATACGAGCAACGAAATCCGGCCAGTTCAATCCGTGCATGTGGTCAAACTCCTTGCCACCGAATTTGAAGGGATGTTCGCCATCCCCCTTGTTCTTAAAGATACCACCAAAGGGATAATAGCTGTTCGATTGTCTAACCGTCACACCGTTCTCGTTCATAACGACACGGACATTACTCAGATGATCTTTAAGGAAATAATGATAGACGGGGATATCGCCATTCATAGTGATATAACCTTCTTTAGTAAGGATGTGTTCAAGGCTTACATCAGGTGCGGTCACGAAAAAAACGCTGCCTTTACTGACACAATTATAAATGAGGTTCCCGCAATATTTGGTGGTGGTTATGTAACGGTCGGGCTATTTTTTGATTGGAATATCTTGCAAGGGAAGCCATCAGGGTGAAAACAAACCCCTAGGCGGTCACGTGCGTGACACTGCGCCTTAAGCCGTTGGAATCATAACCGTAAGAAATATTACGAGGATTGCCATCACATAGAAAAGCGATGTCGTTCGGGAGATTCATGCAATCATTCTTTTGAACTTACAGGAACTCCCGGATATTTTTTCCGCCTATTAATACGGTACCCCTATTGTGAAAACTTATACACATATAGAATCTATAACCACACATTTTTATTGTTAAACCGTAAAGTACATTTCTTTAAGTACTGAATTAGTTACTTATTTTCCTAACCCATATATCTGGTTGACCTAAAAAGAAACTGAACTTTATAAATGTTAGCTAAATGAATTAATCTAATAAATCCATAGAGACAGAAAAGACCTCATATGAGAGTGCTTGTTTGTTAAAATTAAGCTCATCAAAATAAAATGCATCGTAAGAAGTTAATAAACTAACATCTTTATAAATGGCAAATTCAACTTTAATCCGCTGACACCTCTTAGGAATCACATCTTTAAATTTAATTGTACTATCAAATTTCGAGTAATCTTTAAGGGTTATTTCCTTTACATATTCTTTTGAGTAGAAGACCTTTCGAGGAACAGCAATTTGTATGCAACTTTGTGGTGGAATAGGTTTAAAATGATATAATATTTGCCCCTTTCTAATAAGTTTATTTTCTCCTGCCACAACAACATCTGTATAATTCACAGACAAAAAAGGCAATATTGGCAAAAATGACAATTTGCACTCTTTTAACTTCATATCATATCTATGTAAGTATTTAGAACCATACAAATCTTCATTTATGATTGAATACGTCCCATCTAAATAACTATCAAATAAATACAAGCTATCATTAGATTGATTGATAAAATCAAAAACGACATTCCCGTCAGTATCATTTGATACATTTAATATCAACGTTTCATCTTTGGATAAATCTGTATTGATAATCCAGTTTTGTTCTACTTTTTGCGAACTCAAATAAATAGAAAACGCTATTAATAATATAATCACACCTATTTTATTACTCATATCAATAAACTCCTCTTTTTACATTTTTATTATGATGTTCATCATAAGGTCTAGGAGTAAGCAAAAGCCTATTTCTTGATTTATTATGATAGTCTATTACTTTATTTTGGGATTTCCCTTGATAAATTACGTGCCCAATTTCATGAAATGTAACATCACCGCTGGCGGTGTTGGTCAGGTAAGAGGTGGAGACGGGATGTTGCGACCAAGCCGCACCGGGACCATACTGCTCGACCACGCGGTTCAAGGGGGAGTTCTCATAGATTGTCTCGGCATAGGGACGGCTGTCACCGTTGTAAGTGCCGGGAACGGAGTTCTTGAAAGAACCGGGGTCAAGATAAGTGGATGTGGTGACATGGGGGAGCCAGCTTTTAGTTGCACGGCCGAAGCCGTCATATTCCTGCAAGGTGACAAGGTTGGCACGGCTCGGGGTGACACCTTTCTGGACATTCTGCGAAGGACGGCCCAGACCGTCAAAGTACTGGATGTTGTCGATGTACTGCGTGCCCGACTCGTTGAGCATCGTGCGCGTAAGGACATAGTTCTGGTTGTTGTTCTGTGATGAGAGGGAACAAGCCACCGACAAAAGAGATAGGAATAAATAAAGTCTTTTCATTGTGTTTCTGCTTTTAAGGTTCAAAACAGGATTATAGTATGGTATCTCAAAGACTACCGCTTCAAGACTTTCTCGCCATAAGTCTTTCCGCCAACAACCAGACGGAGAAGGTATTCACCGTCCGGAAAATCAGACAGGGAGAACGTCTCGGTATAGTTTCCGACCGGACTTTGCTGTTGACGGACAGGACATAACTGCCGCCCTTGCAGGTCATAAAGACCGACCAGCACCTCGGCAGGTTCATTGAGGAGATAGTCTATCCTTAATTCGCCTTGCGAATCAATGCGGATGGAGTAGCTGACCCGGTCGTCGGAATAATCCCTGCCTTCGCTGCCATCATTAAAGGCGGAATACTCTTTTTCACTCAGATCCTCACGTTTCTGCCGGTTCTCGGAATCTTCCCCCAGGGCATAGCATTGTTCGTGGGGAGGATAATAGAAGGAGGTGGCGAAATAGGGGGACGCTTTTCCAAGGCAGCAGACAGAGCCGGAGACGGACTCGAAGATGGGATAGCGGTAGCCGTCCGCATACCAACGCCAGGTGTCCACCTGAAGGGAGGAGGAGTCATTGGCAAGATACCAGTCGATGCTGTCCCGGTTCAGGATGAAAGGGAGGGTGTCCGTGCGCAAGGCGGAGCCGGGAATGGAAGGGAACACGAGCAGGGCTTCCGGCCGGTGGTAACGGATCAGGGTGGTGGGGTTCTCATAGCCAAGCGAGCAGAGGGAATCGCCACGAAGATGGTAATAGTACATCGTGCGGTGTTCGATACCCGCAAGGGTGTCCGAACATGTGTTCAAAGTACGGTACTTCAGTTCGTAATGGTCGTTCAAAGGGGTTTGGTCGCTGAAATCCCAGACGAGGTCTGCCCCTGCCGCACCGGGAGCTTTATAATCTACCTGTTGCTTGGCAAGGCGGTCGCCCGGACGGGGAAGGTTGCACGAACTGTCCAGGGTGGTCTGGCAGAACAGCCCTAGAGGGAGCGCAAGCACGAAAGAGAGGAAAAGGAGCGGTTTCATAAGCCGGAGTTTTTGAAGTGGATATTCCTGTATCTTATTATTTTATTCAAGAACTGCTTTTAATTATTTTTGTAATGATAATCATGAGTCCCGACAGTCCTGATGCTTCCTCCCGGTTCCTGGACGCTGATCTTTTGAAGGCGGTTAAAAGCATCATACGTATAGAAAGTGGTCAGTCCCGTTCATCATGTTAAGGTTGACCATCTTGGCGTAGACAACCTGGCCTTTGTATTAGGCATCGGTCGGATATAAGGTCTCTTCCGCCTGGTTGTTACCGGAACTGCCACTGGTCGTGACACTTTTCAACAAAAAGTTGGAATCGTAGGAATAATGGCGGGTAGTGGTTACGGTATGACCGCCAAATACTTCATCTTCGGTGACGGACGATAAAAGCCGGTGCCCCCTCGTGATGGAATAGTCGGCAAAGAGGAACACAGGAAGTCCGAGTTCATGGGCTACAAGCTTTTCCGACCGATGGTACTCATTGTCGTTTATAATCTGGATATATTTAAGATAGTCAATTATCACCGTAGAATGGCTTACCGGATAATCGATGAATTTGAAAAGAGATGAAACTTCAGGAGATGGAGGAATGAATTTGGGGAGTTGGGTATGACTGGCAGGATCCATCCCCGATGAGCGCATGACCGGCACACTGTCGATCGCATGAATCTCTATACTACGGGATGGTTCCTGGGAATAACCGAGTGTGCTGTGCAATAACAGCAGGGATAGCATCAATTTCTTCATGGCATTATATGTTTTTAAGCAATGCAACGGCTTTTGCAAATATAAACAATTTTATTTATTAAATGCAAACAAAAAGCATATAAAATCAGGACAGCCGCACACACTGAGCCATTCATTAATATGTCTGGCAACAGATGTAGACGACGACCGGTACACGAGGATCGGTATCTTTGGAAAAGTAAGGAAATGGATTCGTTCTTTTGTATGTTTACGCATTGCTTTTGCAGAGTTACTGCCATGCTTTTGCAGTGATGCTGTATTCCCTTTGCAGTAGTACTGCACTCCCTTTGCAGTGGCGCTGCAATACTATTGCAATGATGCTGCATTAGCATTGCAGTTGTCATGCTATGGCGATATGCGTCATTAACTATGTAATTGTATAAAATAGTGTATCAGGATGTGCCTATATGGCATTCTGCTTACCATACAATTACTTGTTCATAATCATCGAATTTGGGAGTGGTGTCAAGGCCGGCAATTCGGAACACATTGGCTATCTTCCGCTGTTCTTCGGGTGAAATCAGTCTATTGCCATTTCGACTATGGTAGAAATAACGTTCGCATGAGAAACATCCGATAACTTTGTGTCGTATGGTGCGAGCTTGCTTTACAGGTATTTCATCGAAAATATGAGACATGCCTTTGGCGTAGCGCAACGGTTCGCTTGAACGGTAGAGTGGGCATGAGGTTTGGTCGGCCAACTGATCCACATAGGCTGCATTTACCATATTGATGGTTTGGGGTTGCGTATCTTTGCTCTCTTCAAGCAATTTTGCTGCGATAGCTCTCAGGCAACTGTCTGCTTTAGGGCATCTGTCTTTACCGGCAAAGCAATGAGCATAGCCTTGGGGTATGTCTTTTTGTAATATTACCATAATTTGAAGTTGAATGGTTTGACACTAATAGTTCTATTGTTTATCTCCGTTGTCCTGTGAGGGTCGCATCGATCTGCTACAGACTTTCAATTTCTTTCAGCCATGCCGCGGAAGACGCATCGCTCGGCATCCGCCAGTCTCCGCGCGGACTGATGGATATGCTTCCCACTTTCGGCCCATCGGGTAAACACGACCGTTTAAACTGCTGATTGAAGAACCTACGGAAGAAAATGAACAACCATTTCTTAATTGTTTCTTCATCATGTACCCCGTTGAACGTCCGTGAAGCCAACATGAATATTTTGGAAGGGCGGAAACCGAAACGCATGAAATAATAGAGGAAGAAGTCATGAAGCTCATAAGGGCCGACTAGATCTTCAGTCTTCTGTTTGATCTCTCCGTTTTCATCTGCCGGTATCAGTTCCGGACTGATCGGGGTGTCCACGATGTCGAGCAACGTAGTGCGTGATGTATCATCCATTCCATTGTCAGCAACCCATTTCACAAGATATTTCACCAGTGTTTTCGGGACGCTGCTATTGACACCGTACATAGACATGTGGTCTCCGTTGTAAGTAGCCCAACCCAATGCAAGTTCCGAAAGATCACCTGTCCCGATCACCATTCCATTGGTCTGATTGGCGATGTCCATCAATATTTGCGTGCGTTCGCGTGCCTGTGAATTTTCGTAAGTGACGTCATGGACATTTATGTCATGGGCGATGTCTTTGAAATGTTGGATACACGCTTCCTTGATGCTGATTTCCCGAACGGTGACTCCTAACGATTCCATCAGAGAGAGTGCATTGTTGTAAGTGCGGTCTGTGGTTCCGAATCCCGGCATCGTAACACCGATGATATTCTTGCGCGGCAGGCTGAGTTTATCGAAAGTCCTGATGCAGACAAGCAGTGCCAATGTAGAGTCTAATCCGCCTGATATACCTATCACAGCTGTCTTGGCTCCTGTATGGACAAGCCGTTGTGCCAAACCGGCAACCTGAATGGAGAATACCTCTTCGCAGCGTTCATTCAAAGCTTTGCCCTTGGGGACGAAAGGATGCATGCTAAAGTTGCGCGTCAGATTTAATTCCTTGCTATTGACAAATTCCGTGGCGATGCGTATCGGTTTCCGATCTGCCGGAAGATTGCCTTTACAGGCAGCGAACGTAGTATTGATTCTCCGTTCGGCACGTAGGCGTTCCACATCTATCTCACTGATCACCAATTGCTCTTCCATGCTGAATCGTTCGCTGCTTGCCAGTTGTCTTCCATCCTCATAGATAAGTCCGTTGCCGGCAAATACCACGTCCGTGGTCGATTCCCCGAAACCACAGGAGGAGAATACGTAGCCGGCAATGCACCGTGCCGATTGCTGGCCGATAAGCGAACAAAGATAACTGTGTTTTCCGATGCCTTCGTCATCGGCCGAAAGGTTGAACAGGATTTCTGCTCCTTGTAAAGCCAATGTCGAACTGGGAGGGATGGTGGACCACAAATCCTCGCATATTTCCACTCCGAATGTGGTATCCGAAGTTTCAAAAAGGAGATTTGTGCCTAAAGGAACCACCTGCCCGCAAAGCCGAACACTAGTCTCGGCTACTTGCAACGCAGAAGTAAACCAACGTTGCTCGTAAAACTCCTTATAATTAGGTAAATATGTCTTGGGAATGACTCCCAATATTTTTCCTTTCTGGATAACTACGGCTGCATTGATCACGGTGGAATTCACCACTACAGGCATCCCCAGGATAGAGATGATATCCAGTTGGCGCGTATTATTTAATATTTGGATCAATGCCATTTCCGCCTCTTCCAATAAGAGCTGTTGCCCAAATAAATCGCCACAGGTATATGCGGTGATGCACATTTCCGGGAAAGTCACGATTTGCACTCCTTTTCCTTCAGCAATGGCTATCAAGCTTTCAAGTTGTCCGGCATTATATTTGCAGTCCGCTACTTTAACATGGGGCACTGCTGCCGCCACCTTTACAAATCCGTAATTCATATAAATAAATGATTTGATGTACTAATTGGATGCAAAATTAGGAAATACTTTTGAGATATCTGTCCAACTACTTGCCATATTCTCCCCGGCCGGATGAAATGTAGTATGTTTTTTGTGAAAAATGTCTTTAATTTATTTGTAGAAATGAAAGGAATCTCTATCTTTGCATCAGTTTTAAGATTGTAATGATTACAACTCTGAAAATGAAAAGATATGAAACCATACGACCGATTATTAGCGTACAATATAAAACCTTCCGTTCAGCGCATTGCTATTATGGAATATCTGATGGAACATCGTACACATCCATCGGCCGATGAAATATACACGGCTCTATCTGACTCAATGCCAACACTTTCTAAGACGACAGTCTATAACACGTTGAAGTTGTTTTCAGAGCAAGGAGCTGCGTTGATGCTCACCATCGATGAGCGTAATACTAATTTTGATGCGGATACTTCCCGGCATGCCCACTTCCTTTGTAAAAGTTGCGGACGTATTTATGATCTTGCAATGCCTAAGGGAGTAAAAGAAGTTGAGGGAGTCCAAATGGATGGCCATGAGGTGACTGAAATGCATTACTATTACAAAGGTGTGTGTAAGAATTGTTTGAAAAATATACGTATTGACTAATTAATTAAAATTAAAGACAAAATGAAGAAATTTAGATGTACTGTCTGTGGTTACGTTTATGAAGGTGACGCAGCTCCTGAGAAATGTCCGTTGTGTAAAGCTCCTGCTAGCAAATTCGTAGAAGTAGTTGAAGAAGAAGGTGGTGCTTTGTCTTTCGTTGACGAACATGTGATCGGTGTGGCTAAAGGTTGCGACGAAGAAATGATCAAGGATTTGAACAATCATTTCATGGGTGAATGTACTGAAGTTGGTATGTATCTGGCTATGAGCCGTCAGGCCGACCGCGAAGGCTATCCTGAAGTTGCCGAGGCCTTCAAACGTTATGCATGGGAAGAAGCTGAACATGCTTCCAAGTTCGCTGAATTGTTGGGTGACTGCGTGTGGGATACAAAAACCAACCTTGAAAAGAGAATGAATGCTGAAGCTGGTGCTTGCGAAGATAAAAAACGTATTGCTACACGTGCCAAAGCGTTGAATCTGGATGCTATTCACGATACCGTACATGAAATGTGTAAGGACGAAGCTCGTCACGGTAAAGGTTTTGAAGGACTTTACAACCGTTATTTCGGTAAGAAATAATAAAATATAATTCGTAAATGAGGAAAAGACTTGTGTCACATGGTTGATGCAGGTCTTTTTTTATTAAACTTTCTTACAGGATGATTTTTGCATTTGAGATTCGGTTATATTTGTACATCGAACTTTAAAATGGACAGATTATGAAGAAGGTACAACTGTTGTTTATGTGTTTGTTATTATCAGTGACCCTGTATGCGGCTGATAAAGTGATTCGTTTGCCAAAACCGGATATGAACCGTGGCGGAACCGTGATGAAAGCGTTGGCGGACAGGCATTCCACACGCGAATTTGCGGCCAAGGCATTGAGCATGGCCGATCTATCCGATTTGTTGTGGGCAGCCAATGGAGTCAATCGTCCTGAGAGTGGAAAACGCACGGCTCCATCGGCTATGGACAAGCAGGATGTGGATGTTTATGTAGTATTGCCACAAGGAACTTACCTCTATGATGCCAAGGCTCATCAGTTGAATTTGGTGTCTGAAGGAGATCATAGGGATGCAGTAGCCGGTGGGCAGGCATTTGTGAAAACAGCTCCTGTGTCATTGGTGTTGGTCAGCGATGTGGCTCGTATGGGGGATGTGAAAGACAGCCATGCACTTCTGATGTGTGCCGTAGATGCGGGAATCGTTTCACAGAATATATCGGTTTTCTGTTCGGCTGCTAACTTGGCCACGGTGCCGCGTGCTTCGATGGATGAGGCTAAATTAAGGACGGTGCTAAAGTTGAAAGATAGTCAGAAACCGTTGATGAATCATCCGGTGGGGTACTCCAAATAAATATAAATAAAGGATGGAAAATTCTATGGCAGTGCATTGTGGGATACTGCTATGATTTTCCATCCTTTTGTCTATTGTTTAAACTGGTTCTTAATCTTTTATTTTAATAAGAATTCGTCAATCGCCTTTTTATAGGTCGCTTTATCTGCTGCTCCTCGGAAAAGTTGTGGTTCACCTTTCATCGGGATGAATACGAAGAGCGGGATGCTTGTTGCGTTAAACAGTGCTGCCAGCTCTTTTTCCTTATCCACATTTACTTTATAAATCACGATCTTTCCGGCATATTCTTTAGCTAATGACTTCATGATAGGCGCTGTACTCCGGCATGGCCCGCACCAATCGGCATATAAGTCTATGATGGCAGGCTTGTCGCCTTTGTATTTCCATTCTTGGCTGGTCTGGTAATCGAACACGTCTTTGATAAACATGTCTTTGTCCATTACGACCACCTCGCTGTCTTTTACTTCATTTTTGCTTTCTTGGTTTACTTTGGCTCCCTCATCATTGAAAGCGTAAATGATTACACTGATCATGACCAGGGCTACTAATGATAATACTTTTTTCATTCTTAATCTTTATGTGTATACTTCTCAATAACTCCTGTCAACTCGCTGGCATGAATCATTCCCGAATGACGCCACACTGCTTCCCCCTTACTGAATAGTATGAATGTGGGCACGGCTTGTATTTTGCTGCAAGTTGTTCATTTTGATCCACATCTATTTTAGCGATGCGGGCACTGTCTCCTACTTTGGATTTCACCTCTTCAAGAATAGGTTTCATGGCCTTGCAAGGTCCACACCATTCTGCAAAGAAATCCACTAAAACGGGAACTGGTGACTGTATCAAATCTTCAAACTTTTCCATAATTTTTCCTTTCTTAAATCTAATGAATTGTCAGTCTTATCGACTGCGAATATAGTTATTGTTTCTGATTATATAACGTGGAAACGCAGAAATTGTTCATCGTATAGTAATCGCAAGGACATATGTTTGTAACTTCATGTGACGAAATTTGCGTATCGAAAAAACAAAAAATTATCCGTATTGTTGTTTTTGCCTAAAAGTAATAGCCTATGAAGTTTTTATTTATCGTACAGGGAGAAGGAAGAGGACACCTTACGCAAGCGTTGACTCTTGAAGAGATGTTACGACGTAATGGTCACGAGGTTGTGGAAGTGTTGGTCGGGAAAAGTTCCTCACGTACTTTACCGGGCTTCTTCAACCGGAACATACAGGCACCGGTAAAGCGTTTTCTAAGTCCCAACTTTTTGCCATCAGCGGATAATAAAAGAGCTGATCTTGGTAAAAGTGTACTTTATAACCTGATTCGTGTGCCGGAGTATTTTAGAAGCATGTTTTATATTAATCAGCGGATACGAGAAACGGGAGCGGATGTGGTAATCAATTTCTATGAACTTTTGACCGGGCTTACTTATACTTTCTTTCATCCTTCGATTCCCTATGTTTGTATTGGGCATCAGTATTTATTTTTGCACCGTGAATTTGAGTTTCCCGAAAAGAATGCCTTGCAGCTTTCCATGCTTCGTTTTTTTACGCGCTTGACAAGTTTGCGGGCCAAAAAACGCTTGGCACTCTCTTTTAAGAAAATGTCCGATGATCCGGATCAAAACATATCGGTGGTGCCTCCATTGCTCAGACCGGAAGTCACGGCTATTCATCCCGAGAAGGGAGATTATGTACATGGGTATATGTTGAATTCGGGCTTCTCCGTAAGTGTAGAGGCTTTTCATAATGCTCATCCTGAAATTCCTTTGCAATTTTTCTGGGATAAACCTGATACCGAGGAAGTGACTCGGGTAGATGAGACATTGAGTTTCCATCAGATTGATGATGTTAAATTCCTTAATTACATGGCAGGTTGTCGCGCTTATGCCAGTACCGCAGGTTTTGAATCTATTTGTGAGGCGATGTATTTGGGAAAGCCTGTCCTGATGGTACCTGCGCATATTGAACAAGATTGTAACGCATATGACGCAGCACAAGTAGGTGCGGGGATTATCAGTGATTCATTTGCACTCGAGTCGTTGCTGAGCTTTTCCGATCATTATTCCCCGAACCGGGAATTTGTTTATTGGGCTCGTAGCAGTGAGCGTCATATCATCTGCGAACTTGAAAAATTGTTTAATCCTCAATCGATAATAAATTTACCTACCCTTACTAATTATATGCCAATATGAAATTGAAGAAGACAGATTATGTGCTTGAATGCACATTCGATGGCGGGTATTATGCCTGGCTTACTGTGAATATGCAATGTAATGCTTATGGAGATTCTCCTGAAGAGGCCGTTGATAATTTGCAACAGACTATGGAAGAATTAATCAATGAAACGTATATGATGGAAGATTTTAATTAATGATTCATAGCCTATTCATCCGAAAAGTCATATCAAAACTGGAAAGGTGATTAAGAGAGAAGAAGGAGAGGGTAGGAAGAGGGAAGAATTAAGAGTTAAGTCGGAAGTTCTCTATTTATGCAAAATAGTGGATACTATCAGAAATCTTCCTTTTTCACTCTTCCCTCTTCCTGCTCTCTCCTCCTCTCTTTACTAATTCACAATATCCAGTTCGTTGATTAAATGTGAAGCACCCGCATATTTATCAATGATAAATAAGATGTAGCGGATATCTACACAAGCTGCACGTTGTGAAGAAGGCCGGAAAGCAATATCACCGGTTAGTCCTTCATAGTTGCGGTCGAACCCCGTACCGATAAGTTCCCCTTTGCCATTGAATACGGGACTTCCGGAATTACCTCCCGTATTGTCTGTGTCAACGATAAAGCAAATAGGCATTTCACCGTTTTTCATGGCATAACGACCGAAATCACCGTTTTTATATAATTCTTTCAACCGGGCCGGTACAACAAATTCCCAGTTGTCAGGGTCTTCTTTTTCCATAGCTCCTTTCAGGGTGGTGTAATAATCATATACCACTCCGTCGGCCGGTTCGTAGGAAGCTACCTTGCCGTATGTCAATCTTAAAGTAGAGTTTGCATCGGGATAAATAGGTATACCGGCTTCCTGACGCATATCCATCATGCCTTTCACCCATACTTTATGCGCTGCGTCATAATTTTGGTTGGCTTCCTTCATAGCTTGGGTCGTTTGTGTCAACCCATCCACGATAGAGTACTTGAACAGAATCATCCAATCCTTATCCATCTTGTTCAAAGTCGGTTTTCTAAGGAATTTCTCGAAATTAGCCTTGTTTCCGAAAATAGAATACTTAAAGCATGCATCGATAAATGCATCGCTATCTCCTTTGAACCGAGTGTCGATTACTTTGAATATGCTGATACGTTGCTTTTCAGGAATGTAGCTCATATATGTCTTCAACATCTGCTTGCCAACCAAATTCTCTACCTCAGGAAAACGTATGTCGTCAAAGTATTTCTCACCTTCTTCTTTTAAGATTGCAAGAGCCGCTTGTGTTTCTTCACGGTTTTTACTCTTTAAAGCTTCGGTTAGTTTTTTCGTTGATGGAATTCTCATAAAGTCCATTCCCATAAGTAAGGCTTCGGAGATTGCCTGTTGATGATACATTGCATCTCGCCGATGAGCTATGATAGAACGAATCTCATCGAATGCTTTTTGATAGGAGTCATCGCCTATTTTACGACCTCGTGCTAACAATTGTTCCTGCTGGCTACGTTTTGTGTCAAGCACTTTCAGCCGTACAAGTCCTTCGTTCATACCGATAGCATTTTTCCAGTAATTGGCAGATGAAGCGTATTTACTGGCATAATGGATACGGACTGCAGGGTCTTTCTGCATCTGTTCCATTAATACTTTCTGACGATCGCCACGTACGTGATGACGCATGAAGTTAGTAGTTTGCATACGTTCTTCCACTTCATCGGAAATCATATACCGCCAGTTACGTCCCGGGAATCCCATTATAAATGTAAAATCTCCCTCCTGTATTCCTGCTAAGCTGATTTTTAAGTGCTTCTTTACTTTCAAAGGCACATTATCTTTAGAATATTCGGCCGGTTTGCCATCTTTAGCAGCGTAAATGCGGAATAATGAAAAATCACCTGTTTGACGAGGCCACATCCAGTTGTCTGTGTCTGCACCGAACTTACCGATAGAAGAGGGCGGGGCGCCTACCATACGTATGTCACTGTAGACTGTTTTGACGAAAAGATAATAGCGATTACCCCCGTAAAAAGCTTTTAATTCCAGTTTGGTGGCAGGAGTAATTTCTATCTTTTCCGCTTGTGCAAAACGATCGGCTACTTTTTCCAGATAGGTTGGAGATAAATAGTTGGTACCTTCCGGATCTTCATCCTTTTTCAATTGTTCATTGACATACGATGTTATATCCAATATGCGATCGATAAAAGTGATTGTTAATCCTTTGCAGGGAAGTTCTTCCTCCCGGTTCATAGCCCAAAAGCCATCAGTCAGGTAATCATGTTCTACGCTGCTGTGTTGTTGAATAGCTCCGTAGCCGCAGTGGTGGTTGGTTAATACAAGACCTTCCGCTGAGATAACTTCGGCAGTGCAGCCGCCACCGAAGTGGACGACTGCATCTTTCAAAGCTATTCCGTCGGGACTATAAACTTGTTCGATAGGAATTTCAAGTCCCAGGTCTCTCATAACAGCAGCATTCTGTGCCTGCAAGTCGGTCAGCATCCACATACCTTCATCGGCATGAGCTGTAAGGGCTGCAAGAGAAAAAGCAGCTATTAATAGATGTTTCCTCATTCTACGATTGTCATTTCATTAATTAAATGTCCACAGCCACCCAACTTTTCAAGGATGAAAAGAACATAACGGATATCCAAGTTGATACAGCGTTGCAAGTTATTATCAAAATTGATGTCACCGCTCAGTGATTCCCAGTTTCCATCGAAAGCAGTTCCAATCAATTCACCGTTCTCGTTCAATACCGGGCTACCGGAATTACCACCTGTGATGTCATTGGTAGACAGGAAGCAAACCGGCATAGTGCCGTCTGCCATGGCATAACGTCCAAAGTCTTTTTTCTGGATTAGTTCCTTCAGTTTGGCTGGAACGTTGAATTCACGATCTTCAGGATTTTCTTTTTCAAGGATTCCATCGGTAGTCGTATAATACTTATAGAATACACCATCTTTGGGGCTGTAAGGTTTTACATTACCATATGTCAGGCGTAGCGTAAAGTTTGCATCAGGATAAGATGGAACGGGAAGTTTCATTTCACCTAATCCACGAATATAGATTTTGTGTAATGAAGCTAATTTCTGGCTTTCGCCCTTTAAATTATCTACTAACGCCAGATATTTGTCATACTTGGCCTTTGAGTATTGAGTAGCCAGATCGTTTTTAATAGCTTTCGTTGTTGGCTTTTTAATAAACTTATCGAAGTTGGCCTGGTTCGACAGGATGGAATTATCATATAAAGCATCGATATATTTATTATAATCCCCTTTATATTCCTTTTCAATCGTATTGTAGAAAGCTGGACGTTGCTCGGCTGGGATCATTTCTGCGTAGAGTGGGAAAATGGCTTTAGCCACTTTACGATCTACTTCGTGATCATAGTCTTTGTTATGAATAGCATCATATACTTCTTTCAGGATTTTTATATTGGCATCGATAGCCGAATCATTTTTTTCTTCTATGGCATTTTCTAACTTCTCCATGATCTGGAAAGGACTTCCAAATTCAATAGCGGTGAAGAAAGCTTCTGTTAAGCTGGTAAATTGGTAGTTCAAGGGAGCTGTGATAGCTACGGCATCATCAATCTGTTTCACTACGTTCATGTAGTCGGCATTATTTTTCTCTTTGGCAAATGCCGCGAAACGAGCTTCTTGAGCAGCTTTAGTTCCCAATACGTCGTTGTCTATGATCGCCTTATTCATACCGATTGAATTTTTCCAGTAATTGGAAGACCCTGCGTATTTATTGGCGTATTGAATACGAGTTTTATCGCTGGCATTCATAACCTCTTTCAGAACGTTTAAGCGAGCAGTACGTACACGGATGCGTGGCTCATTGGTAGAATTCATGCGTTCTTTTACTTCTGAAACGGTGAGGTAGCGACTGGTACTTCCTGGGAATCCCATGATCATCGCATAATCACCCTCTTTCAAACCTTTCAGAGAGATAGCCAAGTGTTTTTTGGTTTTCAAAGGAATGTTGCTTTCGCTGTATTCAGCCGGTTCACCGTTAGCATCGGCATAGATGCGGAACATCGAGAAGTCACCGGTATGGCGTGGCCACATCCAGTTATCCGTTTCGCCACCGAACTTACCCACTGAAGAAGGGGGAGCCGCTACCATACGTACATCAGGATATACTTTCTTATAGAACGTGTAGAATTTGTTTCCGGCATAAAAAGGTAGTGCTTGTGGAACAATCCCTGGTTTATCTTTCAAATCGCTCTTTTCCAGCAGTTCTTTTGCCAGGTTATTTAAGAAAGCAGAAGTGAAAGATTCGGCTTCGGTAATTTCTTTATTTGCAATCTTTTGATTTACCAGATCGGTAATATCTTCGATTCGCTCGATAAAAGTGAACTTGAGTCCCGGTGTAGGCAATTCTTTATCTCTGGAAGTTGCCCAAAAGCCGTCTGTCAGATAATCATGTTCAACAGAACTGTGTTGTTGGATGGATGCATAACCGCAATGGTGGTTTGTCAGAATTAATCCTTCCGGTGAGATAATTTCTCCGGTACACCCTCCTCCGAAGATGCCCACAGCGTCTTTTAATGAAACGCCATTGGGATTGTACAAATCAATAGCCTCCAGTTTCAATCCTTGCTTTTTCATCATGTCGATGGAGTTTTGCTGTTGCATTAATTGTAGCAACCACATTCCTTCATCCGCCTTTGCGGAGCAAACTACCAGCGTTGTCAACGCCAGCATGTAAAATTTTAGTCTGTTTACCATCTTTCTCTTTTATTACAGTTAAAATAATGTTCAATCTTCGATTATTAGTTCTCCGTTTTTTAAAGCCTCCATAATATTTGCAGGAGGGCGCTTATTCATCAGTTCTTTTTTCATGAAGTCCATATAGGGAGCTACATGCTTGAAGAACCGGTGATATCCTTTACATAGGTAATTTAATCCTGGTTCCCCGTTAGATGTTTTGGCAAAGCGGTTTTTGGGACATTCTCCGTTGCAAGCAAAGAGGAATTCACATTCTTTACATTGAGTAGGAAGCGAATTCTGCTTCATTTGACCAAAAGTATTCTGCTTTTCGCTATACATCATTTCCACCAATGTTTTATTGTAAATGTTCCCGAGCTTGTATTCAGGAAAAACAAAGTGGTCACATGAATATACATCACCGTTGAATTCCATGACGCCCGCATGGCCACAAGTTTTAGCCATTGTGCAAACACCCGGCTGTTCCCCAACCCAATTGGCGAGAGTCGAATCAAATATTTGTATATAGTACTTACCTACGTCTTCTTTTACCCATTCATCAAAAAGTGTGCAGAGAAATTTCCCCCATTGTTCCGGTGTTATTGAGAAATCTGCTAGTTTTCCATCTTCCCGCTCTGCTAATGAAGCTAGGTGTCTACCGTCATTATGTTCGAAAATGCGCTCTACTATAGGAGCGAATTGAATATAATGACAGTCGAGTTCTTTGAAGAAGTTGTAAAATTCAATCGGATAATCTGCATTATAGTCATTTACTACCGCCATGGCATTCCATTGTACATCATGCTTTTTTAGAAGATTGATACCTTGCATTACCTTCACAAAAGAAGGTTTGCCTAGTTTGTTTTTACGATATTCATCATGAAACTCTTGTGGACCATCGATTGATACACCTACTAACCAATTATTTTCATGGAAGAATTCACACCACTCATCTGTTAGAAGCGTACCATTGGTTTGGATACAGTTATCTATGGTTCTTCCTTTAGCATATTTCTTTTGTAATTCCATTGCTTTTTTATAGAAAGCTAAAGGTCGCATCAAAGTTTCTCCTCCATGCCAGGTGAATAATACTTGAGGCATTATTTGGGAATTAATATACTCTTCAATAAACTTTTCAAGGAGTTCTTCGTTCATTACATGTTTAGGATTCTCCCTGTATAATTTGGCTTTTTCTAGGTAGTAACAATATTCGCATGCGAGGTTGCACACTGCTCCCACTGGTTTCAGCATAACGTAGAGCGGTTTAGCAAAAGGTGCGTAAGTTGACATTTTATTATTGTTTTTGAATTTTGAGTTGTTAATTATGACTTCCTAAACTGACTATTTGTCAAGTCATAGTCTGCAAATTTAGGTAAACTAAATGAAAATACATACCAAAAACTAATGTTTATAAGGATTATTAAAGAAAAGAGTCTTATGTATTTTAAATATTGATAAAATGTTTCACTGAAAAATGAATACGTTGTACCTTTGCCGTATGAAAATCTACAAACAGATGCGTGTGAATAAACATTTACCTCTTTTTCTTTGTCTTCTGGTCTTTGCGTCCTGTAGTCGTAATTATAAGATAGAAGGTTCGTCATCGGTGAGTAGTCTGGATGGCAAGATGCTTTTTATAAAGATATTGCAAGATGGACAGTGGGTGAAATTGGATTCTGCTGAAGTTATTCATGGCTTGTTTTCGATGAAAGGTAAAGTGGATTCTGTAATGATGGCTACTCTTTATATGGATGATGAGGCCATTTTGCCTTTGGTTGTTGAGGGAGGTGACATTGAGGTTACAATTACCAATACACAATTGCAAGTAAAAGGGAGTCCTCTGAATGATGCTCTTTACGAATTTATTGAGAAGAAAAATTCTCTGGACTTACAAATCGAAGAATTGGAACGAAAAGAGGCACGTATGGTGATGGAAGGTGTCGATCTTGCTGAAATCCATGAACAGTTGATGAAAGAGGGGGAAGAATTGGTGAATGAAATGAATCAATATGTCAAAAAGTTTATTTCCGATAATTATGAAAATGTATTAGGTCCCAGCGTTTTTATGATGCTTTGTAGTAGTCTTCCTTACCCTGTCATGACTCCTCAGATTGAAGACATCATGAAAGATGCTCCCTATTCCTTTAAAATGAATAAGATGGTAAAAGAGTTTGTTTCCAAAGCGAAGGAAAATATGAAGCTCATTGAAGAACATCAACTTCTTAAACAAAATACACCGGTGGCTAACTGATAATTAAGTTTTTTATGTATTTTTGCAAAAAAACTTAGCGAAACATGTTGTTACGTCGCCTTCTAAATTATTCTACATTATTACTGATGTTATCCATATGGATAGTATCTTGTCAAACTACCCCGGATTCAGTCGTTCAAGCATTAACACAGGTCGAGCAATGTATAGATGTTTATCCTGATAGTGCTTTAAAACTTCTAAAACAAATACCTCATCCGGAGACATTTCGCAGTAAAGCCCAAGCTGATTATGGATTACTGATGACCCAAGCCATGGATAAAAATTATATCAAGCCAGAATCTGATTCTTTGATTTCACTGGCTGTAGGATATTATGGCTCCCATGGAGATCATCCTAAGGAACAAGGGAAAGCATTTTTTTATTATGGTAGGGTGATGATGGAAATGAATAGGCCAGAAGATGCAATGAGGTATTTTTTGAAATCCAAAGAAATTTTTGATGGACCTTAATTCCGCAACACTATTATAAAATATTTTTTTTAAGTACCTGAGCAACAAA
>OODP01000747.1_pt1 | contig 25601 bp, 17 predicted proteins | sample 1671011 | NCBI WGS metagenome assembly OODP01 (sample SAMN06348113, study PRJEB24527) | human gut metagenome | biome: human gut; feature: ankylosing spondylitis patient; material: feces | host: Homo sapiens | place: China | collected 2015-10
CGGACTCTCTACCAAGGAAATAGAAAGCTTATAAAATCATTTAAAACAATAATATTCAAAGTCTGTCACAGAGAAAAATGTGCCGGACTTTTTATTAAGGGAAGATTGAAGAAGCCCGAAATAAAGCAAAATATCTTTTTAGGTAAAAATCAAAACGGTTTCTTATTATTTAGGTATAATGTTTCTGTATTTCTATGTATCCTATGTGTAATATCCTGTAAAACGATTATCTTTGTCTCCTAAAAAAACAATCTCATGGAGGACAAATATAATTATAAAACGATTTATCTAAGGGTAAAAGAGGATATTCTGAAAGGAGCCTATCCGACTGGAACTCTTCTTCCGACAGAACTTACTTTGGCTGATAAATATTCAGTTTCGAGACCTACCATATCTAAAGTTTACAACAGGCTTCAAAAGGAAGGCTATGTCAATAAGAAGAAGGGCTTGGGAACCATTGTTCTTTTTAAAGAAGGAATTAAGAAATGTACGTTTGGCCTATTGCTTCCCGGAGCCGGAGAGTCTGAGATATTTGCTATAATCAACGATCAGATACTGAAACAATTTGAGAAGATGCAGCTTAACAGCCTTTGGGAAGGAGCGACTGCCAGTAATGCCGAGATCAGGAGAAACCTGATTGAAACCTGTTGCAATAATTATATCGAAAAAAAGGTGGACGGCATCTTCTTTTCGCCTTTGGAGAGAGTGCCCGATGCGGATTACATTAATCAGACGATCTGTGATAAAATCAGGCAGGCGGGAATACCTTTGGTGTTGATTGACCGGGATATCGTGCCTATTCCTCAAAAAAGCCCGTTCGATGTAGTATGCCTTGATAATTACAGTTCGGGATGCATGATGGCCCAGCATTTGATAAAAGCAGGTTGCAAACGCATTTGCTTCTTTTACCGTCCAGATTCGGCTTATTCCGTCCGTATTCGTTTATTGGGAGTCAAAGATACGGTCGAAGAGAATGGATTGAAATTCGATAAATTCAACGAATTCTGTGGGAATCCCGAAGACCTTAGTTTCGTGAGGACGATGCATCTCCTCAAAGGAGAAACCGGCATTATCTGTGCGAATGATTCTACTGCCGCTGTTTTAATGTCTTCTTTGGAGGCCGTGGGATATAAGATCGGTTCGGACTTGTTGATTTGCGGGTTCGATGACATGAAGTATTCCCAGCATCTGAAATATTCGTTGACCTCATTTATACAGCCGTGCAAAGAGATTGCCAATGTCAGCATCGATTTGATGATGCGAAGAGTGGAATGCAATGACAGGCCTCCTCTGAGTGTTTACCTGAACGGAGAAATCATAGAACGCGAGTCGACCCGGTTTGTTTAAATTCAAACAGACTCTAAAACAAACTTTGACTTTCGGGGGAGTTATCAAGAATCTTCATAACTCCCCTGGCGGTGTCAACTAACTTTTTCTGTCTCCAACCCACACCTTTCGCTTTCAAAATCGGCAAAGCTGTCGATGTATTTCTCACCTACCATACTGCATATGCAGGCTCCTAAAGCTGCCTCTTCCTGATATTCGGATACATATAGTGGACGTTTGAAACGTTCTTCCAGTATCTTGCATAGCAACGGATTCTTCCGGATGCCGTTGCCTGAGCCGACCAGAATGGTTTTATCTTTCCGTACGGAAAGGGGCAGCAAATGATGAAAATCGTACAACTCCTGGCTTATGCCTTTCAGGAACGCCAGGATTAAATTTTCAGGCGTATAATTGGAAAGGGATATATGGGTTATCTTGCCTCGCTTTTCGGGATATTGCCGCGTGCCGCCAAACAGGGTTTCTACCCGAAGTTCTTCGGATGAATCTTCTTTGTAGGGGATGGAAACCATCATTTTGTATAGGTCTTTATCTTCAAGTACCTGTTTAGTGAAAAACTTCACCGTATCGGAAAAGAAGTTTTTCAAAAGATTGAAAGAATATCCTCCGCACAAAGCGGCACCCACCAGTATGTATCCGCCTCCCGGCAAAGGGCGCGTGTCCAAGGGCGGCACGTCCACGTAAGTGTCTGAATAGATGGACAACTGGCTACTGGTGCCTACTGTGAGGTGAATGGAGTGTTCGATGGAACGTACCGAACCCAGAAAGCTCGCCTGATTGTCACCAATGGCGGTGTAGACCGGGATACTTTTGCAGTACCCTACTAGGGCGACATCCTTTCGGACTTCCGGCAGAATGGAGGTGTCTATGCCTACACTGTTCAACGCTTGTTCATCGAAAAGTAATCGTTCTTTGTCGAAGAAACCTAAACTGGCTGCATTGGAGCAATCGATCAGGGGTGTCTTCCGTTGTGTGAGTGTCATGGCTACATAGTCCATGACGGTACATAATTTGGCGGCTCTCTGTGGTACCAGACCGTTCTCTTGGTTGTAAAAGTGAGTCACTAGGCCGAACCCGGTGGATAAAGGCAACCCTGTCCGTTCGGTCAGGTAGGCGGCATAACTCAATCCCTCTTTGTAGGGCAGGCTTCCTCTGGCATCTTGCCAGGTATATAGGGGGCTGACCGCCCGGCCTTCGGCATCCACGTACAACATGCCATGCATCTGGCCGGATAGCCCGATTCCTTTGATATCCGGATATTGCGACCGGATTTCTTGCAATAATTCCAATACGATATTAACTATGGCCGTGGCATCCTGCGTCTTTTCCCATATATTCGGAGAGTTTATGTTCGTATTGTTATCCTTTGTCACGGATGTGATGTTCCTATGCGAAGTGTTGTAGACAGCTCCGCATATTGAACTTGTTCCTATGTCAATTCCCAAAAAACTCATAGCTCTTTTTTCATCTATAATTATACTCGGTGGCATTATTCCAATGCCATTTTCTTCATCTTTATCATTAGGAATAACAAATAAACCACGCAAATGGTTAAAACCATAACGGCTCCGATCTGTCCTCCCATGGCATCTGAGGCCGCCCCCATCAAAACGGGGAATATAGCCCCGCCTGTGATGCCCATTATCATCAAGCCGGAGATTTCGTTGTTGCGCGTCGGCATGTAGAGCAATGCGTTGGAGAAGATGATCGAGAATACGTTGGAATTTCCCAATCCTATCAGAGCTACACAGATGTAAATCGTTACTGTCTCCCGGCAGAAGTAAAGCCCCGTCATTCCGGCAAGGATAAACAATACACTCACCATGAAAAAACGGATGGGTGAAAATCGTGCCATGATGAACGTGCCCGACAAGCAGCCGAAGGTACGGAATAAGAAATAAAGGCTTGTTGCATATCCCGCTTCTACCAGTGGTATGCCTACTCTTTCCTGTAGCAGTCGGGGGGCGGTAATGTTGATGCCGACATCGATGCCGACATGTACCAATATGCCGATGAAGAATAGGATGATGACGCTATTGCCCAGCAAGCTGAAGCATTCTTTAAAGGAGGAGGACTCGTTTTTCTCCTCCGGTTCGACGATATCCGTCATAAACAGATAAATGACGGCAACGATGTCAATTACCATGAAGATGGTAAACAGCAGCTTCCAGTTCCCGTAGTAGATGGCGGCCTGTGCCGCTATCAATGGAGCGACGAAGGAGGCTATCGCTTTGACGAATTGTCCCAACGTGAGATAACTGGGCAGACGGCGCTTGTTTACCATGTTTGCCAGTAACGGATTCAAAGAGACCTGCATCAACGTATTGCCGATTCCCAGAAAGGCGAAGACGATGAACATGGCGATCTCATCGTATATGAAAAGGGGGATGGCAAGTCCGGCAAAAGTGACTACCATGCTTAACAGTACGGTCTTCTTTCGTCCGATTTTATTCATCAATATCCCTGTGGGTACGGAGAAGATAAGGAACCAAAGGAATACCATGACCGAAAAGGAATTGGCTGCCGTGTCGGACAGATTGAAGTCTTGTTTTACATAATTGGTCGCAATCCCCACCAGGTCGACAAACCCCATGGTGAAGAAAGCTAACATGACGGGGATGATTTTACTTATTTTGTTTTCGTTATTCATAATCGTTGTATTTCAGAAATGGATATTAGGAGGATAAGTGCTGAATTGCTACATTGATAATGCAGCGTCACTGCAAAGGCATTACAGTGTTGCTGCAAAGGCATTACAGCGTTGCTGCAAACGGAATGCAGCACTACTGCAAAGTCATTGCAGCACTACTGCAAACGAATTGCAGTGTCTTTGCAATGGGAATAACTCTTATTATAGAGGGTATACCTGTATGTTTTTGAAACGAACCGTTCCCTGCTTGGCATATAGCCACAGGTAGTTCCCTTTCCTTTCCGGCAGACGGTTGACAATGCAACGGCGGTTGTCGATACATACGTCTATGATATCTCCTTTCATGATAATATCCAGGTGAATGGGCTTGTCCAGGTCTTTGACTGCTTCGATCCAGGTATCTTCTCCGAGGCGTATGGTGCGTTTGTTCGGATCAAAACTGAGTTTATAGCCATCGTTCGCTTTGTCTTTGGCACGGAGGAAGAATCCATATTCGTGGTTGTTTCCCACCGGTTCTATGTCCAAGGTGACACGGCAACTATAAGGCAGGTCTTTGATATATGCTCCGCCAATGGCTCCGGGAGCCGTGAGGCACACTTCCTTGTCGGAAACCTTTTTGGCATTTTCCGCACCTGTCAAGGAGAAATTTAAAGGGCTCTTCGTATCGGGCAGCACTTCCGCAGGGAATTTTGTAGCTAAGTCTCCGTTCGGCATTTGATAGGCTTCGCGTAGCACGATGCTTCCGCCAAAACGTTCGTATCCGTAGTCTTTGTTTTCGTTCTTGCTTGGTATCCACCCGCCTACGATACGTCGGTTTCCTTTAAATTCTGCTGTCTTTGCCACATTTACCCATTGCTCCAGCAAAGCTTGTGATTCCGGATATTCCCACGGGCCGTAGGGCTTTCTCGATTTTACGTAATAAGTGTCGCCACCTTGTCCGTACACCAGGTAATACCAGTCATTCCATTTAAAGTAATCCGGACATTCGGGGACATCGCGCTGACCCGTAAGGAGGGGCTTTTGTACAGACCACTCCTTTAAATCTTTGGAGGTGAGGTGTACCAGGCTGCCACGGCCTTCGCTGATGACATAATCGTCCGCTTCACTTGAGACGAACAAATGGAAGGTACCGTCTTTGTCGATAACGACTTTCGGGTCACGGAAGTGGCGTTTGCTGTAACCCGGTGCGAATGTATAGAAAGGATTCGGCTTTTGTTTCTCGAAGGTGAAGCCGTCCTTGCTGATGGCATAACTCAATTGTTCGTTGACCTGATTGTCCTCGTTGATCAATCGGGTAGCGTAGAATGCATAGAATAGCTTGCCGTCAAAAGCGACAGAGCCGGTGCAGATGGACTTTTCCCATTCTTCATCGATGCCGATTGCAATGGGATGATGTTTCCAGTTTTTTAGGTCGGTACTTGTACTGACACACCACTGGTGTCCGCCCAGACCGTCCAACGCAGAGTGATGCCCTTCATCGAGCAGCCAGTATAAATAGTAAGTGCCGTCTTTGTAAAAGGGGATACAATCTCCTACGAACTGATTCCCGCCAGCCGGTGTGAAGTATTGTATATTGCCTGTCGGCTGAATCTCCGGATCGTATTTCACCGAGAATTGTGCTTGTGCGGTTGTAAAACCGATTGCTGTCAATGCTATTGCAATAAAATTCTTTTTCATGTGATAAGTTTTGTATTATTTTATGGGTTGATATTCTTTAGTTCGTTGATGGAGCCTTCCAGCAAGGTGACGCTGCCGGAATCGGCAAACAATTCGTAGGAGCAGAACTCTTCCATCGGATAACACAGTGCCGTCATGGCGATTTTCCCACCGGAAGCAAACAGCTCTACCGAGTTACGGTCGAACAGGATAGACCAGTCCGATGTGTCGGCTTCCGAATAATAGGTGGCTCCCATCAACTGTTGAAAGCCATATATGGGGTGTTGTGTTGTCCAGTTGCTCCGGTCGATATAATAATAACTAAGTTCATTTTGATAACCTATTGATAACTCTCTGCCGGATTTCGTCTTCAGACGGATTCCGTAATTGCGGGCTCTCCATATAGCCCGGTGGTCTGTGTTGTCGAATTTCAATTCAAGGAGGACAGGTTTGCCCGGATAGGGATAATTTCCTTTTATCCGTTTTTCATCCGACAGTTTGCCGGATTCGATCGGGTAGGAGTCTTTGCGGTATTTCTCCAGTTCTTCCAGCGGTGCGTTTGCCAATACGCAGTGAGTGCCTTCGCGAACCAGCTTCATCCGGCGGGGCAGTGTCATGTTGTCGCACCAACCGGAGGCAGGCAGCAGGTTGGCATATTCCCAATCGTTCATCCATCCCATTCCGATTCGTTGGTTGTCCGGGAGACCGTTGAAAGTAGAGAATGCATAATGGTCTTTACCGTAGTCCAACCATAGTTCTTTGGTCTGGCTGATGCGGAAAGAAGTACCGTCGAAATCTCCTATGAAATAGCGGGTGGCTGGTGCGCCTCCTGCGGGGCCATTCTCCATGTTTATTAATAAGACCCATTTGGTCGTATCTTCTCCTTCTATTTTCAGTGGGAAGAAATCCGAACCTTCCCAGTTGCCGCTTGCCGTCATGTCTTTGAATTCGCTTCTATAAGTCCATTGTTTGCAATCGGGCGAAGTGTAAAAACGGATAGCAGGTCCTACGGAAACTGTCATGAGCCACTGCTGATATTCATTATTCCAGGATACGTGCGGATTGCGTAAGGCGAACCCATTACAGTCCGATAGTGTGAAAGAAGGGAGTTTAGTCCATGTAGCACCTTTATCCGTGCTGTATGCACAGGCGATCTCCTGTTCCTGTGCCGGGTCGTTATAGGTATAAAAGGCGATAAACGGAACAGATTTTCCGGTACTTAGCCCCGATGTGTTTTGGGTGTCGGCTACTACGCTTCCGGATCTGAGATAGCCCGAACTGTCCGGAGACAGGGCAACCGGCATTATTTGCCAATGCAACAGATCCCGACTAATCGCATGTCCCCAGTGGATATTACCGTATTTGTCGTCAGTGGGATTGTGCTGATAAAAAAGATGATAATCTCCATCGGCATATACCAGTCCCGCAGGTTCACCTGTCCAACCGGTTCCCGCTGTGAAATGATAGGAAGGTAAAGGTTGCGTTTCGGTGTTGCTTCCTTTCTGCCGGCAGGCAGAAAGGAAGACAATCATCAAGATCGCAATACCGGAAAATACTGTTTTATTCATCGTTTTAACCTATTTCTGATTGAGAGTTGACTTCCCTAAATGATCTTATTCCCAACCGTAATTCTGTTTATACAAACCTTTCACATAATTGATCTGGGTTTGGGGAATCGGGAAATACTCGTCTCTGTTTTTGGTGAATTTGGCATCCTTCATGTACGAACGTCTTGTTTTCTCTACTGCGAAATAATCGTTCATATATTTGTCCGCAATGCCCCAGCGTACAAGGTCGAAGAACCATTTACCTTCGGTGGCGAACTCCAGATGACGTTCCCATTGCAATGCCTGCATGGCGAACTCTTGGCTCAAAGCGGGACAGTTTTCTCCCGGGATGTAAGGCTTCACATCGAAATTTCCGGTCGGAGTTCCGTCGGCAAATTTCAAACGGTCGGTACTTGTGGCTGCCCTGTTACGAATCTGGTTGATCAGGCTTAATGCTTCACTCAGGTTTTCGTTTAGTTGGATCAGAGCCTCCGCACGCCATAGCATGATCTCGTCCAGGCGGAGGACATCCCAGTTCAAACCGCTACCCATGAACGGATTGGTCTTTCTGAAACAGTCGCAAGTAGGCAGAACCAATAGTTTTTGGCTCATGGAGTAGCCATAGACTTCCGGAGTACGTGCCCAGCTCTTTTCCATAATGTATTCGGGGTTGTATTTCCATGGCATGTCCGGCACACAAGCTGTGTGCATCAGGCGCGGGTCCATAGGGAGCTTGCTGAACGCTTCCTTGTTATCGAGTGTTTCTCCTTTGTTGAAATTCTCGAAGTCGGGAACACCGTTTACTGTTTTGTAGCTGTTCATCATATTTACGGACGGTTGCAGGAAACCGCAGCATCCGTATTCGTTGTTGATCGGATAGACCAACCAGGAATTGTTACGTCCGATGGGCGATTCGTCATTGTTGGCGGAGTATTGGATGGCCCAGATGGATTCTGAGTTGTTCTCTGTTTCGCAAAGGAAGTTGTCGGCAAAATCCGTTACCAGTTGCTTGCCGGAATGATCGATGATGTCCTTGCACAGGCTGGCTACTTCTGTCAGCTTATCCTTGTTGATATTGACAACGTTGTTCTTCTCGTCCTGTTCGTAGGCTGCAAACAAAAGGGCTTTTGCCAGATAAGCTTTGGCTGCGAATCTTGTGGGACGACCCACTTCATCCTGTTTTTCGGGCAGATCGCTGACACCGCAACGGAAGTCATCGATCAGCTTGTTCCAAAGTTCTTGGTCGGTCAGTTCATCATTGCTCACTTTATCGTACATGTCGGTCGGTGTGTTTTCGTCAATCCACGGGAAGAACTTGAAACAGAGCTTCATGTACATGTAGATGTGTCCGCGCAGGAAACGCAGCTCGGCAAGGCGCTGGTCGCGCAGCGGATATTCATCGGTGGTCAGTGCCTGTATTCTTCTCATGGCATCGTGTACCCGGCCTACTCCGACGTAATGTACCCACCACAGGTTGTCTAGGTCGCCCGTTGTCGTAGGTTGCATGTAGGTAAATGTTTCCCAGAGGTTCCGTTCGCTATTGTCGTTTGTTCCCGAACCTCCCTTGTAGGCTTCTCCACCGCGTACGGAGCCTTCTTCATAAGGCATTCCGAACTGTTTGTTGAAATGGTTTTGACCGCAAAAGGAGTAGGCGGCATTCACCATTTGTTCTGCTCTTTCCGGAGAGTTTAAGTCTCCGGATGAAATGATACCCTGCGGGTTCTGATCCAGTAATGAGGTGCAAGATGTGCCGCTTAACAGCATAAAGAGGCTACATCCTATAATGTTTAGTGCTTTCATAAACTTCTTGTTTTTCAGTTGATTCATTTAAAAAGTTACGTTTAAAGACATGGTCATGGAGAAGGGGAGCGGATAACTGCTGCCGGGTGTTTCCGGGTCGAGTCCGGTATAGGCATTATCGCCCCACGTTTTCTTGAAGGTTGCTACATTGTCGGCTCTCAAAGCGATTCTAGCTTTCTGGAGCTTGATAGACTTAGCGAAAGCTGCCGGCAGGGAGTAACCTAACTCAATGTTCCGGATCTTCATATACGATCCGCTCTCTACATAATAAGTGGACATACGGCCTTCGTCATTGTAATTGTTGATGGAGAGTGCCGGAATGGTAGAACTTGTATTGTTGGGAGTCCAAGCATCCAACATGCGTACACCATAATTCTCACCGCTCGTACTCAGGGCATAGATATCTGTCCAGCTCTTCCAGCCGCTTACGTTCAAGTCCTTGCCCACAACTCCGTTGAAGAAGATGCTGAAGTCGAAATTTTTATAAGTTAATCCCACTGTAACACCGTATTCCAGTGCCGGATTCTCTACTCCGATCCAGGTGCGGTCTTCATCGTTGATTTTGCCATCCTTATTGATGTCTTTGTAACGGATACGTCCCGGAGCGGCACCTGTCTGTGTCGGGGCTGCATCTACCTCTTCCTGGGATTGGAACAATCCTGTTGCTACATATCCGAACATGGAATTTTTGGGACGGCCCATGATATTCTGGTCTTTCCCGTTTCCGGCAAAGTTGTTGATGACATCGTCCGGCACCTTCACAATCGTTTGTTCATTGTGAGAGAACACACCGCTGATGTTCAATCCCAAGTCACCGAATTGGTCGTTATAGTTCAGGGTTATTTCAAAACCTTTATTGTCGATGTCCGCACCGTTCAGCCATCTTTGTCCTCCTTCACCTACGGTGGCTACCGTACCGGGTTTCATCAGGATGTCGCGTGTATACTTCAGGTAGTAATCGAACGAACCGCTCAACTTATTGTTAAACAGCGCGAAGTCCAAACCGAAATTGTGCTGTGAGGTCGTTTCCCATTTTAAGTCGGGATTGCCGGTCTGTGTGCGGCGGAAGCCGGAGGGCAAAGCACCGCCTTGTCCCGTAAAGTCATACGCAGTACCCCAGTTCCAGTCGTCAATGCTGCCTTTGTCATACAAGGATTCGTAAAATTGATAGGAGGAGTAAGCATCGATACTTGAATTACCGTTCTGTCCCCAACCATAACGCAATTTCAACTGGGGGATCACCGAAGTCAGGTTTTCAAAGAAACTTTCGTTGCTGATGACCCATCCTAAAGAGAATGCAGGGAAGGTAGCCCACCGGTTGTTTGAACCGAATACGGACGAAGCGTCCCTTCTTAAAGTCACGGAAGCAAGGTAGCGGCTGTCATAGTTGTAGTTGATTTTTCCGAACCATGAAATCATTGCGTTCTTTACGGCTCCGCTTCCATTGTCCTTTTCCGACTCGCCGGCACTGAGCCACATGTAGTCATCGTTTTCCAGAGCAATGTTTCTACGACTGCCCCAATGCTGCTGATAAGTATGCGTGATGGTTTCCTGACCGAGCATGATGTCGAAATTGCTCTTGTTTGCATCAAATACATATTGCAACACGTTACTGTTGGTGCAACTCAAATCAAAATAGGATTCCTGATACACCTTATTCTTATCTTCACTCAGGAAGCCGGATTTGTATTTGTAATCCATCGTCCGTTTCCAGGAACCTACACCGTCCACACCGAAAGAACTGCGGAAAGTAAGTCCTTTCATGAATTCGATGCTTGCATATACGTTACCGAACAGGCGGAGGTTGTCGTGGTGATTCTGTTTGTTATCCGCAATCAGGCGTGCCGGATTCTGACGGTCGCTCATGCCGCCGATGGGACCGCCCCAACCTTCACCATCCACGGTGTGTACGGGGACGATAGACATCAGTGATTTACATCCTGCGAGATTGCCGTCACCGATGTTGTCACTCTCTCTCCATTTGGAGATTGTGAAGTTCTCGCCTATTTTCAAGCGTCCGTTCAGAAGACTGAAGTCTGAGTTCACACGTCCGTTGAAACGCTGGTAGAAGCTGCCGTCAATCGTTCCTTTGTTATCGTAATAGTCTACTGAAAAAATGGCACGGCCGGCATCTGTTCCGGTTGACAATGTCAATCCGTATTGCTGAATCTGCCCGGTTCTCAGAATCTCTTTCTGCCAGTCCGTATCGGCCGATCTCATGGTGTGGGCATCATCCAGAAACTCTTTCCAGGTCACTTTGTCCAGAACATAGTTGCCGTTTGAGTCCTTATGGTCTTGGTATTGGTACAGTCCACCGATACCTACTACGTTTGGATCGGCATCCGGATTGTCGTTCTTAATGGCCCAGTACTGTGCGATACCTCGTTGTTCGGTGTTCATCAGCTCATAAGGCTTCTTGCTGCTGACGAGGGTATAGGATGCGTTGAAATCAACAGTGGTTCCTTTCTTTCCTTTACGGGTGGTAATGATGATAACTCCATTGGCTGCGCGTGAACCATAAATAGAGGCTGAGGAGGCATCCTTCAACACCTGTATGGACTCGATATCCATGGTGGCGAGTTCGGACATGGAACGGGTGGTCGGCACTCCATCGATGATGTAGAGTGGGTCGTTGACGTTCAGGGTTCCCTCACCGCGAATTCTGATGGTCGCGTTAGGGTTCGGTGAACCGTTTGCCGAAATCGACATACCGGCTACTTTACCCTGTGCCGCCTTCATGGCGTTGCCATAAGAGCCTGATTTGAGCTGGTCGACTTTTATTACGGAAACCGAACCGGTCAGGTCTGCCTTCTTTTGCGAGGTATAACCTGTCACTACTACTTCGTCCAGATTCAGTGCGTCTTCTTCCAGTACGATTGTCTTTCCGTTGAGGCCATCCGTTGGGTACTCTGCACTTTTGAATCCGATGTAGCTGAAAACTAATGTCGTGTTGGCGGGGACTTTGATTGAGAAATGTCCATCCATGTCGGTGATGGTTCCATTGCTTGTGTTACGCTTCTCGACAACGGTAGCCCCTACGATGGGTTCTCCGGATTTGTCTACTACTTGTCCTTTGACGAGTTGTTCCTGTTGCTGCACTGTTTGCGATGCCGCAGAGGGGATTGTTGCCAATGCATCCGGTACCCATATACTGCATAGGCCGGCGACAAGTACATACTTGTACAGTGATTTTCTTTTTGTTTTCATGTAAATTGATATTAAATTAGACCTAAGTTAAACATAAATATGCTTTCACTTTATTCTGTGGTTGTATGCCTGCGAAGGTACTATGAATATTACAAATATTATATAAATAAGTTATGGAATTTGTAATATAAGTAAAAGAATAATTTTACATATATGATATTTAAATGCTTTCGTTAGCTCCTTATGTCAATTTATATTCTCAATAGGAAAAAAAGGAATAGGAGTGTTATGTCTTATCCGCTTTATTTAAGTCTATAAAAGGTGCATTGAAGGGTGAATTTCTTCTAATATTTTACATGTATGAAGGTAATGTGACATATATGATAATAATAATTCCGTTTTTTCCATTTAACAGTTCGATCCGGTACAAAACTCGATTTATCATCAGGATATAGAAATCCCCATAGGGTTCATTTAGTATTGGCAAAAGGAACCGTATGGGGATTTCGGATATTCCGATTGAGGGAAACTTAATTATTTAAGTTGAGTATTTGTGAAACTTGAATTAATTACGTAATGGAGCTATTTGAATGTTTTTAATGGTGACACCATTCATCCGGAATTGTAACTTGTCGACCGTGAGGTTCGGACGGTACGTTATAAGGGTGCGTTGTCCGCCTATTTCGGCATCGATCAGAGAACCACCGAATTTATTGCATCCGTTGACCAACATGCGGACAATGAAATGTTTGCTAGTGTCTATTCCGCCTTCTATGGCATAGTTGCCTGCCGCCTGGGGAGCGCCTCCCTCTTTCAACGTCTTTTCATCAAGAGCGTATCCATCGGTCGAGGCATTTCCGAATTGTGAACGTGCCTTATTCAGTTGCAGCTGCCATTCACATGCTTCCTTATCACCCTTTTCCGGTAAGAAGGAAACAGCCAGTCTTCCTTGTTCGGCTTGTTCCGGATACACTTCAAACGTCAACAGGAAGGAATTTCCGGGAGTTTCAAATGTGTTGGTCTGCGATAGTTCGGCAGTCAGCTGTGTGGCCGGTTCTGTTGCCGGAGTGATTTCTTCCATCCATTTCGTTCCGATACGTCCGTCCGGATATTGTATCAATTCGTGGATGACTAACGGACCACCCCAGTTCTGCATCTTTACCCATCCTGCCATCAGATAACGGTTTCCCGGAATCTCTGTGATTGCAGGGACGGAAAGGCCGTTATAGAAATCCGTTCCTTCGGCTACTATGTCCCGGTAGGCAGACTCCGGCTTGGCGGCTGGTTTCGACCAAAGTCGTGTGAATCCACCGATGATATAATCATAATCTCCCCAACGGAAAAAGAAAGTACAATCGCCACCCAGCGGGAATTTCTCATTCAGGCATTTCCAGCCACCGCTTACGGAGTCGGAAGCCCAAGTTCCCTGTGCGCCATAATTCGCGAGCATTTTCAGGTGTCCCTTCGGGTCAGTATAGATGGAAGGGTTTTCGCAAGGATGATAGAGTAAATGTGTTTTTTTGAAATTAGTAACTCCGTCCTCGCTTATAGAATAGGTGGAGCCGGCCGGTATGGAGTTGTGAATGGTGTCATAATTGAATGAACCGGTATGCCCGCTCTTTTCCAGATAATCCCATTGCATGGGTAGGGTTGTTTTTTCTTTCGGGTAGATGCGGGTGGTGTGCAGTCCATAGCTGATGCATAATTTGCCGTTGAAAAGGAAAGGAGTGCCCGTTCCGAATGTTTCCCACTGGTGTTCCAGAGGAGTTGCCGCTTCGTGTTCGGTCCATGTCTTAAAGTCGGTCGTTGAAAGATGTTCAAAGTAGTGACCGCCTCTTCCGAACTTGCTGGCATGTCCTCTGCGGTCGAATAAGTAGAATATGTGATAACGTCCTTCATGGAAGAAAGTGACTACATCACCTACCCAAGCATTGTGGTAAGGAGGTGTCCAGTATTGAATGTTGGAAGAAGTTTGTGGGGTAGGGGCTTCTATTCTTACGGGCTCGATGGCCGGTGAATAGAGCGTTGCGCTACTTAAGTAGTCGGGGTTCATATTCCATGATTTCATTCGGCTGGCTAATGGATAGCCTAATGCGAAATCGTTGTCGAACAGTTGGTTGTCCACATAGAGTGTCCATTGAATGCCCGAAAATTGCAGCGTAATATTATGTTCCCCTTCGGGATTATCCAATAGGGCGAGTGGAACACCGACCGTCATGTCTTGAAACTCGTCCGCGTTCAGAGGCGATTGTAAGGATAGGCTGGCTTCTAAAACCGGTACGGAACCGTCCGGCATGGGGTAAGCCGGATAATTTTGAATGCTCCGGTCTTCCGGATCTTGTTGCCGCAGGCGCACGCTTAATACTTGGGGAATCTCAAGTATGCATTGTTCCTGATCGACAGGCTTCAGATGGGCGGTAAAACGGATGGTAAATCCTTTGGTCAAATCGTCCGGTAATGATAAGTCATCCGTTGTAGCCGATTGGGATAGGGTGCCAAGCGGAACATTTGAAGTTGGAAAACTCCAAAAAGGGCTTAGTAATTCGACCTTGACAGGGTTGGATTGTGCGTCTTCCTTCTGGCAAGAGGTTAAACTTACTAGAGTGAAGGCTAACATGGATAGTAATAATCGCATTTTTCTCATTGTTCTATTATTTTAATGTGTCTATACTTTGATGCTTGTTTTACTGAATTAAATAGGTGCGCAAATATACTTAAATTTTCTTTTATGCAAATAAATATATTACATAAAATGAAAAATAATATTCATTTATGTAATATAGTACTGTGGATTATTCATGTAGATAATACGAGTCGGACATGGGGTTAAAATAAATACTTTGTAAACAAAATACCAATATATGTAATGTCCTGTATGAATATACCTTATGCGTCATAACATATATTCTTAGGGAGTAGGGGCCTATTTTTACTGATACTTCCTTTTGCCGTTTTTGGGGGATGGTGTTTTAAACTTACTATATAGATTGTGTTTGTGTAGTAGTAGGAGGAGGGGGTACCACCACCTATTACTACACAAACACATATTGCTATAGTAGGTTTATAACACTACTTTTGGTACAGGTTATAAAGCTCGTCCATCCTGTGAATTGGAAAATGGATGGGAACTACGGTATTTCTTATCGCAAATCCGTGTTCAAAAACAATAATTTCTTTAAGAGTGGCGTCTAAATAGAAGATTTTTCCGTAAGTTTGGAATGATCCCTTTATTCCTTTAAAATAAGGACATTGGGAAGACAACTCAATTTTGAGGTAACGATTTGAGAAATAATGCTTTTGTTTAATAGTATATCGCTATCTTTCAAAGATTTATCAATCCATTTTATGGTAATAGGTAATGGATTTGTAACGTGCTATCTTCTTCATCTTGCTTCAATTTGAAGTGGAATGATTAGTTGATGACAAAAGTAAGTAAAAATTCTGATTGTCCAATGTTACTTTGATGAAACAATTATGTCCATCCCCATACGACACACGTTATTTATTATCTTTCAACTTCTTGATTTCCTTATCAAAATCACTTTCCAATAAATCCATTTCACGTTTGCGATAGATAGCGAACTCTTTTTCAGCTTTTTCAATCGCTTGTTTGTGCGAAATGTTTCCCTTGCCAATCAAAACTTTCCGTTTATGAGCAATAATTTGATTATCTAAAGCCTCTATCCAGTCTTTCATCGTCATAGGATTCATTTCCAATGCTTGAAACTCTGCAAAATCCAAGAAACCAGAAACAAGCAGATTCAAACGTTGGAGTTCAATCTCAGACAAATAGTTCTTAGCTATTTTCACATCGTCTTTAGTAACATAGTTGCCTTTAAAATTTGTCATGCCTACAAATGGCTTTTCATTATCCACACGATTGTATATGATTTCGGCAGCAGTATTTTCGTGAACGGCATAATGCAACTTGTTTTGTACGGTGGCAAAAAACATTTTTGTCATCCCGTCTCGTGGATCATAGTCTGTCGCTGTTGCATATATATCCGTCACCTGTTGATAAAAGTTGCGTTCACTGCTACGAATATCTCTAATACGCTGTAATAGCTCCCGGAAATAACGATTTCCTCCTTGCTTCAGCCGTTCATCATCCATTGCAAATCCTTTCTGAATATATTCGTGAAGCCGTTGTGTAGCCCAGCGACGGAAACGAGTCGCTATCTGCGATTGGACACGATAGCCTAAGGCAATAATCATATCAAGATTATAGTGCATAACACTTCGTTGTACCTGTCGTGTTCCTTCTTGCCGAACTGTCAAGAATTCCTTTACGGTTCGATTTTGGTCTAACTCACCATCGTTTAATATATTATCTATATGCTGACTGATATTCTGTTTGGTTGTACAATATATATCCGCCAACTGATTTTGTGTCAGCCACAAATCTTCATCAGCAAAGCGTACCGATATGCGAGTTATTTCGTTATCGTCTTGGTAGAGTATTATTTTGTTTTCTACGTTCATAAGTCTATATTTCTTCTTTTATTTCTCGCCCCATTGTCACTGGAACAAATTGCCTTATTCGTTTTACTGGATAATTATAATCCAATATTAGTCGAAGAAATGTTTCTGCCTGTACTTTCTTCTTCAGGATTATTATAATTGCGTTCTTTCTTTTGAAATACATAAATAATCCGAGACATATCCTCACTGAAAGATATGAGATTTTGCTCTATTCCAATTTTTATATAGTCTTTCATATTTCCAACAGATGATTATTTTGTTGTAACAATTAAATTCCTCGCATCTACATCCAATACTCTCGCAATCTCTACAAGCATTTCTAATGATGGTTGAGAAGTATTAGAACACCAACGGGAAATGGTCGCTTCATTCTTGTGAAGTTGTTCTGCCAACCATTCCCGGTTCTGTTTTGTTCAACCAATACTACTTTTATTCTATTTATTCTTTCTGGCTCCATATCTGTACAATTCAAAGAATGGCAATAAATTGATGGTATATGCAAAGGTAGTGATAATTCTTAAAAGATAGGTATTGATTCAAGATAAATACTACACATAGTTTGGCTATTATGTATCTGTATCTGATTTGAACTCATTTTGGCTCTTACAGATTCACTTTTCAAGTTTGTCCGTAATAGCCTTGTCTTTAATGGACTTTGCCTTGCTGCCCAACTCTTTAGCAGCTTGTTCTTTCAATCGGGCTTGTTCTGCAAGAGCTGCTTGTTTTTTGATTACATTCTCATAGGTTTCCACATCTTGAAGCATTTGTTTAATCTTGGTGTTATAACGATTCAATTCTAAGATGTCTTCAAGTTCTTCAATCTGTTCAGATGAAGCTTCACCTTTCATCTTAATGTAGCGGTACTTCAAGTCGTTGTTGATACGGTTGTAATCGGGATATTTTGCAAAATACAGTGCAATAGCCAACATAACTATCATGATTTGCAAACCGTCCTCCTGCTATATTCTACTTTTCTTTGCTTTTTCAGCATTTTTCGGCTTGTCATCTTTGGCATCGTAACAATATTGATATTAAGTTATTTATCTTCATTTCTCCCGTTTTTCGAGGTTATTCCAGAGATTTTACGTAAGTTTGTCTCCCGATAAAAAGTTGCAAATAATTAAATTGTAAAACTTATGTTTTCCGGAATAGTAGAAGAATATGCCACCCTTGTGGCACTTGTGAAAGATCAGGAGAATATTCATTTCACTTTCAAGTGTTCATTTGTCAGTGAACTGAAAATAGATCAAAGCATTTCGCATAATGGGGTTTGTCTGACAGTGGTCAGCCTGACCGATGACACTTACACGGTGACCGCCATGAAAGAGACGTTGGAACGTTCTAACTTAGGTTTGCTGAAAGTGGGCGACAAAGTAAATGTGGAACGCAGCATGATGATGAACGGCCGTCTGGACGGACATATCGTGCAAGGGCATGTGGATCAGACCGCCACTTGCGTCGATATCAAAGATGCGGATGGCAGCTGGTATTTTACTTTTAAATATGCTTTTGATAAAGAGATGGCGAAACGTGGATACATAACGGTGGATAAAGGGTCAGTTACCGTAAATGGTGTCAGCTTGACCGTCTGTAACCCAACGGATGATACCTTCCAGGTAGCCATCATTCCGTATACATACGAACATACCAACTTTCATACCTTTGCGTTGGGAAGTGTAGTTAACATCGAATTCGATATTATCGGCAAATATATTAGCCGGATGATACCGTATAATTCATAATTTCCATGGACTTTTTGCAATTGGCAATGTCGCGGCAGAGTGATCGCACTTACGACAAAGAGCGTCCTGTCGAACCGGAAAAACTGGAACGGATATTGGAAACCGGACGTTTAGCTCCCTCTGCCTGCAACGCGCAACCGTGGAAAATGGTCGTAATTACCGATCAAGAATTGGCGCAGAAAGTAGGAAAGGCGGCTGCCGGCTTAGGCATGAATAAATTTGCCAAAGATGCACCGGTACATATTTTAGTAGTAGAAGAATCAGCGAATATAACTTCCTTGTTGGGAGGCAAACTGAAGAATAAACATTTCCCGTTGATTGACATTGGTATCCTGGCTGCGCATATTGTGCTTGCTGCCGAAAGCGAAGGACTAGGATCGTGCATTCTGGGTTGGCTCGATGAGAAAGAGATAAAAAGATTGACGGGCATCCCCGATTCTAAACGTCTGTTGTTGGACATCATCATAGGATATCCTGCTAAGGAGAAACGGAAAAAGATCCGTAAGGAAAAGAACAAAGTGATTTCCTACAATCAATACTGATGTTCTACGCTAAAAGCATGTTTGAATTTTCAATAAAAAAGAATCGATAAAAGCACAGGTGTTGCTACAGGATGCTTCCTGTTATAAGTCCTTTAGCAATACCTTGCTTGCTTTTTTGTAATATTCTTCCCTTGATTCGACCAGAATCCTCCATTCATCATTGAACTCTTCTTCTTTGTCGATCTTGAAATTCTCCGAACCGTACGTATCCAATCGTTCGAGCAACAGTGCTACATTCAGTTGGTTGATGTCGATAGACGGTTGATAAGCTATATCTTCACTTTTCTGATCGGTAACCACCTCATGGATGAGGTGAATTTCCTGAAGCTGGTATAGCACCTGGTTAGTCAGGCGGATCGGTATTTGATTTTCCGTGGATAGTTGTTCGGCAGTATAAGGTGCTTCATTATGCTCGAAGCGTTTGGCGATAAGAGACATGATGAGGATGGATATGAAGTCCCGGTAACGACGGCTTATATTTTGCGTGTCTTTGTCAAAGCTGAAATTCCTCAAGTTCTGTCCGGCATAAGTCAGTTCTGCTCCGAAGAGGCAAATCGTCCATGAAATCTGTAACCATAGCAAAAACATCGGTAGAGCGGCAAAACTACCATAGATGGCATTATAACGCGATACCCACATCTGGCTGCTGATGTAGAGGAATTGGAAAGCCTGGTAAGCCGTTCCCGCCAGAATTCCCGAAATGAGGGCGTGCTTGAATTTCACATTCGTATTGGGCATAAAGATATATAGCCCGGTAAACATGATCCACGTAAGCACATACGGGATCATCCGTATTAAGAATTTCATGATAGGAGCCAAAAGCACAAAATCCGCCATCTGTTTCAGCATGGTGCTGATGAAAATGGAGACACCGCTTGAAATGACGATCAATATCGGCATTAATAAAAGCATGGAAAAATAATCGGTTACTTTGCGATACATGCTCCGGGCTTTCTTTACTTGCCAGATCCGGTTGAAAGTGATCTCTATATTGTTGATCAGGTTAATCACGGTCCATAGTAGCATGACCAGACCGACACCGATAAAAATACCACCTTTCGTCTGCGATAGGTAAGAGTCTATGAATTGGAGGATTGTCTCGGATGTTGCCGTATTCCCACCGAATCCGCTTCGGAACTGGTTCTCCATCAATGTGGAAAAACCGAATCCCCGCGCGATGGCAAATACGATGGCAAGTATAGGGACGATGGCAAGCAGGGTGCTGTAAGTCAGTGCGGAAGCTTTGTTGACAATACGGTCTTTGGTGAAACGGTTGACGCAGAGATAAATGGTCTTGATGATGGTATATAGGGAAAATTTCGTGCGGGTCACTTCATCTTCCGTGATGCGCCAAATGTCATATGTAACGAATTTCCATATATTTGTTATTTTCTGCTTCATATAGGGGTCGATTACAAATTATGAATTATAAAAAAAGCAGTCGGCCTGTAAGCCGGGTTCTGTTACTTCATAGACAAATCTATAAAGTGCCTGTCATTTATCTGAGCGACATGTCACCATGCCACTTTAGCGGTCTACCCTCCGACATGGAGCGAGCAACTCTCATAACGCCGGTATACATGACCTTACAACTCCTAAGACGTACAGCCCGACATGTTGCCATGTGGCTGGTAGGCTCTTACCCTACCTTCTCACCCTTACCGGTTTTCAAATAAAAAAAACGGCGGTTATTCTCTTCTACGTTACTCTACCCTCACGGACAGCTTTCTGTTAGGAAGTAGGATGCTCTGTGTTGCCCGGACTTTCCTCCTGCACCCGAAGCGCACGCGACAGGCCGGCCAACTGCTTTAGGTGCGCAAAAGTACGTCTTTTATTTCTTTTAAGCTAAAAATTAAACACAAACTTCTTCTTTTTTGTTTGCGCAATCTTTATCTTTGCTATCCTAAAGACGTGATTTAATGAGAAAAAATATCTTTTTTATCTTTTTACTCTGGTTGGGAGTGTATGGGCTAAAAGCCCAGGAGATTCTGCCGATTTCTGCTGATTCGGCTTATGCAGTAATCAATGTTTCCGTATGTAACATGCGCGAAGAGGGAAAATTTACTTCCGGCATGAGTACGCAGGCTTTGTTGGGGATGCCCGTTAAAGTACTTCGGTTCACTGATTGGTACGAAATACAAACCCCGGATAATTACACGGGGTGGGTACACCGGATGGTGATTACCCCTATGCTAAAAGCCCGGTATGACGAATGGAACCGCACGGAGAAGATTGTGGTGACATCACATTATGGTTTCACTTATGAAAAACCGGATGAGGCTTCCCAGGTTGTCTCGGATGTAGTGGCGGGCAACCGTTTGAAGTGGGAGGGAACCAAGGGGCATTTTTATAAAGTCTCTTATCCTGATGGGAGAGAGGCTTATATCCCCAAATCCATTTCCAAGCCGGAAAAAGCATGGCGGGAGAAAAACAAGCAAGATGCGGAAAGCATCGTGCATACGGCTTTTACAATGATGGGAATCCCATATTTATGGGCAGGAACCTCGTCCAAAGGAGTGGATTGCAGCGGATTGGTACGGACGGTTCTTTTCATGCACGATATCATTATTCCACGGGATGCTTCACAACAGGCGTATATAGGTGAGCATATCGAGATTGCCCCCGATTTCAGTAATATAGAGCCGGGAGATCTTGTATTCTTTGGACGTAAAGCTACTGCGGAAAAAAAAGAGGGTATTTCCCATGTCGGGATATACATCGGAAACAAGAAATTCATTCATGCATTGGGCGACGTGCATATAAGCAGCTTTTATCCGGAAGATAAAGAGTACGATGCTTTTAATACAGGCCGGTTGCTTTTTGCCGTAAGGTTTTTGCCCTATATAAATAAAGAGAAAGATTTAAATACTACACTCACGAATCCGTATTATAATTAATCAGAATCATGCAAAACAGGAGAGAATTTCTCAAAACTGCCACATTGGCTGCCATCGGATCGGGGCTGACCGTAGGAAACGTATGGGCTGACAGGAAAACGCCCCCGACTGGTTTTTCAATCAATCGCCTCGGTAAAAGTCCAAAGATGAAGCTGAAATTTTTCCCCTATGAACTGAAGTTGAAGCATGTTTTCACTGTGGCCACTTATTCGCGTACCACTACTCCTGATGTCCAGTTAGAAATAGAATATGATGGAGTGACGGGTTACGGAGAAGCCTCCATGCCTCCTTATTTGGGGCAGACGGTGGAATCCGTGATGAGTTTTCTCCGGAAGGTGGATCTGGAACAATTTGATGATCCTTTCCGGTTGGAGGATATCCTTTCCTATATAGATGGTCTGAGCAAGGGGGATACGGCTGCAAAAGCTGCGATTGATATTGCGTTGCATGATTTGACCGGCAAACTTTTAGGAGCGCCTTGGTGTAAATTATGGGGTTTGAATAAAGAGAATGCTCCTTCTACCACTTTCACGATCGGGATAGACACTCCTGATAAGTTGCGCGAGAAAACAAAAGAGGTGGCTGGCATGTTTAATATACTAAAGGTCAAGCTGGGGCGTGATAATGACAAAGAAATGATTGAAACGATCCGGTCTGTCAGTAGTCTTCCCATAGCCATTGATGCAAATCAGGGTTGGAAGGATAAATATTATGCGCTCGATATGATTCATTGGTTGAAAGAAAAAGACATCGTGATGATTGAGCAACCGATGCCTAAAGAACAATTGGATGATATCGCCTGGGTGACACAGCAGAGTCCTTTGCCGGTATTTGCAGATGAGTCATTGCAGCGTTTGGGGGATGTAGCTGATCTGCACGGTGCTTTTACGGGCATTAATATCAAACTGATGAAGTGTACAGGTATGCGTGAAGCCTGGAAGATGGTGACATTGGCTCGTGCCTTGGGAATGAAAGTAATGGTGGGTTGCATGACGGAGACTTCTTGTGCTGTGTCGGCAGCGGCTCAATTTTCACCCGCGGTTGATTTTGCGGACTTGGACGGTAATCTGCTCATTTCCAATGACCGGTTTAAAGGTATGGAAGTTGTGAACGGAAAGATTACTTTGAATGATCTGCCGGGAATAGGTGTCAGTTTGCTGCCTTGAGATTCGACCTATATATTTTGCATATGATTCTGACATGTTAATATCCATGTCATGCAATGAATGTAAATTTGTCATGTTCTGCCGTTAACCCCTGTTAATCAGTGAATATTCTCTGTTAAAAGTGGACAAAAAAGAGTGACAAGTGGAATAAGTGAATGATTTTTGTCGTTATTTTAACGTCATAAAGTTAAAACAAAACGGAATATTAACAATTTAATGAATAATAAAGAATAGTATGAAACAGACAACAAAAAACATTCTTGGAGTGGGAGCTATCGTTTTGCTGAGTTCAGGTGTTGCAGGTTTGACTACCTACAAAATGATGCAATCGGGGGATGACAATAAGCAGACCTCGTTCAATGAGATGTTCCAACAAAACCCCAATGTAAAATTGGCTGCTTTTGATGCAATCAATGCGCAACCGGTGGATTTGACTCAGGCAGCAGAAAACTCGCTTCATGCTGTAGTCCATATAAAATCAACTCAAACATCGAAGACGCAGACTGTGCAGTCGCCTCCTGATATATTTGATTTCTTTTTTGGTGATGGACGCGGTGGCCAGCGTAGAGTGCAGACACCCGAACGTGTCGGATTCGGTTCAGGAGTGATCATTTCAAAAGATGGATATATTGTTACCAACAATCACGTGATCGACGGAGCGGATGAAATTGCCGTCAAATTGAATGATAACCGTGAATTTAAAGGCCGTGTCATCGGTACGGATCCTAGTACGGACTTGGCTTTGATCAAAATAGAATCTGATGATGATTTGCCGACTATTCCGGTAGGAAACTCCGATGCGTTGAAAGTAGGTGAGTGGGTTTTGGCAGTAGGTAATCCTTTTAATCTCAATTCTACTGTGACAGCAGGCATTGTAAGTGCAAAGGCACGTACATTAGGCGTTTACAACGGTGGTATCGAATCTTTTATTCAGACGGATGCAGCTATCAATCAAGGTAACAGTGGAGGTGCTTTGGTGAATGCAAAGGGAGAACTTGTCGGAATTAATTCCGTACTTTCTTCTCCGACAGGAGCATATGCCGGATATGGCTTTGCTATTCCGACTACGATCATGACCAAGGTAATTGCAGATTTGAAAGAATACGGTACGGTGCAGCGTGCGTTGTTAGGTATTGCAGGAGCGTCTCTCGGAACAAATATCATGGAAGATCAACAGCCGATTGATAAATCAGGTACGACTCTTCGTGATAAAGCCAAAGAGTTTGGTGTAGTCGATGGAGTGTGGGTACGTGAAATCGTAGACGGTGGTTCTGCTTCCGCTGCGGACATCAAAGTGGATGACGTGATTATAGGTATCGATGGTAAGAAGGTGCAGAATTTTGCTGACTTACAGGAAGCGCTTGCTAAACATCGTCCAGGTGATAAAGTATCGGTTAAACTGATTCGTGATAAGAAAGAAAAGAGTGTAGAGGTGACGTTGAAGAATGAACAAGGTACGACTAAAGTTGTAAAGAATGCCGGAATGGAAATTTTAGGTGCGGCTTTCAGAGAAGTGCCTGCTGATGTTAAGAAACAGTTGAATCTTGGATATGGTATAGAGGTAACGGGTGTAACGGGCGGCAAGATGAAAGATGCCGGTATCCGTAAGGGGTTCATTATCCTCAAAGCAAATGGCAAACAAGTTCAAAAAGTGAGTGATTTGGAAGAAGTATTCAAAGCTGCAACCAAATCTCCCGATCAGGTGCTGTTCCTCAGTGGTATGTTCCCTTCCGGTAAACGTGCAAACTATGCTGTCGATTTGACTCAGGAATGATAGATCATAGAGATAGGTAAGAAGATTGTAATATTAGCTAACGAACAAGAAAAAGGATGCCGACAAACAAACTAGTCGGCATTCTTTTTTGTTTGTATACTAATAATAATGGTGAAAAAGTTACGTTAAAATAGTAAGTTAACAAATTATTTGTTGTAACTTTGCACTCCAAATCTGTTTTATAAGAATGAGACAACTAAAGATTACCAAAAGTATCACTAACAGAGAGAGCGCTTCTCTTGATAAATATTTGCAGGAAATCGGTCGTGAAGACCTCATCACTGTAGAAGAAGAGGTAGAACTCGCTCAGCGTATTCGTAAGGGTGACCGTGTGGCGTTGGAAAAATTGACACGTGCCAATCTACGTTTCGTCGTATCTGTGGCCAAGCAGTACCAGAACCAAGGTTTGAGTTTGCCAGATTTAATAAACGAAGGCAATTTAGGACTGATCAAGGCTGCCGAAAAGTTTGATGAGACACGTGGATTCAAATTTATCAGTTACGCTGTATGGTGGATTCGTCAGTCTATTCTGCAAGCTTTGGCAGAGCAGTCACGTATCGTTCGCCTTCCTTTGAATCAGGTCGGCTCGCTGAATAAGATCAGTAAAGCTTTCTCCAAGTTCGAACAGGAAAACGAACGCCGTCCTTCTCCGGAAGAGTTGGCTGACGAGTTGGAAATTCCGGTTGATAAAATCTCCGATACGTTGAAAGTGTCCGGCCGTCATATATCGGTAGACGCACCTTTCGTTGAAGGAGAAGACAACAGCTTGCTGGATGTGCTGGTAAATGATGATTCGCCTATGGCGGACCGCTCTCTGGTTAATGAGTCTCTTGCGAGGGAAATTGATAGAGCTC
>OODP01000749.1_pt1 | contig 25549 bp, 10 predicted proteins | sample 1671011 | NCBI WGS metagenome assembly OODP01 (sample SAMN06348113, study PRJEB24527) | human gut metagenome | biome: human gut; feature: ankylosing spondylitis patient; material: feces | host: Homo sapiens | place: China | collected 2015-10
ATTCTAACATGGAGAACCCTCCGTGTCAACACACAGAGATCGTATTGTCTACGCGGAATTTCCGGATCTTCGTTCCTTCCGGGAGGGGCTCGTCGTGGATGGCGTTAAAGAGCGCGATTTCATTTGCTTCTGCTGATTCGTCTTCATAGAACAGATCTACGAAGACGCTGTTTTTGATTTCTCTGTTTTCTTTTCCTGTCATAGGCTTCTCCTTTCATGCACATGAACGAGTACTATGAACTAAGAGAAAAGTTTTCACAATAAACTTTATTTTCTTTCTTAAGAATCAGTATACGAAAAAAAGCGGTGCTCTACAAGACTCTCCATGCAAAAATAATTTTGTTAATCGGGTAACTTTGAGGGAATTCCTCGGACTGACGATACTGTCAGCATTCTCCGCGGACAGACGAGACTGCCGGCGCTTTTCACAGAAAGAATTTCTGTGAGTGGATTTATCATAACATATTTACAAATCAGGAACAATGATATTTTATTACAAGGATCTGCACTCTAACGTCAGTATACGATAAAGAATACGGCTGCACCGCAGCTTTCACTGCCATGCAGCCGGAATAAGTTTTTATTTATTACTTGCCGAAAGCACTTCTTCCGCAATATTTCTTGAGTGATCGGAAATCCTCTCTAAGCCGACAAGCGCGTCAAGAAATACGATTCCCGCCTCCGTATCGCACTGCTTATTTGCAAGACGCTGCATATGATCTGCCCGAAGGCGGATCTCCAGATCATCGGCGCTTCTTTCTTTTTCAATCACTTTCAGCGCCTTCTCCGCACTGTTCTCTTCAAATGCTTCAACCGCATAAGTGAAACTGTCTGAACAGACTTCCAGCATCTCTTTCATTTCTGCTGCCCCGACACCCGAGAACTTCTTTTTCTGGTTCGCAAGGTTTTCTGCATACTCGGAAATATTTTCACAATAGTCGCTGATTCTTTCGATGTCTGAAACAATCTGAAGAAGGCTTGCCACGTGCTGATGCTCTTTTTCATTAATCGCCAGAGAGCTGATCCGTATCAGATAATCTGTAATTCCCTTGCAGAGCCGGTCCGCGATACTTTCTTCCTCTCGGATCTCGTTCATCGTCTCTTCATCCTGAGTAAATAATACTCGGCGAGTCTTGTCCATCGTTCCTTTTACAATATATCCCATCCGGCATACTTCGCTTACAACAGACTGAATCGCAATACTCGGAGTCTCTAACATCCTTTCATCAAGGAGCACACGGCTTTCATCTACTACTCCGTCTTCCTCTTTCTGGAGTTTTCTTGCCAGTTTGATGATCCAGTCGGATACCGGGAAGAGCAGCAGTGTCGTTCCGATGTTGAAAATTGTATGTACCGTACTGATCTCTGTCTGCGTAATCATACCCGCGCCCATACCCGGGTTGAGCACTTTGAAGAAAAAGATCGCCGCAACACTGAATATGATTGTTCCGATCACATTGAACAAAAGATGCATGATCGCCGCTGTCTTTGCTGTCTTTTTCGCTCCGATACTTGACATGATCGCCGTCACACATGTTCCGATATTCTGCCCCATGATAATATATACCGCCGCATTAAACGGTACAAGTCCTGCTGCCGCGAGACTCTGCAAGATGCCGACCGATGCAGACGAACTCTGGATGATCGCCGTCACAAGCGCACCTGCAAGAATACCAAGGAACGGATTGTGTCCAAGCTTCACGAAAATGCTGCAGAATGCTTCTGATTCCTGAAGCGGCGCAACCGCCGACGACATCGTTGTAATTCCGACGAAAAGGATACCGAACCCTACGATAATGCTGGAAATATCTTTTGATGAACGTCTCTTGCCCGTCAGCATGATGATCACACCGATAATAATCGCAATCGGCGCGAGATTGGCAGGACTTAAAAACTTCGCCCATTCCACACTCGACACGAGCCAGCCCGTTACCGTCGTTCCGATATTTGCTCCCATGATGACGCCCATCGCCTGAGACAGATTCATGATACCTGCGTTTACAAACCCTACGACCATAACTGTCGTTGCCGACGAACTCTGGATCACTGCCGTAATAAATGCGCCGAGCATCACTCCAAAAAGTTTATTTTTCGTCAGCGCTTCCAATAGAGACTTCATCCTGCTGCCCGCGGCATTCTCCAAACCTTGCGCCATGATCTGCATTCCGTAGATAAACATTCCCAAGCCACCCACAAACGGGATGATAATAGATGCATAGTTCATAATTCTACTCTTTCCTCCGTAGCTATAAGAGTTTTTTCATTCACTTTTTTCACATAATTTATGCAGAGCTGCAAAAGTGTGCAACCCTGCATTCTTACGATACCATTATCAGCGTCAAAAAACAACAAAATCTTTGCATTTTCTTAGCGCAATTTTCACAGACGTTTTGTGGATGTAATATACACATAAAAAACTGGCGTTTTCTACACTTTCATGCTATGATGTCGATAAAGCATTATACCGATCCCGAACTGTTGGAAATCAACACCTTAGAAAACGCGATCTATATGGCAATGCAGAACGATGTTTCATTCATGATCGGACTTCGGCTGTCTTTATACGAACATCAGTCAACTTTTAATCCTAATTTACCGCTGAGATATCTGTTTTATATTTCGGACTTATACTCGGGTATGATCGACAAAAACAAATTATACGGTTCACGAAAAATTTTGATTCCGCCGCCGGAATTCGTCATCTTTTATAATGGGATCCAGGATCAGCCGGACCGCCGGATCTCACGATTATCCGATTTATATTCCATACGGGATCAACACTGCAAATTAGAATTAGAAGCTGTCATGCTCAACATTAATCTCGGACATAATCCAGCCTTAATGAATGCATGTACGATGCTGCATCAATACGCAGAGTATACAGACCGGGTTCGTCGGTACACAAAAACAATGTCGCTTGAAGATGCGGTTGAACATGCCATCACAGAATGTATCCACGAAGGGATTTTAAAATCATTTCTTGAGAAAAATCGAGCGGAGGTGAAAAACGTGTGCATTTACGAATATGACGAAGAAGAACATATCCGGCTGGAACGCAGTTACGCCTGGGAAGACGGAAAAAAGGAAGGACTTAAAGAAGGTATTCGGAAGGGCGAAAAAGGGAAAACTTGCAATCTCATTCAGAAAAAACTCGAGAAAGGAAAAACTCTTTCCCAGATTGCAGACGAGCTTGAAGATACGGAAGAAAATATTGCTTGTCTGATTGAACAGTTCCATCTTCGTATAAATTGATCATAGGTAAATCTATAGAACAGGGGAGAAAATGCATTTTCTCCCCTGTTTGATAATTTTATAAAAACGCAATCCAAGAATGCGTTGAAAAAGGATTTTTTGCAACTGAAAGAAAATCGACAGAAGCTTTATATATGTTGAAAATTGACGAAAATAGTGGATATAAGGGGGTGAGAAAAGTAAAAAAGTACAAATGGGTAATGATTTATATAAATACATTTATTGAAAATTATTATATAATAAAGTACTTAGTGGTAAATGCAAACATTTTGTACAATTTACCCGTAGAAAAGGAGGAGAAGGAAAAAGATGAAATGGACTAAGCAAATGAAAGGAGCAGGAAAGAAAGCTGCTGTAACTGTTACGGCGCTTGGCATGGTGCTTACAGCATTTCCGCCGATACCGGCGAAAGCTGCGGAAGAGTTTGCCGGGCAGTTGACAAGCGTCGAGTCAGTGGAAAAAGGCAGCAAGGACAATATCGTTGTTGTGAAATTCAATGGTGGCGTTACAGCGCAGCTTACGTTTCTTGAGGATGGGATCTTCAGATATAACGTAGATCCGAGTGGCGAGTTCTCGAAATATGCGACTCCCAAATCGCAAGCTCATGTCGGAAGGATTCAGCAGTATTCAGACGACTCTTCTAACTATTCACATCCAAAGGCTGATATTTCGGATAAAGATGGAAAAATTACGATTAAAAGTGGATCGGTTTCTGTCGAATTCGATAAAGCTACGGCGAAGATGAAAGTTTTAAGTGGCGATAAGGTCGTGATGGAAGAAAAAGAAGCATTGTCCATCTCGAATTCGGCAACAGTGCAGACTCTTAAGAAGAACAATGGAGAGAACTTCTATGGCGGAGGTACGCAGAATGGAAGATTCGTACATACAGGCGAGACGATAAATATTGCTAATGAAAGTAACTGGACAGATGGCGGAGTTGCATCTCCAAATCCATTTTACTACACGACAAGTGGATATGGTGTTTTGAGAAACACATTTGCAGACGGTAAATATGACTTTGGAAAGAGTGAAGGAGATACTGTAACAGCGACTCATAAAGAAAAAGAGTTTGACGCTTATTATTTTGTTTCTGATGGAAAAGACAGCAGTGAAAAAACACAGGAACTTTTGAGTGAGTATTATCATGTAACAGGTAATCCGGTGCTCCTTCCCGAATATGCGTTTTATGAAGGTCACTTGAACGCATACAACCGTGATTCATGGTCAGATACAGAAGGTGGGAAGGGTTGGACAATCAAAGGAAATGAACCTTACACAAGTGCAGGAACGACAAAGTATGAGAGCGGAATGTCTACGGGATATAAACCGAAAGATGGAATGAACATTGAGTCTTTGAACGGCACGAAACCAACAGTAGGCATCGAAAACTATCCAAAAGTAGAAGCTCCTTATAAGTATTCGGCAAGACAGGTGATTGACGATTATTTTACATATGATATGCCAATTGGATATTTTCTCCCAAATGACGGATATGGTGCGGGATACGGTCAGAACGGATATGGCAAGACAGGCGGCGTTGATAATGAAGGAAAAAGCTCTCAGGAACGATTGGCGGCAGTAGCGGCAAACGTACAGAATCTTGCAGACTTTACAAAATATGCAAATGAAAAAGGGGTAGCAACAGGACTTTGGACACAGAGTTATCTGACACCGGATTCTAATCCGAAGACAGAATGGCAGCTTCTTCGTGATTTTAAAAACGAAGTTAAAGTCGGTGGTGTTTCTACATTGAAGACAGATGTTGCATGGGTTGGACATGGATATTCCATGCAGCTTGACGGTGTGAAGACAGCTTACGATATTGCTACAACAGAAGGTAAGGTACGTCCGAACATTATCTCTCTTGACGGATGGGCAGGATCGCAGCGTTACTGTGGTATTTGGACAGGAGACCAGTACGGCGGTGAATGGGAATACATCCGTTTTCACATTCCTACATATATCGGAACTTCTCTTAGCGGTAACCCAAACATAGGAAGTGATATGGATGGTATCTTCGGTGGAAATCAGTTGATTGCTACAAGAGATTATCAGTGGAAATCATTTACACCACTTATGCTTAACATGGACGGTTGGGGAACTTATGCGAAGATGCCATATACGTTTGGAGATCCATATACAGGAATCAACCGTATGTATTTGAAAACAAAAGCACAGCTTCTTCCGTATATTTATACTGGGGCAGCTTCGGCGGCAAACATTGATACAGGCAATGGAGATACAGGACTGCCGCTTATAAGAGCAATGTTCCTTGAATATCCGGACGACAGTTATGCAAGCAGTAAAGAAATGCAGTATCAGTACATGCTTGGATCGAATCTTCTTGTAGCTCCGATTTATAAGAGCACTGCTGCAGATGATAAGGGGAATGATGTAAGAAATAATATTTATCTTCCGGATTCAAAAGAAGTGTGGATTGACTATTTCACAGGTCAGCAGTATCAGGGAGGACAGGTTCTCAACAACTTTGCAGCTCCACTTTGGAAACTTCCTGTATTTGTGAAAAACGGTGCTATTATTCCAATGTGGGAAGAAAATAATACACCGGAGCAGATTAAGAAAGAAAACCGTATCGTCGAATTTTGGCCGGATGGAAAAACATCTTACACGATGTTTGAAGATGACGGAAAATTTGTGGAAAATGATCTGAAAGAAGATGGCGATTATGGAAAAATTACGAAAACTTCTTACGGCGCTCATGTATCTACCAAGTATACATCTGAGGTAAAAGATGGAACAGCAACGCTTACTGCTGAAAAATCAACAGGAAACTACACTGGATACAAGAAAGACAAAAATACAACATTTGTTGTAAATGTATCCAAAGAACCTACAAAAGTTACAGCGAAAAACGGAAGTGATTCATTGACTCTCGATAAAGTGCAGAGCAAAGCAGACTTTGATAAAAAATCGGCTGAAGCAGGTAAAGCAGTCTACTTCTATGATGAATCTCCAGCAATCGAGACATATGCATCGGAAAAAGAAACAGAGATTGCGAACCTTGTAAAAGATGTGAAGAGAACACCGAAACTGTATGTGAAATTTGCACAGGCAGATGCGAAGAGTGTTGCTCAGACATTAGTACTTGAAGGATTTGAAAATGACGGAAAACTTCCGCAGGATAAACTGAATAAGAACCTTACAGTTCCTACTCTGACAGAAAATGAGGAAGCAAAGACACCGACAAGCATCACTCTTGCATGGAATAAAGTAGCTGATGCGACAACTTACGAGCTTCTTGTTGACGGAGTTGTATTCTCTGTAGGAGATGTGGAGACATATACACATACAGATCTCGGATATCACTCAGAGCATAAGTATAAAGTTCGTTCTAGAAATGCAGAAGGATATTCTGAATGGAGCGAAGAGAAGACGTTCCAGTCAGCAGAAGATCCGTGGAAAGATACACCGGCTCCGCAGACAATCACATGGACAGGCGGTCTGTACGGAAATCACAGTGCTGATTTGGCATTTGACAGAACGTTCCAGAAATCTGATGGTGGTTTCCATTCAGATGGAAATGCAATCGGACAGACTCTTACTGTAGATTACGGAAAAGCATATGAAATTGATAAGATTGAGTATTATCCGCGTGATGATGCAGGCAATGGAACTGTTGAGGAAATGAAATTAGAGACAAGTCTCGATGGTGTACATTGGTCAGAGGCAAAAACATACAAATGGGCAGTAAATAAAGATATGAAGTTGATGGATAAGCTGGATTGCGGAGCGCGCTATATCCGGTTTACACCACTTAAAGCGCTCGGTAATTTCTTCTCGGCAAGTGAGATTAAAGTATATAAGAAAGAAAACACAGGGGCGTTTGCTGTCGGAAGTACCAATAAGGCTGAGGCGGTTACGGATGCTGATTATACAAATATGAAAAATTATCTTGGTGTATGTGAAAAAGATAAGTTGTTTGCAGATCAGATCAAGAGCCGTTACGGCGATATTAACATGAACAATATCTATGATGTTTATGATTACGCATTCACAATGTTCCAGTTAGATGGCGGAACGAAGAAGACGGATAGTGTTTCGGGAGAAGCTATGCTTCTTGCAAGCAGCGACAGCGTGAAGAAAGGCGAGACGTTTACAATCGACGTTTACGCGCAGAATGTAGCAGGACTTAATGCATTCGGACAGGTAATTAATTATGATAATAGCAAAGTGCAATATGTTTCTTGTGAAGTATCACCTCTTCTTGCTCAGATGGAAAATCTGACGGCTAATAAAGAGTATGATGACAGAGCATATGTAAACCTTGCATTTGCAAACCGTGGAGACAAAGAACTTTATGCCGGAAGTGACGTGCTTGCTACAATTACAATGAAGGCAAAAGAAAACATCTCTACAACAGATGCGAAAGTGATCGACCTTTCTAAAGTAACATTGATCGGACCGAACTACAGTACGATCGAATCAAAGGTTGATACGAATATTGAAATCCCGGACGTGCCGGCAACAGAGAAGAAGTTTGGACAGTCAGACTTTGATATCACAATGACAAATGAAAAACTTCCGACAGATGATCCGGAAAATCCGAACGTAAATAAACTGATCCAGCAGGCAAATTACAATGGATTGTTTGATGGGAAATTTACTCGTGATTTTGAGTTTAAATGGGACATTCCGGCTAACCAAGTAGATGGAAAACTTCCGGATTACATTATCCTTCCTACAACAATGCACCTTGCATTAAAGAATCCGGAGGCGTTGAACAAAGTAGTCGTATCCAACGCAAATGAAGGAAACGGTTATTTGCACAAAGTATCTGCAAAACTGATCTATACAGATGATACGTCATCAGACGAGATTAAGTTTGAATCAAAACAGGAGAAATATACATTTGAATTTACAGGTGATAAGGCAGTAAAAGAAGTTCAGATTACATTCTTAGATGCAAAATCAACAAGTGCTGTGAAGAACATGCTCACACTTGCAGAACTTGAACTGTCAAATCTTTCTAACACACCGGTTACAGGAATTACTGTAGATCCGAATAACGCGACAGAGATGTATGTCGGAACACTGGCAGACATTAATGCGGTAGTTCAGCCGGACAATGCAACAAACAAATTCTTCACAGTAGAAAGTTCCAATCAAGATGTTGTGAAGATCCTTACACTGGCAGATGAGAACGGCCATCCGACCTACAAAGCAAGAGCAATGAAGGAAGGAAAGAGCACAATCACACTGACAGCGGCAGGCAATAAAGATGCGAAAGCAACTTATGAAATTACAGTAAAAGCAGGCGTTGATATCTCAGGCTTAAACGAAGCGCTTGCGAAAGCTCGTACATATCAGGCATCTGCTTACACAGAAGAAAGTTATGGACAGCTTACAGCAGCAGTAAATGCAGCTACAGAATTACTTAAGGGCGAATATACGAAGAATCAGGTACTTGAAGCACAGATGGCAATTTATACGGCAATCGACGGACTTACATTCCGTCCGCTTGATGAGACAAAACTGCTTGATGCAAAAGCAGAAGGATTCACAGTGACGGCAACAAGCGAATGTGATCCTGATAAACTTGAGGATGGACTTGCAACAAACGTACTTGACGGAAAAGAGGATAATTACTGGCATACAGAGTACAACAAAGATGTATTGCCGCAGAGCCTCAATTTTGATCTCGGCGGACTTTACAACTTGACAGACATTACATTCCTTGCACGTCAGGGAGTAACGAACGGTGATATCCTGAAAGCGCAGATCTTTGTAGGAAGCGCCAAAGACGATATGAAATCTGTCGGAACATATGAGTTCGATGAAGAAGGCAATGTTCTTGTAAACAGAGATCAGTATCAGCAGATTGCTTTTGATGCGAAAGATGTAAGATATGTAGAGTTCAAAGTTCTTGAAGCAGGAGCACAGGATAAATTCGCAAGTATGGCAGAGATCCGTTTCTACGGAGAGAGAACGACAGCAGCTCTGAAAGCTCTCTATGACAGCTATGTGGCAGAAAACTTGAATAAAGCAGACTACACAGCAGACTCATGGGCAGTATACGAAGCGAAGATGAATGAAGCGAAAGCTCTCATCGAAGCAAAAGATACAACAAACGCAGCAGCAGGCGAAGCTTTGACAGCATTGCAGACAGCGCATGACAGACTTGTGAAACTTAATCCAGATCCGCAGCCGGGCGATGTAGATAAGAGTGGACTGACGACTCTTTATAATCAGTACAAAGACACCAAAGCAGACGGATATACAGCAGAAAGCTGGACAGCATTCAATGAAGCTCTTATGAAAGCACAGAGTGTTCTTGCAAATCCGAATGCAACACAGGATGAAGTAAATGCAGCAAAAGAAGCATTGCAGACAGCTTATGACGGTCTTGTAAAAGACACAACTCCTGATCCGAACCCGAACCCGAATCCGGATGGAAACGGCGGTAGTGGCGGAAACAGCGGAAGCAATGGAAACAGTGGAAACAGTGGAAATAGCGGAAGCAATGGAAGCAACGGAAACGGTGGCAATGCAGCTGTTGTTACAGGTGACAGCGCAAACATCGCAGGATATTTGATGGCGCTTGTGGCAGCGGGCGGAATCGCTGTAGTAACATTCTTTAGAAGAAAAAGAGTGAAATAAAAATATCTGATTCGTAAGATGAAGATTATATGAAACAAAAAAGGCGGTGCGCGTGAGGCACCGCCTTTTTTGTGCGACGAGTTAAAATTCGGGATTGCAGGAGAAGAGATTTTTCCAAACAGGAAGATCGGATTTATGAGAGATGGAGTTTCAAATCTGAAATTCCATCTCTTTTCCGGTTTTGGGATGATGAAATGTTAGCTTGTAAGCGCAGAGATGAAGTTGTCCTGCCTGAAATCGTTTTGTCGAAGATTGTACGGAATTCATATGATCGGTGATTTCTTTGCCATATTTTCGATCGCCTATAAGGGGGTGTCCGAAATATGCCATTTGCACACGAATCTGATGATGTCTGCCTGTGTCAAGATGGATTTCTATTAAGGCAGAAGATTCATTTTGCAATGGCGGCTGCCTGTGGTTTCGGGACGTGTCTTTTGGCGTGTCAGTCGATTTGGAATCGGTAAATTTTTCGTTTCCGGGCGCGCCGTATGTTTCTATTGTTCTGTAGTGAAGTCTGGCAAGTTTTGCTCCCGGAGTCGTTTTCGTACAGACTGCGGAACTGTTTGTACGGGCATCTTTGACGAGATAGTTTTCAAGAGAGCCTTCCTGCGGTTCGGGAATGCCTGATATTACTGCAAGATAATATTTCCCAAATTCTTGGGAAGTGAGCTGGCGGTTTAGTTCCTTTGCGGCGGCAGGTGTTTTTGCAAAGACGAGAATCCCTTCTACAGGCTGGTCGAGGCGATGAATGATCGCAAGATACGGTTCGCCTGATTTTGCCCGGTGAAATTTACGTGAAGAAAAAAGATGGTTTTTGAGCAGGCTTTCCATGTCGGAAGTTCCGATATGACTGCTCTGAGTCGGCGTTCCTGCGGGTTTATGGCAGACGATGATCTGCTCGTCTTCGTATATAATAAGCGGGGATGCATTTTTTATCATTTGTCTTATTTTCGCTCCTTCGTATTATTGACTTTTCAATGTGTTACGGCTAAACTGATTATCATATAAAAGAATTTTCAGGTCAACCCTTTAAGGAGGAAATTCATGATAAATAATGAGTGGGAAAGATCGTTGGATGAATTGAATCGGACGATTCAGGACGCTATCGATCATCAAAATTACGGACGGTTAAATCAGAATGTGACGGATACGATCGGACGTGCGATGGAAGGACTCTCCAGAGGACTAAGAAACGGAATCCGTTACGGAAGCGATGCGATGAATGCCGCTGCGGATAATTTTGCACAGAGGCAGAGACAAGCGGGAAACACACCGCCGTTTCATAATCAGGGAACAGGATCAGCAGGTGGTTTCACGCAGAATCAGGGAGCGGGCTCAGCAGGCGGATTCACGCAGAATCAGAGGACAGGCTCAGCGGGCGGATTCACGCAGAATCAGAGGACAGGCGCAACTGGCGGTTTTACGCAGAATCAGAGGACAGGCGCAACTGGCGGATTCACGCAGAATCAGAGGACAGGCTCAGCAGGCGGATTTACACAGAATCAGAGGACAGGCGCAGCGGGCGGATTTACACATAATCAGGGAGCGGGCTCAGCAGGCGGCTTCGCGCAGGATCAAAGAACGGGAACAGCGGGGGATTCCGTGCACAGAGGCGGAATCCTTTATCTGAAGGGAACGGCAATAAAGGTCGGCGGTATCTTCCTCGCGATTACGGGATACCTTGGGATGATCGTTACTCTGATCATCGGTCTGATGCTTCTGTTGGGAAGTTCGGTAACAGGCTGGCAGATGGAGATAAATGTCATGGCGGCTTTGATGGGCGGTTTTTCTGTTGCGTTTGCAGTGATGGGAATTATCGGAACATCGAATGCGTGTACGGTGAGCCGTTTTGGAAAATATGTGAAAATGATCGGAAACAGGGAATATTGTGACGTAAAAGAATTTGCACAGCAGAGCGGACGTTCTGTGAAAGCAGTTGTGAAAGATTTGAAAAAGATGATTAAAAAAGGCTGGTTTCGGCAAGGTCATCTTGATGAGCAGGAAACATGTCTTATGACGAGCAACGAAGCTTATCGCCAATACACGGCGCTTATGGAAAGAACGCGTCGGGAAAAACAGGAAAAAGAAGAGCGGGCAGCGAAGGAACAGGAAGAGTTTTCCAGACTTTCTCCGGAAGTCCAGAAGATCATCGAAGCAGGCGACGAATATGTGAGGGCGATCAAAGCGGCGAATGACGCAATACCCGGAGAAGAAATTTCGGAGAAAATCGCCCGTATGGAAATGCTTGTAGACAGGATATTTGACCGGGTCGAGCAGAAACCCGATACGGTCAGTGATATCCGAAAATTAATGGATTATTATCTTCCGATGACGATGAAACTGTTGCAGGCGTATGAAGATTTGGATGCACAGCCTGTACAGGGAGAAAATATTATTTCTTCCAAAATAGAGATCGAAAAGACGATTGACACTCTTAATGTGGCGTTTGAAAAGTTGTTGGACGATCTTTTTCAGGATACGGCGTGGGACGTGTCGTCGGATATATCGGTTCTGAATACGATGCTGGCACAGGAAGGACTTACGGAAGACGAGATCAGAAAGTAAAAGCGCGCAGCGAGTGGAGAAGATAAGATAGAAAAGATGTTCGCAGCGAGTAAAGAAGATAAAATAGAAGCTCGGGGAATGATGAGTGAAGATAAGTAAGATAGGGCTGAAGAAAGAAATGGAAAAGGAGATTAAAGAAATGGGAACAGAATTTAAGGACTTAGACACCACTCCGACATTGACGTTAGATCCGTTTCAGGCGGCGGATAAAAAGGAAACTCCGGCCGTGCAGCAGGTAGAAGAACCGGTGCTGGACGACAGCGTTTTGACAGAAGAAGAGCGTCAGACGGTCGAGGCATTTGCAAAGCAGATCGACTTGACGAATTCATCGCTGATCCTTCAGTACGGAGCGGGAACGCAGAAGAAGATGGCGGATTTCTCCGAATCGGCGTTGGATAATGTGAAATCTCAAGATCTCGGCGAGGTGGGGGCTCTCCTTACCGGCGTTGTGACGCAGTTGAAAAGTTTTGATGAAGATGAAGAAGAAGGCTTTTTCGGCATTTTTAAGAAAGCGTCGAACAAAATTGATTCTATGAAAGCAAAATACGCAAAAGCCGAGACGAATGTAAATGAGATTATCAAGGCGCTGGAGAAGCATCAGGTACAGCTTATGAAGGATACAGCGCTTCTTGATAAGATGTACGAACTGAATCTGACATATTTTAAGGAATTGTCGATGTATATTCTTGCGGGAAAGAAGAAACTTGCGGAAGTGAAAAGAACACAGCTTGCGGATCTGATGAGCAGGGCGCAGGCATCAGGACTGCCGGAAGATGCGCAGGCGGCGAAAGATTTGGATGAGATGTGCATTCGGTTTGAGAAGAAGATCCATGATCTTGAACTGACAAGAATGATTTCTATTCAGACTGCGCCTCAGATTCGGCTCGTTCAGAATAATGATACAATGATGGTTGAAAAGATCCAGTCTACAATCGTAAATACGATTCCTCTTTGGAAGAGTCAGATGGTTCTTGCGCTTGGGGTAGAACATTCGACGCAGGCAGCGGAAGCGCAGCGGCGTGTTACGGATGTGACGAATGAGCTTTTGAAGAAAAATGCAGAGAAACTGAAGATCGCAACGACGGAAACGGCTCGGCAGTCCGAGCGGGGAATCGTGGATATGGATACGCTCAAAGCAACGAACGAGTCTCTGATCTCTACGCTTGATGAAGTAATGGCAATCCAGCGTGAAGGCAGGGAAAAACGTCAGGCTGCGGAGGCGGAACTTCGCAATATGGAGCAGGAATTAAAAGGAAAGCTTTTGCAGCTTCACGGATAATGTTTGGGATAAGGTCTTAGATGCACGTTTAGGATGGTATTTTCGGAATGAATACTTGGAACGGCGGTTTCGGTTGACATTCTGCCGGATTTTGGGTAAAATCACAGATGCAAACAGGCGAGGAAAGAGAATAGTATATGTGTGGAATGCATCAGAGAGAAGGCGGTTGGTGAAAGCCTTTGCAGGAACACATTGAACCGGCTCCGGAGCTCTGTATGAAAATACAGCGTATATCTGCGTTAAAGATAAAAGAGAGAACAACGGCAGGCAGGACGTCTGCGGTGTTAATAAGGGTGGTACCGCCGAGATGCTCGGTCCCTTGTGGGGAAGAGCGTCCCGGCGTTTTTATATAGGCGCATATAGGAAATGAGACGCTTTTCCGGCAGAGAAGTTTTGGCGCTATCCGGGAATCTGCCGCGTTACCGGAGACTTTTACGATCCGGGAGAAACGGGCAAAACGGAAGAAACGGTCGAAACGGTCGATTCGGACGGATATGGCTAAACTGCTGCGCTATGGAAGCGATGGAAGAAAAGTCGGAACAAAAGATAAAAAGTTCCGAAAATGATTTGGGAAATGAGGTAAGAAAATGGCGAAAGAAAAGAAACTTGTACAGTCGATCACATCGAGAGACGAAGATTTTGCACAGTGGTATACAGATGTTGTGCGGGAAGCAAAATTATGTGATTATTCAGGCGTAAAGGGATGTCTGAACTATCTTCCGAACGGATATGCAATATGGGAAAATATTCAGTCGGATCTTGACAAACGTTTTAAAGACACAGGTGTGGAAAACGTATATCTTCCGGTTTTGATCCCGGAAAGCCTTTTGCAGAAAGAAAAAGACCACATCGAAGGGTTCGCGCCTGAAGTAGCGTGGGTAACACACGGCGGAGCGGAGCCGCTTCAGGAGAGATTCTGTATCCGTCCGACATCTGAGACATTGTTCTGTGACGTGTGGAGCAAGACGGTTCAGTCTTACAGAGACCTTCCGAAAGTATGGAATCAGTGGTGCTCGGTTCTTCGTTGGGAGAAAACGACAAGACCGTTCCTTCGTTCAAGGGAATTCCTCTGGCAGGAAGGCCATACGATTCATGCGACATATGAAGAAGCGGAAGAACGTACAAAATTAATGTGGAAAGTATATAAAGACTTTGTAGAAGAAGATCTTGCGATTCCGGTTGTTGCCGGAAGAAAAACAGAAAGTGAAAAATTTGCGGGAGCGCAGGACACTTATACGATTGAAGCGCTGATGCACGACGGTCAGGCTTTACAGTCGGCGACAAGCCATTTCTTCGGAAATTCTTTCCCGGATGCATTTGACATTAAGTATGCAGATAAAAATAATGAACTGCACAGTGTGTACGAGACATCATGGGGATTATCCACCCGAATCATCGGTGCGATCATCATGGTTCACGGCGATGACAGCGGTCTTGTACTTCCGCCGAGAATCGCTCCGGTACAGACAAGAGTTATTCCGATCGCGCAGCATAAAGAAGGCGTTCTCGATAAGGCAAATGAACTTCTTGACGCTCTTAATAAAGCCGGATATCGCACGAAGATCGATGATTCCGAAAAGAGTCCGGGATGGAAATTCAGTGAGCAGGAGATGCTCGGAATCCCGACTCGTATCGAGATCGGACCAAAAGATATCGAAAACGGTCAGGTTGTTGTTGTGCGCAGAGATACAAGAGAGAAGATCGTTGTGGCAATCGATGAGATTACAACGAAACTCGGTGAAATCCTTGAGACGATCCAGGCAGACCTTTATGCGAAAGCAAAAGCGTTCCTTGATGACCACATCAGTTCTGCGGTGACTATGGATGAGATGAAAGATGCGGTTTCCGAAAAGAAAGGTTTCGTAAAGGCAATGTGGTGTGGAGACGAAGCTTGTGAGGATGAGATTAAAGCACAGACAGGCGGAGTGACATCACGATGCATTCCTATGGAAGAAGAACATCTGTCTGATGTATGCGTCTGCTGTGGAAAACCTGCGAAACATATGGTTTACTGGGGAAGAGCATACTAAAATACATTATTTGTAAATGGGCAGTTTAAAACAGGAGTGGATTTCTTCGCTTTTGGAAGAAATACGTTCTGTTTTACAGCGCTGCTTCTCGATAAATAATATAGAAGAAATAAGATAGTGTTGTACAAAAAGGCTATAATCGTTTTGGAAAATGAACGACTATAGCCTTTTTTGAAATCCTAAATATGCAAAATGACGAAAATGGGGGGGGGGTGATAATGACAATTTTGTTTAAATGTGATAAGGTTATAAGGTCTATGAAAAATAAAATTGTGAAAAAAGGGGAAAGGAAAAGTATGAAAAAGAGAAAGTATCTGGCATTGTTATTAGCTGCCGGAATGATCGCACAGACAGCTCTTTCGACCGGCGGAGTTGTGCAGGTTCAGGCTGCCGAAGACACATACGTTAAAACGGATGAGCTGACAGACAACGATACGGCGGCGCCGAAGAAGGACAAGACGATACCGTCAAAGAATCAGTATGAGTATCAGAAACAGGAACTGGCTGCATTTTGCCACTTTGGACCGAATACATTTAATGAGATCGAATGGGGAGAACATTACGGCGATAAGACTCCGAATGAGATCTTTAAACTGACGGAAGATTTTGATGCGGACACACTTGTTAAAACATTGAAAGAAGCAGGTTTCAAGAAATTGATCGTGACTGCGAAGCACCATGATGGTTTCTGTATATGGGCAAGTGAAGCAACGCAGTACGACGTTTCCGGCGCGACAAATTATCAGGGTGGAAAAGGTGATGTCCTTGCCGACATTTCAAAAGCATGTACAGATTATGATATGGACATGGGCTTATATCTTTCCCCATGGGATATCCATGATGAAAGCTATGGGTATAAAGATGCATCTGGTAACCCATTAGTACAGTTTGTTGATACTAATGGAGATGGAAAAGGCGATACAAACAAACCTATTGGAGATTTGACTTGGGATCAGGTTAAAGAAAAAGACGCCAAGGATTATAATAAATATTATAATGATCAGTTGATCGAGATACTTGGAAACGACAAATACGGAAATAAAGGGCATTTTAAAGAAGTATGGATGGATGGTGCGAAAGGAAGCGGCGCCGGATATCAGGAATATGACTTTAAAAAATGGTTTGACACAATTCAGCAATATGAAGGAATTGCCGGAAATCAGGCTGACGACTGTATGCTGTTCGGAGCAGAAGCTTACACAACTGTCCGTTGGATCGGAAACGAGAACGGATTTGCGGCAGAGGAGACTTGGTCAAAATCGAATGTAGATAAAACCAAAAATACAATCGACAGTAATTCTTCGGGCGGATACACGAAAGGTTTCCCGAATGGAAATCAGTGGACAGTTCCCGAAGCGGACGCACGAATCACGTCAGGATGGTTCTGGGGAAATAATAAGAAGACTCCGAAGACGATGGAAGAATTATCAGAGATGTACTTCCGCTCTGTAGGTCATAACGCTCCGCTTCTTTTGAATGTTCCTCCGAATAATAAAGGAAAAGTTGACGATGCGATCTTAAGACGTGTAACGGAATTCGGTACGGCTATTAATAAAACGTTTGAGAAGAACCTTGCAAAAGATGCTGAGGTTTCCGCAACAGAAGTTCGCGGAAAGGACACAACTTATTCTCCGCAGAACGTATTGGACGGAAAAGATGATACATATTGGACTGTGAATGATGAGACAAAATCAGGCACACTTCTGATCGACCTGAAAAAAGATACACTGTTCGATGTTGTGTCTATCGAAGAGTCGATTGAGTTCGGACAGAGAATCGGCAAGTTTAAAGTTGAGTATCAGGCAGCGGACGGCTCTTGGAAGAAGTTTGACGAGGGAACAACGGTTGGCGCGAAACGTCTTAGCCGAAAGAGTCCTGTAAAATCAAGTAAAATTAAAATCACAGTAACAGCGCATGAGAGTGCGGAAAACAAAGTTCCTATGATCAGTGAGGTCGGCGTTTATAAAGCGGCGGCAGGTATGGAAGCTCCAAACGGAATCCCGGAAGGACTTCAGGTTGTCGATGACAGAGCGTTTAAAGCAGACGGATGGACACAGGAGTCCGGAGATCAGTTTATCGAAGGTACTGGCATGTGGTGTCGTCCGGGCAAGGAAGCAACTGTTGAATTTACAGGAACGAAAGTATGGTTGACAGGTACGATCGATACAAGTCATGGGCCGGCAGATGTGTATATCGACGGCAACAAGGTGGCGTCTATTAATACGAAGTCAGATAAGAGAAAACTTCAGCAGAGAATCTTTGAGTCTGATACGTTAAAAGAAGGAAAGCATACATTAAAAATTGTTAATACAGGAACGGGTACAGAGGCAATCGGAGTAGATGCCGCGTTAGTATTGAACAACGGCGGAAAAGGTATGTTCCAGATCGAGTATCCGAGCTATCGTGTTAATGAAAACACAAAGACTCCGATCATGGTAAAACGTCTCGGAGGAACAAAAGGCGAAGCTACGGTACAGTTCCAGGTAAATCCGGGAAGCGCATGGCAGGATCACTTTAATGCAGACGGAAATATGGAGTTGAAGTTTGCAGACGGTCAGACAGAGGCGCAAGCTCATGTTGAGACAAGAAGAGTGCCGGGAGAGACAGGCGATCTTTCCTTTACTGCTGTTCTTGCAGATCCGACGAACGGAACGATTATCGGATTCAATAATCCGGCGACAGTGACGATCGCTGACTCTGAGCAGTATACAAAAGAAAAAGTAAAAGAAAAATTAGCTCAGATCGAGAAAGCAGGATATAATGAAGCGCAGTATACAAGCGGAAGCTGGGAAGCGCTTCAGGCGGCGATAAAAGATGCGAAAGCAGTTATGGAAAAAACAAATGCAGGAGCACAGGATTATGCCGAAGCTTGTACGAAACTGGAAGCGGCTCTGAACAGTCTTACAAAGAGATCTACATACACAGATGAAGATAGATTTATTATGCCTCGTCTGAAAGGAAGAACAAAACAGCTTGAGGCAGAGCACTTTATCTTAGATAAAGGCACATCGGCGGCAGATAAGCACGTTCGTCTTGTGACAGATGATAAAGCAAGCGGCGGAGTGAAAGTCGGCTGGTTTGAACAAGGCAACATCATCAAAGTTCCGTTCCATGCAGATAAAGCGGGAACATATACGTTCAAAGCAACATACCAGAGCGGAAGACTGGCAAGCGGAAAACAGCCGAACTCTTTGAACTGGTCTGGCAAGAACGTGACAGCAGGATCTAAGGCTGACATATATGGAACAGAGTCTAACGGAACGAAATATGAGACGTTAGAGTTTGATGTAGAGATCACGGCAGCAGGCGACGGAGAACTTATCTTTACGGCAGACGACAAAGGATCTCCGAACCTTGATAAATTTGAAGTGACAGCGAAAAATGTTCCGATGGAAAAATATACGATCACTTCATCCGTGGCAGAGGGAGAGCAGGGAACGATTTCACCGCTTGGAGCAGTGGAAGTAGAAGAAGGTTCTTCAAAGGAATTTGAAATGAAGCCGAATGAAGGCTATGCAGTGAAGGATGTAGTCGTAGACGGAAAATCCGTAGGTCCTAGAACGAAATATACATTTGAGGAAGTTTTGGCAAACGGACATACGATCACAGCTACATTTGAAAAAGAGATGTATGCGGAAGACAATCGATTTGAATTCCCTGTAGACGGAAATGCAAAGACTCTTGAAGCAGAGAGACTTGAAGCTAAAAACGTAGAAGACCCAAGCGACGGTCAGTGGAAGATGGAAGTAAAGGAAGCTGATTGGGCAAGCGGCGGTAAGTTTGTCAACTCGATGAACAAAGGCGATACGCTGACACTTTACTACAATGCTCCGCAGGCGGGAGAATATACAGTTACGTTGTCTTACAGAAGCGGAAGCACTCAGAACGGATTCAAATGGGCAGAAAAAGACGGCAAGATCGAAGCCGGAGAAGTAACGGCAGGTGCGAGCAGCGCAGATGCGACACATACGAAAGAATTCAAACTGAATGTGAAAACAGCAGGCGAAGGATGCCTCGTATTTACGGCGTTCGATACAAAAGCTCCGCAGTTGGATAAATTCGATATCAAGAGTCCGGGAACACCGGTTCCTCCGATTTCTGCAGTAGAGCTTGAAGCGGCAGTTGAGGCTGCTAAGGGATTAGATCTGAATGATTACAAAGATGACGATGCCAAAACTGCATTTACTGCAAAACTGGCAGAGGCGGAAAAACTTCTTGCAGACATTGCCGGCGGAAGCTTTGCGGGAACACAGGACGATGTGAATCAGATGGCAAAAGAGCTGAAAGCTGCACAGGATGCTTTGAATGAAAAAGAGCAGACTCCTCAGGTGAATAAAGATACGCTTAAGGAGGCAATCGGCAAGGCGGAAGCGCTTGATCTGACACAGTATAAAGAAGAAGGTAAGGCAGAGTTTAATGCGGCTCTTCAAAATGCAAAGGCTGTTCTTGAAAAAGCAGATGCAGATCAGGATGAAATCGATCAGGCAACGCTTGCATTGAATACGGCAATCCAGAATCTGAAACCGGTCGACGGCGGAAGCGGCGATGGAAACGGTGAAGGAAACGGAAATGGAAGCACAGGCGGAAACGGAAACGGCAGTGGAAGCACAGGCGGAAGCGGAAACGGTAGTGGAAACGCAGGCGGAAATGGAAGTACAGGAGGCAGCGGCACAGGAAATTCGGCAGTGCAGACAGGCGACAGCTCAAACCTGTTTGTATATGCGGGAACATTACTCCTTGCAGCGGCAGCGTTCGTATTCGGATTCAGAAGAAGAAATCAGGAAAAATAATTCTGATGCCGAAGGCATTCGGACAGTCTGAATAAAGAGATAACAGAGACGGGAAAGTTATGGATTATCTGAGAAGATAACCGTGATTTTCCCGTTTTTTATTGTTTATTTTAGAGATGTGACTGTGAAAATACGGCAGTAAAAAGAGCATAAAATAGCATTTTTCTGTGTGACAAATATGGGGGAGTGAACCTATCGGATTTTATAAATTGATAAATTTATAAATCAGTCAAAATTTTACAAGAAAATGTAAAAATAATGATAGGTATTTTGTTTTAAAGTTTAATAGATCAAGAAAGGTAAGAGTTTAACAAGTTGGAGTCGGAATCGTCGATGTTTTTTAATGCCGGTATCTACTATAATCGGAAGAAAGGACAATAGGAGCTCTCGGAATCCTGAATGATTATAGCCGGTTAACATTGGTATTATACTTTGTTTTGACAGGTGGTATGATCGTCAGAATTAACAGGTAACATAAAAATCACCCTCCAATCGATGAAAATAAAATATATTTAATCGGATTTACTGCAAATTTTTAGCAATTTGTTAAGTGTTTTTGCAAAAAAAGTGGGAGATTTTATAAAAAGGAATTTGAAAGCCTTGATTTTACCGGGCTGAAGATGCCGAGAGGTTATCAATGAGAAAAGGAGGATGTTCAAAGATGAAAAAATGTGGAAAAACAGCATTGAGTTTGTTGCTGAGTGTATCGATGGGGGTGGCGACAGTAACACCGGTTATGGCTTCACCTGCTCGTGGAGAACCGGAATTGAATCCATTAGTGGCGGTAATTGAGAAAGTAAACTCTGGAGATACGCTTAATTTAACGGAGGAAGGAACACTTGATTGGGTTCATATTACGGGAAAAGAGATAAATCGAAAAAGTGGTGATGAAGAATTAATTCAGTGGGAAAACTTAGATGCAGATAGTGCGTTGTCAACAGCGGGAGATTCGGCAATGGCATATACATGGACCGATGGTACTCCTGTTGTAGAGAAAACAAATGATACACATGCAGGTGTATTTAATTACAGAGGAATTGAAACAGGTGTGGTAGAGGAAGACGCAGGATATCGGATTTCAATCCCTGCGGCTGATGAGACTCGTACATTGACATTTGTATCGGGAATCTGGCAGGCTTCAGCAGAGATCGGTATTACAGTAAATGAAGATGAAAAACCGGTATATACAACTCAGCTGAAGGCAGGCGGCTCGGCTGAGATGAATAAATATACTGTAACAGTACGTGAAGGAAACGAAGTGACAATTACGACAAAGATAAAGGAGAAAACGCATAAAGATGGAAACCTCTCGCTTGGAGGGATTGCTCTGAAAACAGTGGAACCATCTCCGATTGCCGTAAAAGTACAAGATGTTTCGTCACTTCCTAAGTTGAATTTGACAGAACGTGGAGATGTGGATTGGATTCATTTTGAAGGAGAAAAAGGGGTTAGTCAGGAAGGAGTAGGGACAACTGTTCGTAAGAAAGATGTGGACTCACAAGTTACTTATCAAAAGCTGAGTGATGATGAGACTACTACAATGAGCGATGCAAAAGTAAAATACACATGGACAGATGGAACACCGATAGAATCAGCAGAAGATAATACAACCGGAGCCGTATTTACATATAAAAATGGTGATAAAAATTCGATTGGAGAAGACATTACTTCTCCGGCCGGATATGAATTGAAAGTAGCGCCGGCTGAGTATGACAGGGAGCTTGTATTTGTATCCGGAGTGTGGAGCGCAGACGCATCAATCTCTATTAAACTAGATGGAGAAGAGACGCCTGTATATGAAAATAATGAGCTTACAGCCGGAGGAGAAGGAGCGAATAAAGTGTACACTGTGGCGCTTGCGGCTGGAAAAGGAATGACAGTTACCGGACAAATCAAGAAAAAGAGCAATGAGTGGGGAAATTTCAATCTTCAGGCGGCTGCGCTGTCAACAGAGAAGACCTTGAATGATTACAAGGTATTGCTTCAAGAAAAAGTAAATGAAGCAAAGGCACTGGATCTTGCGGATTATGAAGAGTTTTATGCAAATCAACTTAATGCAGAAATTCAATACGCAGAAGGACTGTTGGAAACAGAAAGTACAAATGCAGAGTATTATACAGCGCTTTTATTCTTGACACAGGCATATGAGAGCTGTTTGAAAGCAGAGACCAAAGGATCTTATATGTATGAGACGAACAGTGGATTGACATCTTCTTTCGGTTGGGAAGGCGATAAACATGCACCGATTGCATATCTTGATGGTAGTTATAAGTTGAGAGACAATGGAAACAAGATGGTTACTTTTGGAGTAAAAGATATTCCGGGAAAAGTGAAATGGTATAATGCAGAAGGCTACTTGCCTTGTTTTGTCAGCGAATATTCAAAAGATGGAATAGACTACAAGATTGAGAACTTTGCAAACAAGCATACGATTGATGGAAATGATTACGAAATTGCATATTCCAGAATGACAGTAACCAATCAGTCAGAAGAAGAGAGAAGTCTTCCAAGAGTGTCAGCGGATTTAATTCCATTGAATGAAGAGGCGAAGAATGTAAAAAAAATAGGAGCAGGAGCTGTAGTCGTGAGAGACTATGCAATCGGAGCAGATCGGTTTGGAGGAACATATGATTACCCTGAAAGTGATAAAATTGCAGCACAGGGAGGATATGACGAAAACTATGCGACGATGAAACAGTATTGGAATGACCGGCTGGCGCCGTTGACAGAGCTGAACTTACCGGATGAACAGCTTGTAAATGCATATAAAGCCGGATTTATTTATACTTTGATTATCCGTGATGATGTGAATGGGAAAAAAGAACTTCATGTAGGAGAAAATGGATACGATATTATGTATGACCATGATACGATCGGGATTGTTGCATCATTGTTGACGGAAGGAGATTTTACGTATGCAAAAGAATATCTTGCAACGCTTCCGGCGCAGCTGCAGTATGATGACGCAAAATGGAAATACAGCTGGCCGTATGCACTTTACCTGAGTAAAACAGGCGACTATGATTTTATCCGCGAAAAATTCGACACAATCAAAAAACATACACATAATGTTGAAACAGACCGAATTGATGATGGAGAAGGAATTATCAAGAAAACGAATGCGATTGATTCTAATGGATATTGGCTCATAGATAACTGGGCGGCTCTTGCAGGATTAACTACATATCAGTATTTATGTGATGAGATGCACGATAAGTATGGCGAAGAGTTATATCAGACAGAATCTCAGTGGGCGCAGGAAGAATATGATTCTCTTCTTGCGGTGGTAGAAAAAACACAGAAAGCTATGCGGGATACATATGATTATCCATATCTTTCTATTGATATGAATGTACCGACGGAGGATAGTGCAAGAGGAGACGTACGAGATGGAAACTGGGCATCTATGTTCTTGTTCGGAAGATGGGGCTGGGATGGCTATCTTTTCGGAGCAGAACAAGAAGGCAGTGAGATGATCGGACTTATTGACGATACTTATGCACATGGTTTTGAACGGCGTGAAGAAGTGAGTGATACGATTTATAATTTTGGCGGGTATCCACACGGATATTATAGCAGCGCTTATAATGCCGGATACGGAAGTACGGCGCTCCGTGGTGAGGAGTATCGTGACGCAGGTATCAAAGCTTATCAGTTTATGATTCAGAATGCGATGAGCGGTCCTTTCGGCTGGTGGGAAGGTGTTGACTATCAGAGTGATGATTCACCGTGGGATGTCGCGCATGCAAAAGGCGGCGGCGGTTCTTGCCAGCATATGTGGGGACAATCTACTGCTTCCAAAGTTTTGATCGATGCGCTGATTGCAGAAAAAATTAATGATAAGATTATTATCGGGCGAGGCGTTCCGAAGGAATGGATCACAGCTAATCAGACATTTTCAGTTTCTAATCATGTGGTAGAACAAGGAAAGAAAGTTGGATATGCGGTTCAAACATCTCCGGATGGGAAAGAGGTTACGATCACATTTACAGGAGATCAGACAACGATTCCGTTCAGCGTAGAACTGATTAATTTTAAAAATAATATTGCTTCAGTTAGTGGAAACTTTGAGTTTGATCAGGAGGCCGGAATTGTGACGGTGCCGGCCGGAACAAAGTCTGTGACGGTTACTTTGAAATCAGCGTATGACAAAGATGCGGCAGCAGAATTAGAGAAAGCGGATAAGAGATTAAAAGCGGCGCTTTCAAAGGTTCAGGAAAAAGAGGAGGCCGATTATACAAAGACTAGCTATGAAATCATGAAACAAGCATCTGATGAAGGTGAGGCGCTTTTGGAAGATGCAGAGAGAACCGCGGTTCTGGTGAATGCAGCGGCAGAGAAAACAGAACAGGCGATAAAGAATCTTGTTCCTATTTATGTAGACTATGATGTTGTAGATACATCGGGTAATAAAGAAGGCAGTGCATATCGTGTAGGGCAAAAGAGTGATCAGTACATGAGATATCAGACGTTTTTTGCAAATCATACAGGTGTGCTTGAAAAAGTAGAAGTGAAAGTAAGACGTGAGAAAGATCCAAGCGATTTAATTGTAAAAGTATATTCATTGCAGGAAAATCACAAAGATTTAGGAGAAGAATTGGCATCAGCGGTAATTCCGGCAGAAAATGCAAATGGAATCGTAAGAGTAGTATTTGAAAATGCACCGACTTTAAATGAAGGAGAGGCGTATGCGATTCTTTTAGGTCAAGAGACACCGGATAACAGCAATGTTTATGTATGGTCACATGTAGAAAATACAGATTCTAATATCTTTTCCGTAAAAGTTTCAAATAATAATGGCGAATTAAGTTATAAAGATGAAACACAGACGATCGGAACTGCGTGGTTTAGAGCTGTGATTGCAAATTACAATAAAACTAAACTGGAAGAAATGATACAAGAAGCAGAGAAATTAGATTCAGAAGAATACACAGAAGAAAGTTTTGCAAATCTGCAGAAAGCTTTAGAGGAAGCCGGAAACGTATTGGCAAATATGAATGCCGATAAAGAAATGG